>Ga0209755_10002990_pt1 | contig 21922 bp, 25 predicted proteins | sample TergutCo191P1_FD_187301 | JGI IMG/M metagenome (GOLD analysis project Ga0209755, IMG submission 187301) | Cornitermes sp. P1 segment gut microbial communities from Petit-Saut dam, French Guiana - Co191P1 (SPAdes) (version 2) | ecosystem: Host-associated > Arthropoda: Insects > Digestive system... | reverse complement strand
ACCACATTCCAAAATACTTTAACATCATTCCGCCCGGCATTCGCAAGAAACTTGTCGAAACCTATCTTAACGCTGAATTGTGGAACAACTAAAACTTCAAAATTATGAAAGTACGTTTGAAATTAACTCTTGAGGAAACAAGAGCACTCTGTCGAATTTTGTCGTGGATTTTTATGGCGAATCCATTAAATATAGCGAGCCATATCTATATTTGCGAAGCCGAACGTTTATGGTGGAAGCTGACAAACAAACTGCTTGAACCCCCAAAAAAACATTATAGAATATGCCTAACATCTGTTCAGATTATAGCGTTACTTTCTTATGATGGAGCAATGGAAGATTTTGAGCGTGTAGTATATAGGGATATTCTTGCAAAAACTGATAAGCAGTATGTTTCGGAAGTCCATCACAATACACTTCGACGGCAATCATTCATCACAAGTCAAATTCCAAAGCACGCCACAAAGGATAACGAGATTTACAGACTCAATGGATAAAAAAAAGCCTCATCCCGATTTGACACGTAACAAGGCAAAGTTTAGCGACTACAAAGTTACGAATAAATTTTCAAAAAAACAAATCGGATGGCTTACAATCAACTTAACTACCTGCGCAAGGTCAAGCACACGCAAGAATTGATCGCTGAACTCTACGAAAAGAGTGCCGGATTTGGCACGTATATGTGGATGTGGCAAACACTACGCGAAGAAAAACGGTTTTTCGAAGGCTACAACACTTTTTTGAAATACGCATCCGAAACTCGTGTGAACGAACGCATCGAAAAACTAACAGCCATTGCCGATATGAAAAATCAAATGAAACTTACGTTTGACGAATAAGAAAGCCCCTCGAAATTGAGGGGCTTTTTTTATTACCATTCGTCACGAAATTCCGTGCCAAAGGTGATTCGATATTCACGGGTCTTATCGTTTCGCCGGACACGTTTGATGGACTTTCTGACAAGTGGGTCGCACCCCTCGACTTCCAATTGATTGATGGCTCTTTGTATGACCGTGAGCAGATCAATAAATTCAAACGCTTTTCTTTGCAAACTTTCGGGAGCGTCTGCAGATATTTTGCTGAGTAGTTGGTCGGCAACCGTGATGTAGATTTCGCCTCTCGCTTTTTGGGCGAATGTTGCGACATCCTCGAAATTGAAACCATCTACATCAATTAATGCACACGGGAATCTTACTGACGGAACATCGTAGTGAAGTTGGCCCCAATCCTCGCCAACGTGGCGGAGAGACTCGATTTTTGCAAGTTCGTCTTGAACTGCTTGTAAAACTTGTTTAATCATCGTTTAATTGGTATTTAAGATTTTGGAATTTTTAGGTTTTTAAAATATTCGTCAAGGTTTTCGAGTACGATCTTGTCGATGGTGTCAAACACTTTTTGATGTTCGCCGATAAATTGGCGTTTCGGAATTTTGATTTTAGAGCCGACCTTTTTCAGTGCCATTGCTTTGAAAAATTCGGCATCTTTGGCGTTGATATCTCGGCTTTGGATGTGCTTTGCCCAAAAGAAGTTTTTCATTCGCTGGGTAACGGTTATTTCGCCACCCTCGTTGTGAATGCTTGCGTATGGGAGCGAGGACGAAAACTCTATCGACTCGCCTTTGACCTCCCCAGAGATGGAGCGCAACAGATTGCCCGAATCAAGCATTGTCCTGCCACGCTTTCCACGAATGGAGTGTTCCCACGTTCCCTCCTCAAAAAAGCCCTTACGATGGAAATTCTCACGAAATTCCTCCTCAAGTTCAACTTTTGCATCATTTAGTATTTTTTTGATAAGATTTTCCATGAAAAATTTGGTAGTTTCGATTATTTTTTGTAATTTTGTAGTTCGAAGTAAGCCCAATAGGAATGGCAGCCGGAGCATTCTCTCCAATTTGTCGCCTCTTAGGCTTACTTCTTTTTTATACCATATACCACATATTGGACTCTTTGTTGGCCATTTGCTCTTTGCCAAACTTTTCTGCCAACTTGTAGTTGCATATCAGCTCCATTTACTTCGACATCAAAGTACACAAAGTCTTCTATATAATCACTTCGCTCTTTGTACAGCGATATTGGCCCGATTCCATCGGTTGCTTTCTTTACAATTCTGTCGAAGTTCACTAAATCATCAACCGTTAATTTCCCACCACATTTAAGGAGCATATCACGATATAAGTGCTTGTTTCCTTTTGGGTAAAAATGCACATTGATGGTTTTCTTTTGCCCCTCAATAACGGCTGTTTTTTCGACAGGCTCCTTGATTAGGTTTTGCATTTTTGCAAGGGTTTCATTTCTTGCTTCTTTTCTCAACTGTGCCGTCATTTCCCGAATTTTCAAACAAGCGAGGCACTCCGGACGATTAGCATTAAACGCCAAGTTTATGCGGAATTCGCAGCCATCACAGCCTTTTGGGAAATACGGGTGTTTGCCTGGAAATATCTTGCCACTCTTTCCGGGATTAAAACGGAAAATTGCTGCTTTGTTTTCGTCGTTTTTGTTTAGTTTTGTGGTTGCAGCTTCGCCAAGCCTTTGAGCTTCGGCAGAGTTAGACAGCGGAAATCTACCCTTTCGGACTTGATTCACATAGCAACGGCAGCGCCACCCATTTGGCGGATAGTAGTTGTCCCAAAACGGATCGTCTGCTGGGAGTGTGATCCGATCGAGCGGAACGTGTTCATCACGAACATCCTCGTCCCCAGCCGTGCGATACTGCAAGTCGTAATTTCTTGTGTCGTACTTTTGCCAATTGGCAGCGGCTTGGCTCGAATGGATCGCAAGTTGATATTCGGCCCGAAGATAGTTTATGTTGTAACGGTTGTGGATTTGCTGAACATCGTATCGGAACTGGTCAAAAGACTTGATGGTTCCGTTATCGTTTCGGAGCGACAAACCCACTTCTGAAAGTTGGGTGTGGATTTTGAAACCCGAAAACATAAACGCATTGTTGTCGAGAGCAAATGCCATTGCAGGCGGTATCACATTATCGGCAACGCCAAACGATATCGCGCGCTGCAAAGTGCGGTGTGTTTCGTCAATCATTGCTCTAACTGGAGCATCTGAAAGCATTTCGGGTCGGTACTCTTTTCTGCGAAAAATATGCCGAATAGCATCGGTAAATGTTTTTTTGCGAACAGTTGCCCGGTTGTTTTGGCCATCATTCAGATTAAGCGCATCATCGCCATAAAGCGACAGTAACGCCTCATTCAAGGCGTCAAAGTATTTTTGCTGCTCGGGGCGTGCCAAAGACGCCCCTAAGCGAAAAAATTGAATTGGGTGGGCTTTTTTTCTTGCTCCTTTTTTTTGCCTTTGTGGCCAATGATTTCAATACCAAATTTGTTTTTGACCCACTCCGGATCAACCTCGAAATGACTCAAAGATTGATGTGTCATTTTCCAAAGTTTTTCCAAATCCTCCTCCGGTTGGAATTCGAGCAGAAGCCCCTCCGGAAGTAGGCCAATTTTGTAAAGGGCTTTTAGCACTTGTTCGTTAAAAGATGTTTCGACAAAACGCTTGTCAGACGCAACGATACTGTCAAAAAGCCCTAAGCTTACTTGTTCTTTACTACGGTTTCCGTTTTTGGTGTCTTGTCCCAAAACTGCTCCAGTGATTAAGAGCGAAAGCTCATTGGAGCAAAGCGACATCAAATTGGCATATACATCGCCGTTAGTGTTGGCGTTGTTTGCAAATCCGAACTCCTCATTTTCGTCAATAACAAACCACGCAGAAGAGCCCATGTCTCGCATCATTTGTTCAGCACGATCGAGCATTGTAGGGTCTTGCGTATTTGTTTTGACATAGCGTGGCGGAATGCCGTAGATTTCGCAAAGTTCAGACCAACACGACTGTGCAAACTTTTTGAACAGTACGTGTGGAACGGCCTTGTTCAAAATGCCGTAGTTGTCATTCTCGCCAAATTCCAAAACCCACGTGCCATATTCTCTTGTTGCCCTGTAATCAATCCCTTTTGTGTCTTGTGGATTTTTGAGCAAAAGCCCTTTTTCGGGAACAACGTGTTTTCGGTTGATGGTTGTAACGATTAGATCGCTTGCTTTGTCGGTTGTGAATTCCAAAAGCGTATGGCCATAAAGATTGGATTCTAAAATCCGACGTGTAACCTCATAAAACCATTGCGAGTTTTTTACAAGCGTGGTTATTTCATCATTGATTTCGCCGTTTTTGTTTTTTAGCACAAACGGGCAACCAAGTGTTTTTTGCGTGCGCAGTTCTATCTGCGAAGTCAGCAGAGCATCAAGGCTGATGTTCTCATACAAATCTATCAGTTTGTATCGGCGCGGAAGGCTTATGCTATCTGCAAGTCGAAGTGCTTTTCGCCAGTCTTCAATATCTTGTTGTGAGCGATTGACGGCTTGCAATCGCTTTGGATTGATGCCTGTTGGACGCTTTTTTGAGGGCAAAAAGTCCCGTAAGCTGATGTCAAGTAGATGTTTCATTAGTGTCTGAATTTGCGTTTTGAACCAAAGCGAAACCTTGTTTGTGGCGTGCCTGCTGTATTAGTTTTTAGTGGGAGTTTTGGTGCGAGTTTCCCGGATGCTACACGCTCCAAGTATTTAATGGTGCGATCGTAACGTTTTTCGATATTTTCATAAAGCATATCAACATTGGAAAGCCTGACGATTTTGTACAGTGCAATGTCTTTGATTAGTTCAACAATGAGTGTGTTTCGCTTCTTACCTACAGCAGAGAATATTTTTTCGCAGTCATATCCAACAGCAAGATAACTTTCAGCTTCTTGTATCGCCGCATCAATAGCGGTCGCAATAATGGTGTTGTCGTTGTCAACGATTTGCTGAAGCTGATATTCGTATGCTACGGTTTTTAATTCGTTAGGTTGAATAAACATAGTTTTGAGTATTTAGTGTTTGCGAGATGGACGCGCTCCGCTCCGGTATGGTCGTGCTTCGCCAGTCCATCGTTTATTGAGTAAAAATATCGCTCCTTCGAGTGCATCGGGAGCATCATCTTTGGAACGGCTGCCACGCTGAAACATCAAAAGTTGATCAACGAGGATTTTCATTCCTGGAGTGTCTTTTTCCGCTTCATTAAAAATGATAAATCCACGTTCAAAAAGTGGCTGTAATGCTTCAATACGTGCGAATTTATCGGGCTTACTTCGCTTGTCGCCACGTATCGGAATTTGGAATCCGCAATTCTTGCCCTCTTTGCTGAACTCGTCAAGGAGCAAGTCCTGCAAAAAGTTCGCTTCCATATAGTATTGCACTGGAACTTTGCCATCGACATAATCGTTGATTAGATAGTGCCACAAAACCATTTCGCTAATGCTTGTTTGTCCTGCAAACACTTTTAGGACGTGATAAATCCCTTCTTTGGTTTTTCCAACAAGCACAGTGGCTTTGTAGTCGCTGTTTGCAGAGTTTTTGAAACTTGGGTCGGTGTAGCAAAAGAGTGATTTGTAGTCTTTGAGTGGTAGCATTCTTCCATAGCGGATATGCTTTTGTTTGAATATCGCACCCTCAACGAGCGGATTGTTCATATATTCCTTTTGGAAGTTGCGTTCGCCCATCAGCTCACGCAAGTCCATAATTTCTTTTAGAGCGTAATTTTCGGGCCAACTTGGTTGCCCGTTTTTGTTTAATGCGTTCACAATGGTGTGATAGATTCCGATAAGTTTAGCAAATAGTGCAAGTACCGAAATTTTAGCAATGCGATTGCCAACCATAACAAACCGCCCACGCCCCATTTCCATTGTTCCCAAAAGAGCCGTAAGAACCCATTCGAGAGCATCGGCAACACGTTTTTCGTTGCGACACATCTCATCATCGTCAATGTCATCCACAGAAATATAGTCCGGACGTTGTCCACGATTTTTAAGTCCACGAGGTGACTGTCCTCGACCGAGTGCGATAAATGTAACGCCCTGTGCGGTTGTAAACTCGCCGTCTGTCCAAGAACCCTCCTTGAATTGAGCACCAAAATAATATTGAAAAAGCTTGTTATACTGCAGTTCGGCCTGCAGATCGCCAAGAAGTCTTTTGGCACTATCCTCGCTTTTTGAAACAAGTACCATAAAATTGAGCATTCGCTCGTCTTGGATCATTAGCCAAAGTGGAATCAGTAATGAAAGGTGCGAGCTCTTTGCGTGTCCTCTTGCCCACTCAAACAAGGCTCGAATGTTTTTGTTTTTTTTGAGTTTGTATGCTGCATCCACTTGGAAATCTGCACAGGCTTTCTTTGCCAAATGTGGAAATAACAGCGACACAAAAAACCGATAGTCGTCTTGCAGTCGCTTTATTGTGACTGCTTTTTGCTGAGCGGTTTGAACAGGCGTGTTTTGAGTTGCCGCTTGAATACGTTCAACAAGCGATTTCCAACGCTCTAATGCCTCTTGTATTTCCTTTTTTGTTGACATTTTATAGTGCAGATGTCAGTGTTGATGAAACGTATCTATTTTGCAAGTTGTTGATTTGTTTGATTAAATCAAGCGTGATAGCAGTGTCGTGTCCGGACTGCAATTCGAGCCACTTTACAAAGGCCGAAAAAACATCTATCGTATCAACAACAGAGGCTTTTTTGTCAAGTTTTTCGAGAGTGCTTGCAAGTTTGGCAAGCTGATCACCCAAGCCGTCAATATCGCCGTCTTTTTCGATGGCTTTCTCTAACTTTTTGTTGATGGACAAAAGCAATTTGTTGATCAGTTCCGGACGTGTGATGTTTTTGGCAGCTCTTAGTTCCTGCCAACCCTCTTTGACCCATTTTGTCATCGTTGTTTCAGAAACGCCAACACGTGCGGCAATATCTTTTTGCGAATTGCCTGCCATATACAGCACTTTGGCGATTTCTTTTTTGTCCTTATTGCTTCCTTTCTTTGACATAGCTGTTTTTTTATTTGCAAAAGTAGAGTTTCGAGATGTTTTTTGTGAATTTTACTGCAAGGGTTGTAGTGCTCACTACAACCCTTGTGATAAAATCCAAGATTTGTTTTTCTGTGTTGTAATTTCGCAGTCGAATTTGTTTCACAATCAAATTAAAAAAACGATGGCAAAAACATTTATTTTAAGTGACGAAAGTCTGAACAGCTATGGATTTTGGGTGTTGACTTCGGGCATAGATCTTAAGCAGTTTAAGAAAAATCCTGTAATGCTATGGAATCATTTTCGTGCTTATCGTGGCACTACAGATGAAGTGCTTCCGATTGGCAAGTGGGAAAACATTCGTATTGAAAACGGACAACTCAAAGCCGATGCCGTATTTGACCAAAACGATGAATTTGCAAAAAAAATAGAAGCAAAAGTTGAGGCCGGAATTATCAATATGGCTTCTATTGGCATGTGTCCTCCTTTTACCTTCAGTGAAGATAAGGCTTATTTGAAACAAGGGCAAACCCGAGCAACAGTTATCAAGTGCAAACTTCGCGAAGCAAGTGTTTCGGATATCGGTAGCAATGATAACGCTTTGACTCTTTATGATGAAAACGACAACATTGTAAATCTTACTTCCGGAGCAGAGAACCCGGTAAAATTATTAACCAACAATACAAAAAAAATGGAAAACATTGCATTGAAATTAGGATTGCAGGCAACTGCAACCGAAGGTGATGTGCTAAGCTCAATTCAAGTGTTGAATGACAGAGTCGCCTCGGCGCTCACTTTGTCTGCCGAGACTTTGACAAAGCTTGGCATTGATCCAAAAGAAATCAGTACGGCGAGCATTGAGGTCGCCGTTACAAATCTTTCCGCTCGTGCCGAAACTGCTGAACAGGCTTTGGCAGACCAAGACGAAGCAAAATGTGTCGCACTTGTTGACGGAGCGATTCAATCGGGCAAAATCACTGCCGATTTGAGAGATACCTATTTGAGTATGGCTCGTTTGAATTTTGCAGATGCTGAAAAAGCCCTTGAGGCAATGCCTGTAAAGGAAAACCTTGCAAGCCAAACATCGTCTGCGGAATACGAGGAGGGCTCGGCGTGGAATCTACGTATGGAAGAAATCAAAAAAGGAGGTCAATAATGGCAAAAGAAAACAAAGATCAAGCACCCGGACAAGATGTAAATCCGGACACCAACGCACTTGAAACACAAGTGGACGTTGCAGAAAATCCACAAACGCAAGCACCAGAAGAGACAACTGCCATCACGGAAAGTTTGAAAGAGCAAAACGATCGTTTTGAAAGCAATCTTGAAAGATTGGAAGGTGTGGTTTCATCTCTTAGCAAAGCGTTAAATGCGATGGCTTCCGCCAAAGGAATGGCCCCTGTGGTACAAAGACAAAGAAAAGAATTTAAGTTAAAAATCAAATCTAAAAAGAAAAAGTAATGAATCCAACCATCGAAACCGTCTACAGTGGCGAAGTATTAGAGCAATTATTAGTTCGTGCCACAACAGGCAATCAGTTTGTTGCTGGCGGACACATCCGCGTCCAACCGAATGTGAGTAAGCAATTCAGCATCCCTCGCCTAAAAGCAGGAAAAATGCTACAAAAACGCAAGGAAAGCCCTACAAAAGAAAACAGCAAAGGGGATTTCAAGATTGATGAAGTGCACCTTAATCCAAAAGATGTGATGGTGTACACTGAGTTCAATCCTCGCTCTTTTGAGCAGTTTTGGCGTAAGTGGCAGCCATCAGGAAATCTTGTTTTTGCAGAGCTTCCTGCATCGGCACAAAACGCGATGCTTGCTGAAATGGCAAAGGTTGTAAATTTTGAACTTGGTGGCGAGTTTATCTCTGGAAAGCATGGAGATAACGAGGGCGAATACTTTGATGGTATTTTGACTCGTATTTCTGCTTCCTCTGAAGTTTTGGAGATTGACCAAGCCGTTGAAATCACGGAGGAAAACATCTTTGACGTTTTAAGAGGCGTGAAAAAGCAAATTCCAAAGGCCTTGCGTGGCAACGCAAATTTGAAGCTTTTTATGGCTCAAGAAACTGCGGACATTTACGACGAAGCATTAACCCGTCGTGAAAGCAAAGGAGCGGACTTCACAGACACCAATCCGGAGCGATACAAAGGTATTCGCATTGTGCCACTTGCACAGTGGCCGGAAAATGTTGTTGTTGCAGCGGTGTCATCTATGGATCTTGACTCCAACTTTTGGGCAGGAGTTTCACTCGTGGATGACGCGGAAGCTATCAAAATTGATAGAGTTTCCAATGCAAGCGAGCTGTTTTTCTTCAAAATGTTGATGAAGATCGACACCAACATCGTTTGGGGCGAAGACATCGTTCTTTACGATGGTAGAGAAGCTGCATAAGTGTTCGGGCTACACTTCGGTGTAGCCCAGCATTTCAACCCCTCAGAAAATAACACCCTGCGAAATTAAATTATTAACAAAAAAATTGAAAATAACATGAAAAAAATTCTTTTAATGCTGATGGCATTGTTATGCTTTACAGCTTTCGCCACTGCAAGTGTGCAGTATGAGCCAATGACGGCTCCGGTAGAAATTCGGTTGTGCCAGTCACAAAGTTTCTGCCAACAAACAGCCATTGCAAGTGAGGTAATCCTCTTTGAAAGGCAAGTAAATGTTGAACTGTATAGTCCGCAAAACAAGCGGTTAGCAATGTTCGACCCGGATGTTTTGTTTCGATTATGCGAAACCGTTACATCGCCTTTTATTAGCACAGAACTATCAGACATTTGCAATTGTGCAAACGCATTGTTTAGGCATAGAGCGCTGCGAGAACAGGACTACATAGATGTAAAAGCTCCCGTATTTTGGCTGAACAAGCACAGCACACATAGAGGTGGCGCCCAAGTGCAAAAGCATAATTAAACCAAATTTAAAAACCATTTAAAACCAAATTATCATGGCAGTATTAAACTGGAGAGCGCCCGTTATTCAAGTTAGTAAACTTGACCAAAATGGCAAGCCGGACAATAACTGGCTCACTTTTCCCGAATCAGTCAGAAACTCCTCAAGACTGAACACCGATCCCGGCAACGAAACTATTGCCGAAGATGAAGACGGTGGGATCGTAGACTCCTTTAGAACTAAAGGCAGAAGTGTTTTTGAAACGACTATTTTCGTCAAAAAAGGCGATGTGAAACAAATTGAAGACACCGATGGCATTGTAGCTGGAAATTTCGCTGTTCGATGGGCGCCGAAAGACGCAGCAACTACAGGAGTTAAAGGTCGTCAGATGTTAAAAACAAGCGTTTCCGTTGTTGAAACGTGGTCATCTGACGAAGGTAGCCGTTTGACGTACACTTTCTCAGGGTTAGTTCCTGGAGCAGGAAAGAGAATCGTTGAAGAGTATCAACCAGAACCTACACCGCCTTCAGATGGAGGCGGAACTGATGGCTAACATTAGCCTCTTAAAAGCAACCGTGTCGGTGCAAACAAGCATTGCATCAGAACAAAAGCGGTTGCTTTTCTCCCGGATTAGCTCAATTGGTTAGAGAGGTGTGTGCGTCCACGCACTCACAGGTTGCAGGTTCGAGTCCTGTGTCCGGGGCCAAAAAAACAACGAAAAATGGAAGACGAAAAATTGAATGTAGAGCAGGTCAATCGTGCCATTAACATACTTAATGACAAGCCCGTCAAAGTTAGTTTATTTGGCAAAGAAATGGAAATTGCTCCACCATCGTATGGAACGATTTTGGAGGCTTGCAGGTATCTGCAGTTTTTACCCAAAGAGAAAATTAACGAGGGCGACAATATGCTACTTGCAAAACTTGTCGAGATTGCACCGCAAACACAGCCTGCATTATATGCCGTTGCTGTGATGCTTTATGGCGAGCACAAGTGCAACAAAAAGGAGTTTTTTGGACTGCTTGGAAAGCGGAACATCGAGCGGTATGTTCGCAGGCTGTACCGAGAATGCTCACCTGCCGAAATCCGAAACGCTATGCTTACGCTACTTGGCTCGCAGGTTGTTGGGGATTTTTTCGGGTTTCTCTCGGCGATAATGACAGTGCTGATCGTCGAGAGCAAATAAACCTTTTTGAAATGCACATCACAATCAGCGAGATTATGAAGTGCGGTGTTCAAGAAGTTCGAGATTTGCCGTTTTTCAAATGTATCGGGCTTATCAAAGCCTACGGACAAATCCACAAATCCACAAGCACAAAAAAAGAGGACGAGGAGATTATAGATGCCGATGATCCGGCAAACCAAGACAAAATAGACAAAATGCTAAGCCGATGAGTGGCGAAACTACATACACGCTAAATATTGACACGACTAACTTACGCAAGGCTGTAAGAGAAAGCGTTGATGCGTTTCGTGATGTTGAGTCTGCATCGCAACGTGCAGGCAAAGCCGTTGACCGTGCATTTACTGAGGATATGTCGGAAAACATCCGCATTCAAAAAGATGTTATTCGGGATTATGAAAAAACACTTCGTAGTCTTGAGAAACAGATAGGCAATATGCCGACTGGCCTTGAACGGACAAGAGCCGAAACGGGCAGAAACGAACTCATTCAAGAAATCAACCTTGAAAAGCAAGCGTTAGGTCGCTTGCAAACTGAACAGCAGAATTACAAAGATTCTACTGCCTTGATGCGTAGGCAGATTCAGCAGCTCAAAACGGATATGGTCACTATGACCGAAGGAACTGACGAGTACACCTATGCGATGCACAGACTTGGTGCAATGCAACAGCGTTTCAATGAGGTGCAACAGCAGGGAAAAATCTTTTCAGACCAATTCAAGTATTTTAACGCAACCCGTGAGGCTGTGCAAGGACTAACCGGGGCTTTGTCGGCAGGCGTTGGTGTTGCAACGCTTTTTGGGGCTCAACAAGAGGATTTGGTCAGAGTGCAGGCACGTTTGCAGTCTGTGATGGCGATTGCTATAGGAACGCAACAAATGGCAAAGGTGCTCAACAAAGACAGTTATGTTGTCCATTTACTACTAACCAAAGCAAAGGCGGCCGATGCCGCCACAACCGGAGTGCTCTCGAAAGCACTTGTTGGATTTGGGGTTGCTGCTAAAACAGCCAATGTTGCAGCGAGGGCGTTAATGCTCACGCTTTCGGGTGGACTTATTGCTATAGCTTGGGGCGTTATTGCAGCCATCAATAGACTAAATCGGGCCAAAGCCGAAAATAGAGAACGAGCGGAAGAGGCTCGCCGGGCAAACGAGGAGTTTAACAATGCCGTTGCATCGTCTGCAAGTCGTTCACTTGTTACACTTCATCAGTTACAAGTGCAGTATGCTCGCACCGGGCGTTCTATGGAAGAGGTCAATCAGTTTATCCGAAACAACACTGCGGCTTTTGATGAACTTGGCGTTTCAATACAGAATGTTGCCGACCTTGAAAACTTGCTTATCAACCAAACGGGTGCGTTTATTCAAAGCATTTTTCACCGGGCTCGTGCCGAAGCGTTTCGCGAAAGAGCTCTTGGTGAAATTCAAGCGGCACTTGCAGATATTGACAAAATTGAGGAGCGAATAGAAAAATATCGGGACAATATAGACCGATTGATGCAGAGTAGAACTCCGGGAAATGCGGATTTTGTTGAGCAGGCCATAACCCATCAAAACGCATTAATTCAGGCAGCGGAAAGAGAGATTAAGCAAGCGATGGCAGATGCTGAGGAAAGAGCCAAAAAAACGCTTGGTAGGTTTGCGGAGGCAGAGGCCGCCGCAATAGAAACCATCCGAAATGCAGGATTAACGCCAATAGATAGAAATGTTCAAATTAGAGTTGACGAAACATACAGCAGGCTTTACGAGCAGGCTGTTCAGCAGTCCGTCAGAAACCATCGCCAAATGGAACTTCAAAAAACAAGAGGTACGAAGGAAGAGATTAAGAACAGGCACAAGTTTTTGTTAGAGGATCTTGCCGAGCAAGAACGTGCATATCGGAAAGCGTTTGCAAAAATGCAATATCAACTTGGGATAACGATTGACTATAAAAATGTCGTACTTCCGGATGTTTTTCAAGAACTCCGAGACCAAGCAGGTCAGCAATTGGCTTTCGAGATTGAGCTATTTAACACTAATCAAGCAGAGATGCAATTGCGAGAGTTTGAGCAAATGGCAAATCAAATCATTGAAAAGGATAGAGAGCTTAAAGATTTGCGAAATACGCGAAACGATCCGATAAGACTTGAGGCAAGCGGACTAAATGCCAATGAACTCACGGCTATCATAGAACAGCGACAACTTGAGCTTTCACGTGCTACTCAAGCATTAGAGGACAGCAACGCTTCACTTCATGAATTTGTTGGCGATGTCATAAATAACGGCATAACGCACACGGCTGAACTGCTCCGACAGTTACAGACGGAGCTCTACAATTTACAGCACGATCCCAATGGCGATCAGTCCCAAATCCCAGAACTTCAAAAAAGAATCCGGGTACTGCAAACCGAACTTGCAAACGCCAAGCGAGAGGCTCGAATGGCATCAAACGAAAACGCTGCATCGCCATTTGAGCGTTGGCAAAAAACATACGCTTCGCTCACTCGTGTAAGTAGAGGTTTGGAGGATGTTGCAAATAGGTTTGACAATGTTAGCAGCTCGGCACAGCGAGCCATTAGCACGGCAACTGTTTTTGTTAGCTCGTCACTCAAAATGATTGACGGCATTGCAACTCTTGCACAGGGAACAATTCAAGCAACACAAGCAACAGCCGTTGGAGCGGCCGCAGCAATTAGAGCCGTTGAAGCGGCATCGGTAATTTTAGCAGTAATTGGTGCGGCACTTGCCATCACTCAGTCAATTATCAATCTTGTCAGAAACAATGATGCCGAAAGAGTGGAAAGACAGCGAGAGCATGTTCGCCAGCAAGTGGCAGAATTAGACGAAGCATATAGAGCGTTAGAACGGGCGATAAGAGGTGCGTTTAGTGCCGATGCAAGCAATTTGATTAATCAGCAAAATCAGCTTTTGCAACAACAGCGAAACCTCTTGAGGCAACAAATCGCCAAAGAAGAGGCACGCGCAAGAGATAACAGCAAAGGTAATGATCAAGACGAAGCGAGACGAAACGCCGAAGCACTCAGACAACAGTACAACGATATCTTTAACCAAATAGAGGATAACAATGCACGAATGATTGATGTGATGTTTGGTTCGGATTTGCGATCTGCCGTTGATCAGTTTGCAAGACATTGGGTGGATTCTTGGGGAAAATCAAACGAGGAAATCCAGCGATCGCAACAGGATTTTGTTCGTAATATGGTTCGTGGTATGATTATGCAAATCATCAAGTCGGGCGTTTCTGAACAAATGCAACGACTTCGTCAGCACATGGCAGATACTGTTGCAAGGGGCCTTGTTCCGGACGAAGTCTATATCAACAATGCGATATCTCAAATGCAAGCCGAGACCGATGCGCAGATGGAAAAGTGGCGAAAGTGGTTAGAGGATCCTGGTGCAACACGTGAAGCCGAAGCAAGAGGCATCGCTCGTGCATCGCAGGAAAGCGTTGACATAAATAACTCGCTTTTGACAACAATGACCGGGCATACTCGTGACCTTGTCGAGATTTCACAGTTTGTTCAAGGTCTTGTTTCAAACATTGCAAGCGATATTCGAGGAGCATTTGAAATTGTCAAGCAAATCAACGAAAATACAAAACATATCAAAAGTTGTCTTGAGGACATCCGAGATTTTGGTATAAAACTAAAAAACGAATAAGATGACAGCACAACAAATCATTAACCAAGCCAAGCAGGTTAATAAGCTAAAGCGTGGCATTTCGACTTGCAAAATCCTAAAACGTGGCGATACCATCGAAACGCTCATTGACAAACTACTCTCTGACGAGGGGCTTGCGTTTGCTCGTCAAACCAACTTTCCGAGCATTGATATTTTGAGAGCTCACAAAGACAAATGCACGCCAAAAGGCATATTTGTTGATGCGAGCGGATCGTTTGTCAATGCACCGCTTATTTTCCTTTGCGGAAAAGGGAAATCAAAACTTGCGTTCAACAATCAGTCGCAGATTTATAATGTGTATTTGATGCACGGAGCAGAAGCCGAAATCTTTGCAACTGGCGGTGCTGTTGTTCAACTGTTCAACATATCCGGCGGAGAGGCGGCACTTTCACAAAATAATTATGGCAGAATAATTGTAATGTAATGAGAATTCTAATTAACGATACGATTGATTTACAAGCGGACTTTGGAGTGATTGCAACAAAAGGTCATCTAAAAGCCATTGTCACTCCGCCTATTCTAAAGCAGTTTAGCAGTACCAATTGGCCGGACGAACACGGCGTGGATTACGACACTTCGAATCCGGTGTTTAATGCACGAGCGGTCAGTATTCCGTTTTTCTGTCGTTCTGAATTGAGTTATCAAAGGCTCGTCAGTTATTTGGAGCAGAACATCGTAAATAAATGGCATTTTGAGGCGATAAACCGTGAGTATATGCTACGTTTGACAAATAATGGCAACGTGGTTCATCGCGATGGCCGTTGGTGGTTCACGCTCACGTTTTCGGAAGACAAGCCAATGGATAAAGACTACTACAGCCCGCCGATGATGGAGCATAAAACAGGCTTTAAAATTGACAATCTTGATTTCGGATGGTACGGCTGTCATTTTCTCAAAGGACACGTTGCTGAGATTAACAAGCCGTTTGCACCCAAGCAAAATTTGGTTATCGCAAGCCTCCAAACACCGGGGCAGCAGTACCCGGACAAAAACACCTACTACGCCAACAAAAATGTGCAGATTCCTATATTATTCAAAGGCAAATACATTTTGCAGATGCTCGACTCGCTTGTCTATAAACTCTCGCGTCCGGGCTTTCGAGAATTTGACGAAGTAGCAACCGGTGGTTGGTTTAAGTTTATTTACCGAAGTATTGAGGTTGTCGATTTTGCACCTCAAAGATCCTTGAAAATAAATCTAAATTTAGAATTTCAAGAGACCGATGTTTTTGGTCTATTGATTGACGATCACGGCAACTTTTTGGTTGATGATAATACTAACACTTTAAGCATTGAATTATGAGCAGAGTTACTCCAATAAAACCCGACCAACTTCCCGAAGGCACAATCCCTGCAGGCGAGCAGGATATGATTGTTGTTTTGCAAGAGAACGGCGATGGCAAGCGAAAATTTAAGCGTTTGCCACCAGAGGCATTCAAAGGTAACGACGCTCCGCAAGTAAGATTTCAATACTCCGTTGATGGCGTTTCCGATTGGGTCGATGTGTTCAATAACACTCACATCTTCTTACGCACATCTGTCGATGATGGAAATACTTGGTCGGACGCGATGCGGTTTGTTGGTGTTCCTGACGATGACCCACGTTTGTCAGATGCTCGCCCTGCAACGCATATGAAAATGCGACCTATTACTGATGATGTTTTTACGTGGTTGGATGGTGCTGGAATTGGTATGTACTGGACGCAGGGAGTTTTTCAAAACAATCGACCGCCAGGTGTGTATAATTGGGGTTATTATATCGGACACGTTCACAATAAACTACACATGACTATTGAATTTGTGCCTTTTTTCTATAGCGATAAAAAACAATACGTGCATCGAGAAAATGGTGTATGGGGAGATTGGACAACTCATGCATCTACACATATTGTAAACCAAACCCACATGGATATTGGAGATGATATACTTACTTGGCTTGTAGGAAAAAAACCTGGTTTTTACGTCTGTAATGCCGAAGCGGCACTTACTTCAAATTTGCCATTACCATTTGGGGGCTTCTTTGTTGTTGGGCACATCGCATCTGACACTGTCATTACGCTTGAAGCAACAGGGTTATGGGGCTCTGGTGTACAAAGTAAATATATTAGAACGTGTGAATTAGGTACGTGGGGTGGGTGGACTGAAATTTCAGATGGTGATTTAGACCAAGAAAGCGGAACGTGGACGCCAACTACAGAAACTCGAGGTGTTTCATTCAATATTGCCAGATGGCAAAGGGTTGGGAATCGCGTATTTTTTTCGGCACTAATTGAAACATCGGTTCCTATTTCTTCATTGGTTGTTTATGGTATTCCATTTATTCCTAATGGCTTTCAGGCAGTACAAAGTTCAATGAACAAAACTATTGTGACTGGCGGCTTTATTTGGCTTTGGAACAACGGCAAGGATTTGAGAGTAGGAAATCACAGTATAAGTGGCTCGTATGAAATCTAATATAAAAAAAAACAGAAAAAATGGAAACACAAAAGAAAATAGAAATTACAACATCAAAAGACTCCGTAAGAATAAACGTGAAGGAGACTGCTGATTTTAATGGAAATGCCATTGTCGTTAAGAATGACATGGGCACTTTTCCAAACAGTCCAAAAGGTAGAGAAATTGTCAAAAAAAAGGACATTCCCGAAAACTTCATCGCGTCAATTTTTGAAGTTTGGGGTGATGAGCCAACAGTTGAGGATCCAGAAATGCCAGAAGTAAAAAAACAGTAAGTAATCCAATGGATCAACCAAAACACACATATCGCATAAACTTCCCCGATGGAAAGCATCGTGACATCAAAGTGGATGACACAAGCTATCGCTTTCGTTCTATTATGGGCAAAAACGAGGTGAATTTGAAATTTTCACTACCGGAATACGTGGAGTTTAAGTCTGGATGTTGGGTTGAGTACAAAGGCATCCGATATTACTGTTTGAACGAGCCAAGTATCACAAGACACGCAACGCACAACTGCGAATACGGCATCGTGTTTGAACCACACGCAGGGAAACTTCGCCTTTGGACGCTTCGGAATTTTGCCATTATGGCACATAATGACGAGTTCAAGTTTTCGGCAGCGCTCACGCCACGTGAAGCGGTTAATCTTATCGTTGAAACGCTTAATGACAGAGATCCGGAGCAAGGTTGGGAAGTTGGCGAGTGCATCGAATCCGACCACAAACTATTCGATTTCAACAACACGAAACTAAACGTGGCACTTTCGATGATGGCATCGGAATTTAACACCGAATGGGAAATCATTCACAAAACAATCCACTTGCGAAAAGTCGAACACGGCCGTGAAACTCCGCTCCCACTCTCTTACGGAAAAGGAAACGGATTTGTTCCGGGCGTTGGCGTGATTTCAACCGGGAAACAATCGCAGTTTGAAATCCTGCTCGTTCAAGGCGGGAACCGAAACCTTGACCGTTCAAGATACGGCCACTACGTGAATGGAAATTGGCAGCCATTCCCACGTTGGCGAATGCCTGCAAATGCACGTTTGGAACATAACGGCGTGATTTACCAAACCGATGAAAACGGTCGTGAAGTAACCATCGCCGACAAACCACTCACAACAAAAGTTGATTTAACGCTTGACCTAACCGAGATGTATCCGCACCGCGTTGGTAGAGTTACGCACGTTTTCACCGTAGATGCTGACAGGCGTTTTGTTGATTTTGCTGACAGGGATTTCGTTTTCCCTGACGGGGAAGTGTATCAAGGCATTCCCGAAAACTTGGATTTTTCACAGTACCGCATTCCGGGCGAAACAGCAACGATAACCTTTCAGTCTGGAATGCTCGCGGGTCGCGCCTTTGACATCTTGCAAGACGCAAACGTGCTGAATGGCTACATTCACAGCGAACGCCGTTTCAAACTCGTGCCAAGAACAGATGACGGGCTTGAAATGCCAAAGGCCCCGTTTATGCCTGCTGTTGGCGACCGTTACGCTGTGTTTGGTGTGATGTTGCCTAATGCGTTCATTAACGATCCTGCGACCGAAACAGGCGTTGAATGGGACATATTCCGAGAGGCGTGTCGCTTCTTTGACGAGCAGAATAACATACCGTTCAAATTTACGGGAACGATAGATCCGAACTGGGCTCGTCAAGACTGGGCAAACCGTGGCGGAATTTTAGAGCCCGGTTGGTTTGTTAGATTTTCTGACAAGGATTTTAAGCCCGAAGGCTACGACATCCGCATCACCGGAATGCGAGATTATGCCAATGACGAATTTTCGGCAGTTTTGGAGCTTTCAAACGATGTTGTTGTGTCGGGCCTAAGCACAGAATTTGCCCGAATCGCAGGCGAACGCCAAAGGTTAGACCGAGAACGCGCAGGTTTGCAAGACTTGAACAGTCGAACATTTGCCGATGCTATTCGCACCGCACAAATGCTCATTGATGCAGGATTAGAGGGCTTTTCAGAAAGCATTCAGCCGATAACTATTCAAACGATGCAGGCACTTATCGGAGCGGCCGAATTGCAATTTACCATCACACGAGATGATGGGCACCGTGCACAGCAGTTTTGGGATAATCAGCAACGGCGACTGATTTGCGAAGCAGGAGAGCTTGTGCATCACACGCTTGGCATTGATTATATTACAGATGAGCATGATGATAGCAAGCTCGATCGTTGGAATATCGGTGCATTTCAATCTCCACAAAATCTTAATCAAAACGGCTATTATCTGTACGCACGTTGTAGCAAACGAAGTGCGGGTGCAGGAATAATGAGAGAAGGCACATATCGTATATCCGAGCAACCATTACCGATGGATGATGGCGGTTATTTTAATTTTTTGGTCGGTATTCTCAACCCCGAAGTTGGTGACAATCGCAGCTTTGCACCAATGAACGGATTCACGCTCATCGAACCGGGCAGGATTGTTGTGAACCGCTTGCAAAGTTCGGATTTTAATCCCGAAACGGGTCAAGGCGCAGCGTTAGATTTAGAAGCGAAAAAACTTATCTTTGGCGACCAAGCCGAAATCATAACCGAAAAATTAACCGTAAAACCACCAACAAGTGGCGAAGGGGTAAGTATGTTTTTGCAGGGACTTCTTGGAGTGACAGAAGGCGGAACCGACATCGAAAACATCGTTGCAGCGATAAGCGGCAGAAGCGATGATGATGTTGGAATTGTTTTGCACAGAGATGAGGATGGTAACACCGATGCGTATCGCAGGGCAGTAGATTTTTTAAGCAAAAATATGGCAGATAGAAGGCCTAACTTTACATTAGCAAAAGATGGCAGGGTATATGCAAATAACGCAAATATTCGTGGGATTATAGAGGCGATAGAAGGTCGTTTTGGAAACTTGTCTATAAACGCCAACGGCGATATAGTGATGAACACTGATGGCGAAGACAACTTTGCTATAATAAACGATTTTATACCACCATTAGACCAAATACGCTCTTCGCTGTGGCGAAATGTCCCGTTAGTTGGCGGAACTGCTGGGCTTGGCTTACGGCAAGGCTCAAATGTGGCAACATATCAGTGGGGAATTATTTCAGGCATTCCACGTATTGTTGCAAATTTACACGAAATGGATTCGAGGCGTGAAATTAGGTTTAGTCTTGAAACAGGTCAGCAGTGTAGGATAAGCACAGATTTCAATGTGATGATACAGTTTGACAACTCTGTCATTAGAAGACTGCGGACAGCAGACAGGATTCCCGTATTGGAGTATTTTGCAAACGGAGTGTCCGGAAATCTTATTCAAATACCTTTTGTTAGTCGCACAGATCCCGCTTGGGATGGAACGGCATTACACACTTCGGGAAGAGCAACGGCATCGTTCGCGTTTACCGCACCTGTAACAGGTACTTACATCTTAACTTGGATAACGAGTACCGACCTTGCACCCCATCAACTGACACCGCAGATAGGTAATGCAGGCTACATGATTGGAACCTCAAATCCGCAACAAGTAAGACTTCAAACATTTCTTGGAGCGACTGTTCAGATAGATTCGCCATACAATAGCAAAAAGATTTTTCGCGATGGGGACTATACTTTTTTTTCAACTAATAATTACTTCTACCATTCTGAATCGCAAGGATTCGAAGTTAGGGCAGGAATGTTTGGTATTAGGGTGACAGTAAATGGATTGCAGAGATGGAATCAGCAAGGTGAAACATGGGGTCCGCTATAAACCGAACAGTAAATGACAGGCTTAATGAGCATATTATTTTTCAATAAACCAAAAAACATGTGGAAATTGTTCACGAAAATCGTCATCCGTAAAAACGATTCTTTGGACGACTTCGTGAATATGTTGATCGACTGTTATTCTGCGATAACCTCGTGCGAACGGTTCGCTTCCTTGCACAAAACAGTTTATCACAATAAAATGATTTCCGTTTGGAACATTCTCAAAAACGTGTCGATTAATACCAAGAGGTGGCATGCTATAAGAATGATAGAGAACGTGTGTTCCATCAGTAAGCGTCATGCCCAGGCGTTCTGCCATACTAAAATGAGATACGGCCCCGAGGTCAAAATCCGCGTCATCAAAAATCCAAACAGCAGACCCTGTCGGATTGCTCTCCACCCCCTCACTATTCAAAAAAAACACTTCAACAATAACGGTTTGTCCGGTGCGATCAGCAGGGTCAATTTCGCCCTCGTTGGTTCTGCAGGAAGTGGCAAAAACAAACAACAAAGCAGAAAGGAAAATCAACTTTTTCATAGTGGTGGGTTTTGGGTTTGAGCCACAAAGATACGAAAAATAATCAATATAACAATAAAAAACGGAAACAAATGAAAAAAATCAACGCTCCAGTCGAACCATTGGCTCTATTTTCTTCCAGATATCTTCTGGGATAACAAACGCCTCTGCACCTATTTCTTCGGCGAGATTGAGGAGATATTTCGCATCTTCTTCGGTCTTCGGAAATACTAAAAAGGGGTTCATAGTGTAAATGTTTATCTTATTTGCTTTTGCAAAGATACAAAAAAAAATCAATATAACAACAAAAACAACAAAAAATTATGGATCCACTACTTGAAAAACTTGGCAAAAGATGCCGATTGATACGCAATGGCAGCGTAAATGCCGAAGGAAAATTGGGTTACAATTTGCCAACAAATGACTATTACATCGAATTGAAACACAGCAAAGACAGAGTGTACGTGAATAAAAACGACACGATCACTATTGTAAAATAATCATCAATAAAAAAAACGCTATGAAACTAAAACAAATTTTTCTGACAATTATTGCTTTCCTTCGCAGTCGAAAGCAAAACAAAATTATCGTACTTGGCAAAGAGGAGTACCTTTGTATGTGCGAGGACAACTGCGGACACGAAATTGGTTCTA
>Ga0209755_10002989_pt1 | contig 21931 bp, 21 predicted proteins | sample TergutCo191P1_FD_187301 | JGI IMG/M metagenome (GOLD analysis project Ga0209755, IMG submission 187301) | Cornitermes sp. P1 segment gut microbial communities from Petit-Saut dam, French Guiana - Co191P1 (SPAdes) (version 2) | ecosystem: Host-associated > Arthropoda: Insects > Digestive system... | reverse complement strand
GAGTGGTCTTGCCGTGATCGACGTGACCAATCGTTCCAACATTCATGTGGATCTTCGTTCTATTAAATTTATCCTTTGCCATTGTGTCCTCCTTAATGAACACTTAATTATTTTCATCGCACAGACATTGTCTGTACACACCGTATATGTACATACGTACATCAATACATTGTTAACGGTAATTTTAAAAATTACCTGTAAATTGGGGGGAAACGAATGATACAAGCATTGCTTGTCGCGGAAAATCAGCGGTTAATCGCAGCAGTAGCAGCGTTCGCAATATCCACATCGTTCCACCTGTCTCGCCTTAAGCATATCTGCCCGCAACGAGCGGTTTGGAAACAAACCTAACTATATATACACGCCGGTTACACCTACCAGCGATAATGAGCGAATGCCTTATTGGCTTCGGCCATTTTATGTGTGTCTTCCTTCTTTTTGAAGGCAGTACCTGTATTATTATAAGCATCCAAGAGTTCCGCCGCAAGACGGTCTCCCATGCCTTTTCCCGAACGGGCTCTCGCCGCGCTTATAATCCAGCGCATTCCAAGCGCCTCGCGCCTTGTTTCCCGAATCTCTACAGGAACCTGATAAGTCGCGCCGCCTACGCGCCGGGACTTAACTTCTATTACAGGCTTTACATTATCTAAAGCTTTTAAGAAAACTTCAAGGGGTTCTTTCTCGGTTTTTGCCTGAAGAACATCAAGCGCCTCATGGATGATTCTGAGACCAAGAGAGCGCTTGCCCTCCCACATCATCCTGTTCACAAACTTTGAAACTACAACACTGTTGTACTTCGGATCCGGCAAAATGCCGCGGTCTATCGTTTTTTTCTTTCTTCCCATAATCTATACCTTAAGCCTTTGGCCTTTTTGCGCCGTATTTAGAGCGACCGCGTTTGCGGTCTGCCACGCCCAAAGTATCTTTCGCGCCGCGGATAATATGGTAGCGCACGCCGGGGAGGTCTTTTACGCGTCCGCCTCTTACAAGAACTACCGAGTGTTCCTGCAAATTGTGTCCGATTCCGGGGATATAAGCGGTAACTTCAGTGCCATGAGAAAGGCGTACACGAGCTACTTTACGCAAAGCTGAATTTGGCTTTTTTGGTGTAACAGTCATTACACGGGTGCAGACTCCCCTCTTTTGAGGGCAGGATTTTAAAGCCGGGGATTTCGTTTTGGTCGTAATCTTCTGGCGACCGGAACGAACCAATTGGTTAATAGTTGGCATTCGTCAAAAACTCCTTACGCTTTCTTGGAACCAGCGGTTCCTTGAGACAGTCCTAGACAATCTCCTCCCCTCAAGAAAAATACAGGGGGAAATCAAAATCTATATAAAATGGGAAAAAATGTCAAGTGGGGAGCGAATTTTTTTATTTTATTTTTTATAAAGGTTGGCTAGAAAGAAATTCTCGCAGAGGCGCAGAGACGCAAAGATCGCGGAGAATATTGATAAGAAAGAGGCGGTTGTGGAAATGTTGTGGAAAACACAGGCAGGCTATTATGTTATAAAAATAGGTTGAATTTATCCTATTTTAGATATATAATAAAAATAGGAGATTGTTATGGTTATTAACTCAGAAAGCATGGTTTCGATTACTGAGACCAATCAAAATTTTTCAAAGGTGGCGCGTTTAGTGGATAAAAACGGCGTTGCAGTAGTGTTAAAAAATAATACCCCGAGATACTTGATTTTGGATTTTTTACAATTTAACAATGAAGAATACGCGTCAACAGACGAAGCTGTCAGTTGTGCAAAAAGACTAATAAAAAACCATCTTCCGGCTTTTCAGGAATTAGCGAAATAAAAATATGGTGCGATTATCCGCAGAAACAATCATTGCAATACATAGTGAACTCATTGCTGAAAGCGGTGGTCTTGACGGAGTCCGCGATTATAACCTTCTTGATTCTTCGGTGTTGTAAAAATTCAGAAATAACGTGTATTATAAGAACTATGGCGTTCAAGCGATTCATCCTGGTCTGCTTTTTATTCCCTTTTTTAGTACTTTCCTGCGCTAACAGTAATGCTGTTAAAACCTTAGATGATAATAATTTAAATGTACTGGTGCAGGAAGCGCAAATGGTTCTTTATGACGGACCGCCGATGCATATATTTTTTCACCCGCTTGTCGCAAGACCTGATGCGGCTTTCAAGAGCAGGTACAAAGAACATTTTTTGGATTGGTATGTTACGGCATATGAATACAGAAAAATTCTTGATGAAATTTACGCCAGTAATTATGTGCTGGTTGATATAAACGAAGTGTACGAAATTATCAATACGGATAACCGCGTTAGAGTCGTTTATAAAAAGCCTTTTGTCCCGGAAGGGAAAAAGCCGATGATTATATCCATTGATGATTTGAGCTATTATGATATTGTCAAAAGAAACGCGTCTGTGTATAAGCTTGTAATTGATAATAACGGAAATATCGCGGCGTGGACGGATAATAAAAACGGAGGCGAAATTTCCTACGATCTGGATGTTGTAACATATCTTGAAGAGTTTATTAAAAAACATCCTGATTTTTCCGTCCGCGGCGCAAGAGGCATTATCGCGCTTACAGGTTTTGAGGGCATACTGGGTTATGCGACACATAAAATTAACAGCGCAGGATACGAAGAAGAAAAACAAAAAGCCGCCGCGGTTGTGAATAAATTAAAACAACTTGGATGGCGTTTCGCGTCACACAGCTGGGGTCATCCGCAATTGCCTAAAATTTCGATAGAACAGTTTATCGCGGATGCTAACCGCTGGGACAGAGAAGTCCGCCCATTACTTGGTGACACAAATCTTTACATTTACCCGTACGGTGAGGGCGTTGAAGATAACGAAGAAAAACACAGAATTTTACGTGAAAAAAAATTTAATGTATTTTTCGGAGTTGGGAGAGGCACCGGACGCAGAGAAGAAAGGAGCTACATTTATTTCGACAGAAGAAATATTGACGGCGTTTATTTTAGAATATTTAAAAACAGAAAAGACAGCCTTTTTAATGTAGAAAGTGTTATTGACGCGGCGCGGCCGGAGTAAGCAGTCTTAAGGCTTCGTGTTAAGACTGCGCACTCTACCTCGCGCCATTCAATTTTTCAATTGAGCCGTCGCTTAGGTGGGTTAATTCGGTTACTTTCATGCTCCTTAAGTGGTCTATTCCGCCTGAAGGCTGGGCGTCGTGGTAAAAGAGATACCATTTTCCCTTGTACTCCACAATTGAATGATGCGTTGTCCAGCCTGTAACCTGCGTCAGAAAAACGCCCTGATATGTAAAGGGTCCGTAAGGATTATCGCCTGTCGCGTAACACAAATTATGAGTGTCGCCCGATGAATAGGAAAAATAATAGACGCCGTTATATTTATGCATCCACGATGCTTCAAAAAAACGGTTGGAACCTGTAAATGAACGGCCTTTATCATCCAGAATAGTTACCTCTCTTGGGCTTTCGGCAAAATGAAGCATATCTTCGCTTAACTTAGCCACCCTTGGCGCAATGGCTTTGCTCGCTTCCGCGTATGAAAGACCCGATCTTCCCGCTGAACCTGCGTAAACATTATCAATATAGTACTCGAGCTGTCCCCCCCAGAGTCCGCCGAAATAAATATAATAATTTCCTTCTTCTTCAAATACGCACGGGTCTATGCTGTAGCTTCCGGGAATCGGTTCGCTCTGAGGGATAAAAGGTCCTTCAGGTTTATCCGCGATTGCTGCGCCGATTCGGAAACGATTATTATGATCCTTTGCGGGAAAATACATATAATATTTTCCGTCTTTGTGAGCGACATCGTTATCCCACAACTGCCCTTTTGCCCAGGGGATGTCTTTAAGATCCAAAACAAGTCCATGGTGCGTAACTTCTCCGTTGAATACGTCGTCAAGCGAAAATACATGATAATCTACCATGTCGTATGAGCCGCCGTCATGGGTGCCGCCGCCGTATCCGCCGGATCTCCTGTCATGAGAAGGATAAATATATATTCGATCGTTAAATACATGCGCCGCGGGATCTGCCATAAAGCCGCCGGGAAATAAATACCTCGGTTTGGGAGAGCCTGAAGCGGAAGATGTCGCGCATGAAACAATTACCGCGATAAGCGCCAGCGCACTGTATAGTAAAAATTTATAAATGTTTTTCATAACACATATTTTATTCTAAAAATGAACGGCTGTCACCTTGTAATAAAATATGATAAAAACGCGATTAAAAGAAAAAGCGTTATAAAAACAGTGATATAGCTCCAGAAGGGAATAGGTTCCGACGGGGGGCGGGTTTTAGCGCGGGGAGGCTTTAGCATCGTATATTTGGGAGGCTTGGACGGCGCGGCGGAATAGCCGCACATGGGACAGCCGTTTTGAAACATTCTATCCGGTCCTGAATAACTGCAGTTAGGACAGCGGATGGAGATAAAGTTTCTCCCGCAGAACGGGCAGACTTTTACATCGTCGCCGACTTCATTTTCACAATTGTCGCAGTAAAAACGCGGTTTCCTTTTCATTGATTCCTCAATGTTAATTATCGGCAGTTTTTACGCTGGACATTTCTCTGAAGCGCCCTTTTTGGAGCACTCGCTGCAGGGACTCTCTGCGGCGGCAGGCGCGGCTGTTTCCGTTTTCTTGCCGGTTTTTGAGGCGGTTTGCGAAGACGCGGCGCACCCTGCTCCGGCGGCGCTTTTTCCGCTGCTTTTGCTCTTGTCGGTGACATAAAAGCCTGAACCTTTAAAAATAACGCCGGAACCGCCGAAAATAAGGCGGCGGACTTCGCTGCCGCATTTGGGGCACTCTTTTACCGGCTGGTCGCTCATGGACTGGAAAACCTCAAAATTATGTGCGCAGCTTTTGCATTCATATTCGTATGTAGGCATAGATACTCCAATTATACGCCGAGAAAATAATTTAACAAGACCTGCAGCTCTTCTTTTGTCAGAGCGGCGGTTTTTATATCAATATTTGCTTCTTTCTGAACCGGCGGATTTGCAAGCAGAAGCGCGGCGATTATAAGGCTCGGGTCGCTTGAAACAAAGCCGCCCGCAAGACTTAAAATCGCGGAAATTCCACGCGCCTGAGACGCGTTCTCAAATTGAAGCCTTATTAATGCCTCAAATTTATCCCCTGCGGGATAAAGGTTAAAAAACAACTTTTGAACAGGGAATCTGACAGGAACGCCGGCTTCGCTTAATATTCTAACCAGCATGGGCGCGGGATTATTTACCCAGCAGGAAAGAGGCGCGTTTTTTCGAAAATCATTAAACCCTAAAGGAATTTCCATACCGGGCTGCGCCGCGACCGGTTCCGCGGAAGCATTATTCAAGGTTGAAACTACAAATGCCTGCTTATTATTTAAAGCCAGCGATACGCCGTTTGACCTCGCGTACCAATATGTATACCCTTTTGACGCTGTTAATTTTTCCCAGTTCTTGTTTGAGTTTAAAGCAGAGCCTGCGTTAGACGCGGGATATCTTCCCCACGCTGTTAGCTGAAACCTGCGTCCGCTTCTTTCAGGAAACACGGCGGCTGTGATAAAATCTGTTCTATCAAGCATTTGCCTTGCCTGTCTGTCTTTCAATTCTTCGATTGGTAGAAGGTCGATAATAGAACGCGCGTCCCTGGCATGAGCAAAAAGATAAACCTCAGCTCCGGTATCAAGAGGAGCATGCGCCGCGTTATCACGTAACGCGCCTGTTGCATCAGGCATAGACATGGTCTGACATGAATTTAAAGAGAAGAGGAACACGCAAAGACACATCAAACCTATGGTTCGCGGCGCAAAAAACGCAGAAAGACTTCCACTCCTTTCCGGTCTTCGCGCCATAGTGTCTCCGTGTGAATCCTTTACGGAAAAACTCAAGCCTTTACAATCTTTACCTGCCATGTTTCGTCTCCTGATTCTATTGGGATTTGACCGTCCGTTTGTATCCATTCGGTTTTGACTGCGAGGGTTTCTTCGGCTGCAATATTTTTAAAGCGATCCCACGCTTCTTTTAATGATTCTTTTCCGAAGACATAAAGCTCTATGCGATCCGTAACCGACAAGCCTGTTTCTTTTCGCGTGTTCTGTATGCCCCGGATTAAATCGCGGATATCGCCTTCCATGCTCAGCTCGCGGGTTATCTCCGTGTCGAGTCCGACGGTTATCGTACCTTCGTTTAACACGCGAAGATTTGCTTTTTCATTGCGGCGAATATCAAGTTTTTCCGCTGTTATTTCCACCATGCGGACGCCGCCTGATTCGCTTGGGACATCAATACTTAAAGACGCGCCTTCGATTACGCTGTGAATTTCCGCGTGGCTCAGCGTTTCTATTCTGGCTGCCGCCGCTTTCATGTCCTTGCCGAGTTCTTTTCCCAGTACGCGGAAGTTCGCTTTCACCTCATATTCAACAAGGTCTTCCTCGTTATCGGAAAAAATCAACTCTTTTACATTTAACTCTTCGCGTATAATGTCTGCCATTTCGATAAGAGATTTTTTTTCATCCTGATTGCGCGTAACAAGCTCCGCTTTGCGCAGAGGCTGCCTCATTTTAATATTGTACTGCGAGCGTAAAGACCTTCCGATTGATACCGCCGACATAACCGAAGCCATACGGAACTCAAGCGCTTTATCACGGCGTTTTTCGTTCGCGGCGGGGAAATCAACAAGATGAACCGATTCGCGATCTGTCTCCAGCCGCAGATTCTGCCAGACAGCGTCTGTTATAAACGGCATAAAGGGAGAAGCGATTGTTATGAGGGTTTTTAAAGCTTCGTAAAGAGCGCCGTACGCTTCAAGTTTATCGCTGTCTTTTTCCTTTCGCCAGAAACGCCTGCGCGAACGGCGGATATACCAGTTATTAAGAAGGTCTATAAATCTTAAGAACGGATCGACCGCGCGGCTGAGATCGTAAGCGTCCAGAGCGCCGCCGACTTTTTCTACAAGAGTCTGCGTTTCTGAAAGTATCCATTGATCCAGCGGATTAACGGGATTTTCAGGCGCGCCTGACGGGGTTACCTGATCAATATTCGCGTAGGTAACAAAGAAACTGTAGGCGTTCCACAGCGGAAGAATAATGCTTTTTAACACTTCACGAACGCCGTCGTCGCTGTAACGGAGATCATCGGCTTTTACCACGGCGGAATGAACAAGGAAGAGGCGAAGCGCGTCTGCGCCGAACATATTAATAACTTCGTTTGGATCTGTGTAATTGCGTTCGCTCTTACTCATTTTTTTACCGTCTGCCGCCAGCACCAAACCGCTGACTACACAGTTTTTAAAAGCCGGTTTTTTAAAGAGCGCGGCGGCGAGAACTGTGAGAGTGTAAAACCAGCCTCTGGTTTGATCCAACCCTTCGCTTATGAAATCCGACGGAAAATGATTGTCGAAAAATTCCTTGTTTTCAAAGGGGTAATGATTCTGCGCGTACGGCATTGCGCCGGATTCAAACCAGCAGTCAAGGACTTCGGGTATGCGCTTCATTGTTTTTCCGCATCCGCATGGAACCGTTATTTTATCGACAAAATGCTTGTGAAGGTCATCAGGATAAATACCGGAGAGTTCTTTTAATTCCGCGCGGCTTCCAACGCAGATTGTTTTGCCGCAATCGTCACACCGCCAGATTGGAAGAGGATTTCCCCAGAAACGGCTGCGGCTGATTGCCCAGTCGCGCGCGCCTTCCAGCCATTTGCCGAAACGTCCTTCCTTGATATGTTCAGGCATCCAGTAAATCTGATTGTTTGCGTCTAACATATCCTGCTTTATTTTTTCCACGCTTACAAACCACGAACCGACCGCGCGGTAGATGAGTGGACTTGAACATCTCCAGCAATGCGGATAGGAGTGAAGAATTTGATCTCGCTTTACAAGCTTACCCTCTTCTTTTAATTTCTCGATGATTGCTTTGTCGGCGTCTTTTACAAAAATTCCCGCAAAATCCGTAACTTCGCTTGTGAATTTACATTCCGCGTCCACAGGGCAGATAACAGGTATGCCTGTTCCCTTGAGTACGCGGGCATCGTCTTCGCCGAAACCGGGAGCTGTGTGAACAATGCCTGTGCCGTCTTCTGTAGTGACAAAATCGCCCAGGAAAACGCGGAATGCGTTTTGCGTTTCTGAAGAACCGCGTGCATCTTTAAAGTATGGGAAAAGCGGCTCGTATTGAAGCCCGGCAAGCTCTGCGCCTTTTTTCTTCCATACAACTTTATACTCGTCTTCCTTTTTGTAATACGCCGATAACCGCGCTTCTGCGAGAATGTAATTATCTTTTGACGCCTGATCTTCTATTAAGACATAATCAATATCAGCACCCATTGTAAGCGCGAGATTCGAAGGCAGCGTCCAGGGCGTTGTTGTCCATGCGAGCAAGTACGCGTTGTTTGATGCGATACTTTTATCAATTACCTTAAAGCGCACTGTTATCGCGGGATCGTGAACGTCTCTGTATCCGCCGAGGTTGAGTTCATGATTGGAAAGCACTGTTGCGCAGCGCGGACAGTACGGGAGGATGTAGTGACCTTCGTAGAGGAGCCCTTTTTCCCATAATGATTTCATTACCCACCAGATTGTTTCCATATAGTCCGGTTCCATGGTTTTATAGTCATTATCGAAATCTACCCACCTTCCCAGTCGCGTGATAGTCTGACGCCATTCTTTTACATAACGCAGAACGGAAGCGCGGCACGCTTCGTTAAAATTGGCAATACCGTAATTTTCGATATCGGTTTTTGATTTGAGACCGAGTTCCTTTTCGATAAGATTTTCGACAGGCAGCCCGTGGCAGTCCCAGCCGAAACGGCGTTCGACTTTTTTGCCTTTCATCGCCTGATAGCGCGGAATTATGTCCTTGATTGTGCTTGGAACAAAATGACCAAAATGCGGAAGCCCCGTGGCAAAGGGAGGTCCGTCGTAAAAAACAAATTCCTGCGCGTCTTTCCGCTGTTCAAGGGATTTTTGAAAAATACGGTTTTGCTCCCAGAATTTAAGGATTTCTTCTTCCAGTTTGGGAAAATTTACTTTTGCATCGACAGACTTATACATATACCGCTCCTGGGTAAACTATACAAAAAATACAAGAATTTTACCACAGGGCGGCAATGAAAAATTTATAGCGTATTGGCTAATTCTCTCATGGCATCAGCCGTTGAGTTGCGTTTGCGGCGGGCTTCTATGCCGGCGCAATCGAGGATAACGCCTTTTATTGCCGATCTTGCGCTTTCATCTTTCAGGTTAGTTTCAAGATTCGGGATCATAAGAATCGCTCCGGGATAAATTTTATCGGGATCTTTTACAACATGACTTGAAGCAAGCATTATTACAGGATAATACATGCCCTTATCATACGCGGTTTTGGCAATTTTCGATAAGGTGTCGCCTTTTACTACGGTATACTTCTGCGCGTCATCCAAAATAAGATAGTGTATGTATTTTTGATACACTGCGTCAAACTCCTTATCGTGGTCCTGCGTTGCGCATGATGCAAACAAAATGCTGACAATCACAGCCGTAAAGATCAAATTTCTCTTCATAATTCACTCCTTTAAATGTTTTTAAAGCATAACCGCTTTATTTTTGAATTATAAAATGCTGTCTTTTTACGCGTTTTAACATTTTTATGAGCAATGTTTTTATATTAAGAAACTGTGAATTTAATTTGAAATAAACTTTAGTTTATCGGAAGCGTATACACTCTTAATGTAATTGATTTACCGGAATATTTTGCGGCGTTCTGCGCGCTGTATTCAATTCCGGCGCAGCAGGGCACTTCCATTCTGGCTACCGTTACGGAATTAACATCATTCCTTGCGATAATTTCCGATAGTTTTTCCGTGTAATCAACATTGTCCAATTTTGGACAGCCGATAATTGTAATTCTTCCTTTCATGTACTGCTGATGAAACGCTCCGCTGGCGTAAGCCGCGCAATCCGCCGCGATAAGGAGATTCGCTCCGTTGAAATACGGCGCGTTAACAGGAACCAGCTTGATTTGCACAGGCCATTGGCGGAGTTCTGTATTTTGTTTTGACAAAGCGGCTTCATTGTATGCTTCGGCTTCTCTTTCCTCAAAACCGATCGCGCCTTCCGGGCAGACAGGAAGGCAATTTCCCAATCCGTCGCAGTAATCATCGCGAATCAGCTTCGCCTTTCCATCAACAAGCGCGATTGCGCTTTCATGACATGCGTTTACGCAAAGACCGCATCCATTACATTTTTCATTATCAATTTTAATTATTTTTCTTACCATGGATACAATATAACATAAAAAAGACGAGCCGGCAAATTTATCACGCGCAAGTGTTACGCGAAATGTTTTAGTTAATTGCCGCGGCGTATATTTTAATAACGTAACTGAAGATTATTGTCTATTATTAATATTTTTACTCGTCTTCCATTAAAATACGCACAGCTTCTACCGCTGTTTTTATTGCCGCTTCAGTATCATGGCAATGCGGATTGCTCATGCCCGCTTTTTCGCGCTCCTGATTCCAAACAACATTCAGCACACATCCCGCGCGTGCGCCGAGTATCTGGCTTACAATGTAGAGAGCCGCGCTTTCCATCTCGGACGCAAGGCATCCGGCTTTAATCCATGCTTCCCATTTGTCTTTAAGCTCAAAACCGGAAGGCATTCGATCTGGGCTGTGCTGTCCGTAGAAGGAATCCTTGCATTGCACAATTCCCGCGTGAGATGTTAAGTTGAGTTTTTTCGCGGCGCGTACAAGAGCGTTTGTAATATCAAGGTTTGCGACGGCTGGAAATTCAACCGGCACATATTCGCGCGTAGTTCCTTCCTGGCGAATCGCGCCTGTAGCGACAACAATGTCGCCTCCAATGACAGGCAATGCCATGCCGCCGCAGGTGCCGACGCGGATAAAATTGCGCACGCCTGTGTTATAAAGTTCTTCTATGGCGATCGCGGTTGACGGTCCGCCCATTCCTGTGGAAATAACCATTACTTTTTTGTTTAATATTTCACCTAACCATGACGTATATTCGCGGTTTTGGCAGAAAAACTTCGGCTTCTCCAAAAACGCGGCGATTTTTTCCACCCTGCCGGGATCTCCTGGAAGGATCGCGTAACGCGCCTGATGGCTGTCGTCAAAACCGATATGATATTGCTTTTCCATATATTTCTCCTGTCTATCTTCTTCCTTTATCAAAAGGTATGCCCGCGGACTGCGGCGCCTGCGATTTTTTTGAACTGAATGCAAGCACTATCAGTGTAGCGATGTACGGCACCATTTTGTATATATAACTTGGAATGGGGATAACCCTCATAAAATCTATGCCTGAATAAGAGGAAGAAATCGCCTTCATTAAACCGAAAAAGAACGCGGCTGCAAGAATGCGTCCTGGCTTCCATTGTCCGAAAATCAATACCGCAAGCGCCAAAAAACCGTATCCCGACACTTCGGGGTTAAATTCGATTGATGTCGGGATGACAAAAACAAGCCCTCCGAGACCTGCCAGAGCGCCTGAAATTATTACGCCTGTGTATCGCATAACATATACGTTGATTCCCGCTGAATCGGCAGCCTGAGGATGTTCGCCGCAGGAACGAAGACGAAGTCCGAAACGGGTTTTATAAAGAAAAAAAGCCGAAAGAGCGAATATCAAAAAACCTATGTAAGTTGTGATATACGTATTTTTAAAAAGCAAACTGCCGAAAAACGGTATATCGCCCAACAGCGGCACTTTTTCGATTCTAAATTGATTTATAAACGGGATTTGCTGCACCGTGCGTATCATTCTTGTAATATAGACAGCGAGAGCGGGAGCAAGCATGTTAATCGCAGTTCCGCTTATGATTTGATTCGCCTTCAGGTTAACGGAAGCGTATGCGTGAAGAAGCGAAATAAGGATACCTGACAATACCGAGACAAAAACCGCGAGGATAAGCACAAGCTGCCCGGAAATAAACCGCTGTATCATATTGATAAATAAAATGCCCGCAAACGCTCCTATAATCATTGTGCCTTCAAGCGCGATGTTAATTACGCCGGAACGCTCGGCGAACATTCCTCCCAGCGCGACTATCAGAAGAGGTATGGAAAAAAACATCGTCTGCTGAACAAGAAAATATAATAAGTTCATAAATCGCCCCTCTTTCGTTTTTTAATTGAACTTAAAAAACCTTTTACAAGAAGGGCGAATGCGCTGAAATAAATAATTACGGCGATAATGATTTCTATAATCTGCGGAGCGAAATTAAATAATTGCATGTTGAATCCGCCGACGTTAAGGTAAGCGATTAACAAACCAGAAAAAATAATTCCAATCGGGTTGTTAAGACCCAAAAGCGCGACAGGGATGCCGTTAAAGCCCTCCTGCGAAAGAACATCAACGACTGTTATGCCTCTGCCGGCTCCGCCAAGATACAAAAGCGCACCGCCGAGACCTGCAAGAGCGCCCGCGATAATCATTGAAAAAACAATGCTTCGTTTTTCATTTATTCCGGCATAACGCGCGGCATCGCGGTTAAAACCGCATGCTTTTAGCTCATAACCAAACGCGGTTTTTTCCAGAATAAAAAACATCAGAACGGCGAATAATACCGCTATAAAAATCCCTGAATTCGCGCTTGATACAATAAAACCGTCTTTAAAAATATGATTCATTCCCATTTTGGGAAGATTGGCGCTGTCAGGCACCCGTATGCTTTGATTTCTTAAAACGTCATATATGGTTTTTGTTACGAGAAAATTTACAAGATATGTGCCGATATAATTTGTCATTATGCACGATATAACCTCGTTTACATTGAACAGCGCTTTAAATACTCCGGGAATCGCTCCCCAAACGGCGCCCGCAAGCATAGCGGCGATTAAAGCCGCGATCCAGTGCAGATGCCCCGGAAGGAAACCGCACTTTACGCCGACAAGAACCGCGGCATACGCGCCTACAATAAACTGCCCCGCGGCTCCGATGTTAAACAATCCTGTTCTTGCGCAGAAACCTACAGAAAGACCTGTCATGATAATGGGGGTCGCGAAGTATAAAACCTGCCCCACGTTGTTCATGCTGGAAAAACCGCCCGACAGAATCGCGCCAAAACCATTCAGCGCCTGAGAAGCGTTAGTTGCAATTAATATAAAAAATCCCGCTAAAAGACCGACAAGAATCGCCATAACTGAAGACAGCGCGTCGAACAATGAATCGGAGTTCAGCAGTTTTATTTTCATGCCGATTCCCGTTCGGTGCCCGACATATACAAGCCGAGTTCCTGATATGTTACTTCGGCGGGTTTTACATCCGCGACAATTCTGCCTTCAAACATAACAAGTATCCTGTCGCTGACATCCATAACTTCATCCAGTTCCAGAGAAACAAGCAGCACTGCCCTGCCCCTGTCGCGCTCAATTATTAACTGTTTGTGAATATATTCACACGCGCCGACATCAAGCCCTCTTGTCGGCTGAACCGCGACCAATAAGCGCGAATCACGCGAAATTTCGCGCGCGATAATCGCCTTCTGCTGATTGCCTCCCGACATACTGCGCGCGATTGTCTGCGCTTTTTTTCCGGCGCGGATATCAAAGGATTCAATTAAGTTATCTGCAAATTCGTAGATTTCGTTAAATTTTAAAAATCCGTATTTTTGAAAACGCGGCGTAAAATAATTCTGAAGCACAAGGTTATACGCAAGGTTATAATCCAGAACAAGACCGTGTTTGTGCCTGTCTTCGGGAATATGCGCGAAGCCTCTTGCGCGGATATCATCGTTTGTAATTTCCTTTCCTTCAAGCGTAATGCGCCCGGATTCTGTTTCCAGCATTCCGGCAAGAGCGAGAACCAGTTCCTGCTGACCGTTCCCGTCGATACCGGCGATACAGACAATCTCGCCCGAGCGGATTTCAAAACTTGCGTCGTTTACAAGCGCTTTATCGTGCAGTTTGCTTTTTACGGTGAGGTTTTCAACTTTTAAAATGACATCGGCGCATTTGCCTTCAGATTTTTCTACGGTAAGGCTCACTTTTCTGCCGACCATCATTTCTGACAGCTCTTCCTTTGAAACGGAGCCGACATCCACAGTTCCTATGCATTTTCCCTTTCGCAAAACGGTACAGCGATCCGCGATTGCCTTTATTTCATTCAGTTTATGCGTAATAAAAAGAATAGATTTTCCTTCCGCCACAAGATTTTTCATTATGTGCATTAACTCTTCGATTTCCTGCGGGGTAAGAACAGCCGTAGGTTCATCGAATATTAAAATATCGTTTTCGCGGTAGAGCATTTTTAGAATTTCCACTCTTTGCTGCATTCCTACGGTAATATCGGAAATCAGGGCGTCAGGATCAATTTCGAGTTTGTAGTGTTTGGAAAGCTCTAAAACCTGATTGCGGGCGCTGTCCAGTTTCAAAATGCCGTACTTAACGGTTTCCGCGCCGAGGATAATATTTTCCAGAACGGATAAATTGTGAACCAATTTAAAATGCTGGTGAACCATTCCGATTCCCAGTTTTTTCGCGTCATTGGGACCCGCGATATGAACGATTTCGCCGTTTTTTTTAATTATTCCCTTTTCGGCCTTGTAAAGACCGAAAAGAATGCTCATAAGAGTGGATTTGCCCGCTCCGTTTTCACCTAACAGCGCGTGGATTTCGCCTTTTTTAAGCTGAAGCGTGACATCGTCGTTAGCGACAATGCCGGGAAATACTTTCGTAATCCCGGTCATTTCAATCAGGAAATCCATAGGTATCAGAAGTTATCTGACTTCTGTAACCCTTGTTATGCGAACAGGAACGAGCCTCGGACTGCCGTCATCGGCAATATTTTCCATTCTGACAACACTACCGTCTGCCAGTTTCTTAAAAATGGCATTATAATCAGCCATGCTGAATGACTTGAATTTAGAAGTCTGCATCGGAAGACCAACGCCGTCGTTTGCGGCGTCAAAAACCAAAGTTTGTCCGCCGGGGAATTTGCCCGCGTAAAAATCTTTAATACAGGCATAAACAGAAGGCGCCAGTCCTTTCATTGCCGAAGTAATAACAGTCGATGATTCGCCGGATTGATCAACATCAACGCCGATTACTTTCTTTTGGCTCTGCTCGGCAGCCGCCATTACAGAGTTGCCGACAGCGCCTCCGCAGCCGAATATTACATCAACCCCCGAGTTGTACCATGAAGCTGCCATTGTCTGGGCTTCGGGAGTAGCGGCAAAACCGCCTGTGTAATGGTAATTAACGGTAATCGCGCCTGACGAGAGATTAAGTTCCTGCGCGGCATACTCGGCGCCCTGAATAAATCCGTATCCAAAACGAACAACAGCCGGAACCGCCATGCCTCCCATGAAGCCAAGCTTTCTGTTTCCGTCTTTAACCGCGGCATATCCGGCTAGGAATCCCGCCTGATCTTCGGCATAAAGAACGCCCACCACATTCTGAGCCGTTCTGAAAGTTGAATAATCTTCACTGTGCGGCACACCGTCTATCAATATAAAATGCACATTGGGATAGCGATCCTGCGCGATATAAATGGGCGTTTCAAAAAGAAAGCCCGGAGTGACGACTATCTTCGCTCCGCCGCGGACAGCTAGATCGATTGTCGTAAGGTACGCATCATGACTTTGTTCAGACGGCTGATAATACTTGTGAGAAATGTTATTTTCTCTGGCATATTGAACCAATCCATCCCATGAACCCTGATTGAATGACTTGTCGTCAATGGTTCCAAGGTCGGTAACAAGGGCAAGATCGAAAGCATCTGCGGTTTTTTTCTGTGTTTGCCCTTTCTGACAGGCTGCCGACAGCAAAATAAGCGCTGCAAGCAAAATTAAACTTACTTTTTTCATAATTTTCCTCCATCGCGGTTCTTCCGCAAGATAATTAAATAGTAACAGGGGTTTCCAAAAACTGTCAAGCAAGAGGGATTGACATAAATTGCCGCTATAAAGTAGGATTTCTATAACTAAATCTGGGGTGCTGGTTAATATCGGCTGAGATTGGGCGGCGCTGCTTTGGCTGCGAAGACGCCCGGAACCCTTGCCTTGCGGTTAAATCTTCGGTTTTTCCGCTGGCGAACCTGATCCGGATAATACCGGCGGAGGAAAACTGTGGCAAAACACAACTGGCTTCCATTTATTCCCATTGTCTCCGTACTTCTGGCGTGGCAGCTTTTAAGCGCAAGCGGCATTGTGCCGCCCTATATGCTTCCAAGCCCTGCGCGCGTAATCAAAGTTTTTGCGGCAGATTTCTCTTTATTAATGAGACATTCAATTTTTACATTGCTGGAAGCAATGATTGGACTTTCAATCGCTGTGACAACTTCATTTATCCTTGCTGTTTTCATGGACGCGAACAGACTGTTAAAACAATCCATAACTCCGATTTTACTGCTCACCCAAACAATGCCCGTTATCGCCGTCGCGCCTCTTCTGATCCTGTGGATGGGATACGGACTGGCTCCGAAAATCACGCTTGTTTTTCTCACCTGTTTTTTCCCGGTAACAATCGGGCTTCTGGGCGCATTCGCTTCCGCCGACAATGACGCGCTTAGGCTCCTGCAGTCAATGGGCGCGAAAAAATGGCAATTATACCGATACATTAAAATTCCTCAAAGTCTGCCCGCGTTTTTTTCAGGATTAAAAATCGCGGCGTCTTATTCGATTATCGGCGCTGTTGTCGCGGAATGGCTCGGCGGAGACGCAGGACTGGGCGTATACATGATTCGCGTCCGCCGCACTTATTCTTTTGACAAAATGTTCGCGGTAATAATTCTTGTGTCGGCGATTAGCCTGCTTTTAATTAAATTAGTTTCTATTTTAGAAGAAAAAATTATACCATGGAGGAAAAAGAAATGAAAAAAATTGGAATAACTTTATTATTAATTGTCATTTTCAATTTTGCCGGATGCAAGAAAGACAGCGATACAATTCGCGTCTTGCTTGACTGGACGCCGAATACCAACCACACAGGGCTCTTTATCGCGCTGGATAAGGGCTGGTTTGAAGAAGAAGGTTTGCGGGTAACAATTACGCAGCCGCCTGAAGATGAAGCGCTTGTGCTTGTCGCTTCGGGAAAAGCGGAGTTTGGCGTAACGTTTCAGGAGTCGATGGGACCTGCCGTCGCGAAAGAAAAGGACGCTCTTCCTGTAACGGCGGTTGCGGCGATTATCAGTCACAACACTTCGGGAATTATGTCGCTTAAACAAAGCGGCATTCAAAGTCCAGCGGATTTAAGCGGCATGCGGTTTGCGTCATGGGAAACGCCGCTTGTAACGGCTGTTGTGCGTTATGTTGTTGAAAAAGACTCAGGCGATTTTAACACGGTAAAAATGATTCCCAATTTCGCTATGGACGCGTTTTCCGCTCTTGAAAGCGATGTTGACGCAATATGGATTTATTACGCATGGGACGGAATTGCCGCCGAAGTTAACGGCATCGATATTAATTACATCGATTTCGGAACATTTGACAGCGTTCTGGATTTTTATACTCCCATTCTTGCGGCAAATACAAAATGGGCGGCGCAAAACGCGCAGACGGTAAAAAAATTCCTTTCCGCCGTAAGCAGAGGTTACTACTACGCCATGAATTACCCGCAGGAAGCGGCGGAGATATTATTAAATCACGCGCCCGAACTTGACCGCTCTCTTGTTATTCAAAGCCAGGAGTATTTAAAAACGCGTTATCAGGGCGATGCGCCGCGCTGGGGAGAAATTGATCCTGTCCGCTGGGGAAATTTTTACAAGTGGATGTACGAACAGGATTTGCTTGAAACAAACATTGGCTCAGGCGGATTTACAAATGAATATTTACCGTAAAATTTAATGGGAGGTTATTCACACGGAGATACGGAGAACACAAAGAAAAACTCTGTGCCTTCGTGTGAAATTTTATGAATATTTTATTTAGTTGTAAAAATATAACCAAAAATTATAACAACGAACCTGTAGTTAGGGACATCAGTCTTGAGCTGCCTGCCGGCGGGTTTATCTCTCTTGTAGGTCCTTCGGGAGTCGGGAAGACTACTCTTTTTAATGTGCTTGCAGGCGTTGATAAGCCGGACGGCGGAAGCGTTTTTCTTAACGGCGAAGATATTACGGGCATTAACGGAAAGATCAATTACATGCTTCAAAAAGATTTGCTTTTGGAATACCGCACCGTTATTGACAATGTCATTCTGCCGCTTTTGATCCGGGGAGAAAAGAAAAAACCGGCGCGTGAATATGCCGCAGGATTTTTCCGAATGTTCGGACTTGAAGGTTACGAAAATAAATATCCCAATGAGTTATCCGGCGGCATGAGGCAGAGAGCCGCCCTGCTTCGCACCTGTCTTTATTCTTCATTATCGCAGCATAAAAGCGGACAAAAGGAAATATCACATAACGCTGTCATATTGTTGGACGAGCCGTTTTCCGCGCTGGACGCGATCACCCGCCGCAAAATGCAGACATGGTACGCAGAAATCGCGCAGCAGCTGAAAATTTCTACTTTATTCATTACCCATGATGTTGAAGAAGCGCTTTTATTATCCGACACGGTTTATATAATGAACGAAAAACCCGGAGTTATAACGCATAAAATAGATGTAAAACCCTGCCGCTGCGAGTTCCCGCACAGAACAAGAACCGTTGATTTTACAGTGTCCGGTGAATTCGCGCAACAGAAGAGAATGATTCTTGAGGCAATTGGGGTTAATTAATAATAAAAACCGTTATCTTAATTTGGCGTCGGACCAGGCGAAATGAACTTGTATTAATCTGCCTGTCGCTCTGTTTACGGCGCCGCCAAGATTGTTAAACTCATTAATATCAAAAGTAAGATTAACAGGATCGCGATCCGGAATATTTATTACATATCCTTCATCATCGATTTTATTGCCGTCATACCATGTGGAATCGCAATAGATTTTTCGTCCGTCTTTCAGAATAATAACATTCCACGCGTGATTGCCAGCCGCGCTTACCCACGTTTCAACTTTGCTTACCAATGGATGATTTCTGAACGCGTTTTCGATGGCGCCGGAATAGCCTTCGCAATACGCTTTTTTAACATTCGACCTGCGGTATTTTACGGCTATTCCTACGCTTTGAAAATCATAATCATAATCGGTTGCTACCTGCAAAACAACTTTTTCTATCTCGGCAAACGCTTTATCTTTTCTGCGTTCCTCCATGCGATATTCCGCTTCGTCGGCTAATTTTTTTGTTAAGGTATAATTGATTGCTGAAATCCCGATGGAACCGTATTTATTACTCCATGTGAATCCAATCCATTTCGTCTGAGGCCAGACAAATCTCCCTTTTGGAGTTACAGTGAACTCAAGGCATGCTTCGCCGTCATTATTGTAGAAAAATCTATATGATAAATCCTGCGCTGCGTTTGAATATTCTTTCATAAATTCGGCTTTGTATTGCTCGGCATATTCAACAGCATATTGCGGAACATAATTATCCGGCATTGCGCTTGATGGGACTGCGCTAAATATGAGTAATACCATGAATATAATTACGGGCATTGAGTTCTCCTTGGTTTATGGTAGACCGGATATGCTGTTTTAGCAAGGGAAGTATGGAATTTTTCCACTAATTAAGTGTGAAAACACGAACTGCAATAACTCCTGAAGATGAAGTCTTAAGAAACATATCATAATCCCATGAATCAAAATCCAACGCGGCAGCATAATTACCGTTATTGTCTGAAGACCAATACCAATCATCATAGTAATTGCCTAATTTATATACATAATGAATATCACCCACATCCCATAATTCATTCTGATCAGGAAGACGCCAATCACTAAAACCGCCGCCCTTGTAATTTTGAACAGCAGTCATGGCTGCATTCCAATTCATGTAACCAATGTCTGCACTGCATTCCTTGAATATGCCCCCCTGAGCAGAAAATATAAATCCGCCTCCAGGCCCTATATCTGCGATTTGATATGTTCTTCCATTTCCAAAAATTCTAAATGAAAAATCCTCATTATTCCGGCTATTTGATTTAATTTGTACTGTAGCTGAAAGATTTGCACCAACAATTTTTGGATTAAAACGAATTATAAATGTCGTTGATCCGCCAGGAGCAATGGATGCTGTATTTGTAGGCTGCGCTATTACAATAAAATGATTACCGCTGTTATCTGCAAGATTAATGCGATTATTGTTTACTGTTGTAAATGTTAAGTTTGCATCACCTGTATTTGAAATTGTAAAAGTAACATCAATTGAATTATTTATTAATACGGTATTATAATTGTATTGCCCGTTAGGATTAATTGTTGATGAGCCTTGTTTAATAACTATTTGCGGTGTTTTTGGCAATGTCTGTCCTAGAGCATATACAGAATGCTCGCTTTCCCGTCCATTAATAACTGCCGTAATAAAATAATAATAAACTGTATTATCCAATAAGCCATTATGTGTATATGTAGTTCCGTTAACTGTGCTGCTAGCCAGCATTTTTGTCCCGGTAGAACTACCTATAGCATAATATACCCTGTATGTAGCTCCTGATACCGGATTCCACGATATACTGATACTGCTCGTTGAAAGAGCTGTTGCACTGATTCCGGCTGGAGCAGCAGGAAGCGTTGTAGCTGAAGCTGCGGTTGAATAGGCGCTGTCTCCCTCACTGTTAGTTGCTATTATATAATAATGATAACTTGTATTGCTTAATAATCCTGCATGTGTATATGACGTTCCTGTAACCTGTTCCAATAAAATTTTATTAGTTGATGTTCCTTGTTCATAATATATTTTGTATGTTGATGCACTGGAAACTGGATTCCATGATATATTTATGCTTGAGGCAGAAAGGGCTGAAGCGTTAACTCCCGTTGGAGGAGCTGCCATTGTTTTACCCGTTATGGATGGGTCCGATTTTGCTCCTTCAATTCCTCCCGAAACTGCGCATACACGATAGTAGTAATTTGTTGATGAAGTAAGTCCTGTGTCTGTATAGTTTGTTCCTGTAACTGTACTTGAATTTACTTTGATATATGCCCCATTTATCGTTGCCGCTCTGTAAATATTATAAGAAGCCGCACCTATTACCGCGTTCCACGCAAGGCTAATGGTTGTATCGGTAGAAGATGATATTAAAATACCGTTTACAGCAGGTAAAAGCGTAGTTGCCGAAATTGCATTCGCCCGAACAGTTTCCATTTCATTCATTATTGATGTAACTGTGTACCAATATACAATACTTGGAGAAACTGCCGTATCAATATAAATACTTTCGGTTAAAGGATTAGCATTCAGTTTTGTATAAATTCCATTTTGACTTGTTGAACGATAAATATTATAACCATTTGTTCCTGAAACATCGTTCCATTTTATACTTATACTATTATCTGTTTCATCATCAATGCGTAAATTATCGGGAAAAGAAGATAATGCATTATAAAGGTTTCTGAGCGGATTTACCCTGTCGTTACTCGTAACCGCAGTAAAGTTAGTCAGATTGAAAACAGAGGTTTTTCCTTCTTCACAAGACCACACTTCCGTTCTGCAATCAGTTACTTCATTGTTTATTTTAAAAGAAAAGTAAATATATTTTGTACCCGGCTCAACTTCTTTAGTGATAACTTCGCCTTTGCCGATAGTGTCAAAATCGACCGAAGCGTAATGAACTTTAATAATATTTATATCCGATTGGTTATTAATGCTAAGCCTTGTTTTATTGCTTTCAACAGGTTTTTCCTCTTCTTTTTCATCCAACGGCTGTTCACATGCCGTAAAAACAAGCGCGAAAATTGCGAATAATGTAAAAAGTTTTTTCATTTTGTAACTCCTTTATACTGAGTATCTCCCATCTAATTAAAAGTAAAAGCGCGTACTGCGCGAACAGCACCCGTAGCAGTTACCATTCGTTATATGCCATGCCACTTATACAAAGCTTTTTAAATTAAGGATAAGTAAAAGTTCTTACAGCACGAACACCTACAGTAGAAGAATTTGATTCACCAAAAGTTCCATCTGGTAATTTTAAATAATAATAATATGCACCACCACCATATGTAC
>Ga0209755_10002988_pt1 | contig 21932 bp, 17 predicted proteins | sample TergutCo191P1_FD_187301 | JGI IMG/M metagenome (GOLD analysis project Ga0209755, IMG submission 187301) | Cornitermes sp. P1 segment gut microbial communities from Petit-Saut dam, French Guiana - Co191P1 (SPAdes) (version 2) | ecosystem: Host-associated > Arthropoda: Insects > Digestive system... | reverse complement strand
CTTGTCCGTATCCATATTTTTCAAATAATCTACCAATTCATCTTTAGTGGCAAAATAAATATGCTCATCGTTTGCCTCTATAAAATAAAAAGGAAATTCGCTGAACTTCAACTGCCTTAATTTACAGTTCTCTCTTTGCGGATGATCCTGCAAATACGCAACAGCTTCTTTCCTGTTCGGGAAAATCGCTTCGATAAAACCTTTGTTTTCAATTACCGTTATCATATTCCCTCAACTTATCAATTTTAGAAATAAACTCCCGAGCCTTAATGCAGCCTTTGCATTCTGAGACATTAGAACAATTTTCTATAGCCTTTGTAAAATCTGCCATTGCGCTATCATAATCTTTCTTATTGAAATAAACCTTAGCACGAAGGTCATAAGAATTCGGGTCCTCGCCATTTTCTATAGCTTTTGTGTAATCTGTGATAGCATCATCATAGTTGCCCATATCTTCATAAACTTGCCCTCGTTTTTGGTAATCCCAATCAAAACCCCTTAATTCTACGGCTTTCGTAATGGCAGCTAACGCCGAATCAAGGTCGTTTTTTTCGTGATAAGCCCAAGAAAGATTAACATAATAATCAGCTATTAATGGAGAGAACTCTTCTGATTCCTCGCTTGATTTTATCGCTTTGTCTAAAATTTCAATAGCCAAATCGTATTCTTTATTTTTAAATAATGCCGTATGGCTTTCGCTCAAAATTTTATAATAAGCATCGTAAAAAGCGTCAATTTCGCTGTCTGTTTTCATAAACACCTCGCATTGTTGTTTATAATTAAAATAAAAACTTGTAGCGACAGTGTGTGTCGCTATTATATACAAAAAAAGTTTCGGTTATAACCCTAAAAATCACCTTTTTTCACAAGTTTTTCGGTTATAACCCTAAAAACTTGTTACGGCTGCTGGTAGTCTGATTGCTGCATAGCGGTTAGCGTGTGTATGTAGCGATAGCCTGTTGGCAAAATCCTGAACAGGTGAGTGTCCGGGCCGCCAAAAAATACGTAGAGAACTACCATGCCGTAGTCCACATCTGCCAGCCACCAAATAGTTGGTATGCTCATATTCAAGTCCGGAACCCCAACATTGCAAGTCGAAGTCGGGCGATCTCCTGTGTATGCGCCTCCCTCAAGCCTTGCGCATGGAATGCCCCATGGAACCTCCACTGTCTTGTCGCTGAAATATTTAAAATAAGCCTCTGCGCCGTTTTTCAACTCCTGCCTGGTGAGACGCTGATTTTCCGGCAACAAAGACCAGTCCTCAGCTTTGGAATATCTTAAATAATTGTCTGCATTGAATAGCCAGTGCCCTTCGTAGGTAACCACAGCGAAAACATCGGAAATCTGATTGCCGGATACTTTAAGGCGAACGCCAAGAATATACTGCGGTTTTGTACTTGCAAGGATAACTTCCGTAAAAGTAGCGCATTCATCTACATCAATAAGATTCATATAATGGTCCGGAGCGAGAGGCGTTTTCCATAACCCTTCTCCAAACGGAACCGCCTTGTTCCCATTGTAAGGAGCAGTGTGGTCGTTCTCATAATACTTGGCCGATGAAGTTAGCGGCATCAGAGTGTGATCTCCGGCAGTAAGCGCTGCCAAGTAGGTGCTTACCGCATTTGTTAAGCCCTGACGAGTGCAGTCTATCCGAAGGCCGGTTATAACACTGCTGCTGGATTGCGTGATTGAACTGCTGGATGGTTTAACCGAGCTGCTTGATGGCGTAATTGAGCTGCTGGATGACAATTGGATTGTGCTGCTGCTGGGATTATACTGGGGTTCGTCGTCGGTGGTTCCGTTATCATTATTGGAATTGCTTGAGCATCCGAGAGCCAAGCAGACCGTAATCAGTGCTAATAACCGCTTTAGTGACATAAAACCTCCGAGTCTATATAAAAATATAGTTAATTATCGCTAAAACATCGCTCTCACCATAATGGCAACGCCACCCAAATCCCAGGTGTCCAAAATCGCATTCTTGTCACTGGACTTAACCTCAAGGCTCAAATATCCAAGCTCGCCCCAAATTGAAAATCCTTCCCACTCCCAAAAACGATAACCCAAAAATACGCCAAAACCACTCCCCAAAGGATCAAAATCCGCCTTCGCATTGCCCCAAGAAGAATAAATCTCCGTGCCCGGCAGCATCCAGTAATAACGCAAAAACAAACTGAAATAATCACCGTTCTTTATAGAAATAAAATCCGGGGAAATCAACAGGCGATATTCCACAAAAAGAGGAAATGCCTGCAACGCATATTCATAATTGCGGCTCTCATCGTGCTTATCCGTTAAAACCACAGACTCGCTGTTATACACAAACCCTGCGCCCAAACCAACAGAATGCACATCGTTAAACTGCCATATAAGGCCCGCCATTATTGGAAACGCCAAATTCGCAGTTTGAAAATCCTGCTTTAACGGAGATGTAAAACCTACATGGTCATTCGCATAATCATCCCAGTATTTAACATACTGAGTATCCAAAAGAGCCTTGAATTTAGAACGACCCTTAAAATTTATGAATTGTGCGCCAACCGAGGCAAAAAAATGAAGGCCGGGTTTTATTTTTACGGAATCTGCGATCATAACCGTATCTGCGATGGTTGTATCTGCAGCAATTATGTCTGCTACGGCAGTATCTGCAACTAGCGTATCCGCTACAGTCGTATCTACGGCGGTTGTGTCTGCAAAGGCCGCTATGCACAAAAAAAGGCAAAAAACTATAGCTTTTCTGAAAATCATTTTTCATTGCTTAAAATAGGAAAATTTTTCTATATTATGTTCCCACACTCAGCGAAAGTGGCGGAATTGGCAGACGCACTAGGCTTAGAACCTAGCACCGCAAGGTATGGGAGTTCAACTCTCCCCTTTCGCATAGCATTTTTACCAGGAGAGAACATTGGCTATAAATTGTCAAACAAATATCAGCGAAACTGACGAAAACCATCGCTCAGTTGAATTTACCGTTTCTTTTAGCGAAATGGACAAGCTTTTTGAAAGAAGCATCGGAGAATTTCGCAAACAGGTATCCATGAAGGGCTTTCGTCCCGGACAAGTTCCAAAACAGCTCTTTGTATCACGTTTTGGCGAAGAAGTGTACCACGAAACCGTGGAAAGGGTAGTGAACGGCGACCTCAGAGAAGAACTTGAAAAAATCGTTGAAAAATGGAAAACAGAGGAAAAACTGGAAATAGCAGCTCCTGCCTCGCAAGGCGAGCTTCATGCAGAACGTGGGCAAGACCTCACATACAAGCTCATACTTGCGCTAAACAAGCCTCTAACGGCGCAAGGCTACAAAGACCTTGGGGTCAAAGTTTCCCCGGTGGTAGTTTCCGAAGAAGAGATCAACGAGGTGATGCAGGACGTGCGCAAAAGATTCGCAAAAGAAGGCGAAGAACTTGACTATGCCGTGCTCGGGGCAAAAGACGAAGCAGATTTGAAAGCCAGAATTTCAGAGGATGTTTTTGCAGATAAACAACGTGGTGCTCGCATGAACGCCTTTAAAGAAGCGATGGATAAGGTAATTGAAAAAAATCCATTCCAGGTTTTGGAAGAGCAAATCAAATACACTGCGGAAAAAAGCATGCAGCGGCACAACGAAGAAGAAGAGGTAAAAATTACCGCAGAGCAGTTAGATTCCATGCGTCCTGATGTTATCCGCGCAATTCAAGAAGAGCGTATTTTGCGTTCCATAATAGAACAGGAATCGCTAAAGCCAACTCAAGCTCAAGTGGATGCGAGAATTCAGACAATCGCCGATTCTATGAGAATGGACTTTGCAATGGTTAAAGACACCATGCGCAAAAACGGGCAAATAAACAGAATCCGTGAAAATCTTAAAGTGGAGCTTGCGCAATGCTTGCTCACAGGCGAAACATTGCCTGAGAAAACAGAACCACAGGAGAATGCATGATCATCCCCAGCATTTTTGAAGATACAGGCAGAGGCGAGCGAGCCTTTGATATATATTCCCGTTTGCTAAAGGAACGCATAATATTTTTAGGAGCACCCATTAACGATGAAGTTGCAAATGTGATAATGGCGCAGCTCATTTACCTTGAATACGAAAATCCGCAAAAAGATGTCACCGTTTACATCAACAGCCCGGGTGGCTATATTTCAAGTGGCTTGGCCATTTACGATACAATTCAGCACATCCGCTCAGATGTCGCCACAATCTGCATTGGCGAGGCATCTTCAATGGCGGCCATAATACTCGCAGCCGGCACAAAAGGCAAAAGATTTGCGCTCCCGCATGCACGCATAATGCTTCACCAGCCGCAAGGCTATGCAAAGGGGCAAAGCTCAGATATTCAAATTCACGCAAGGGAAGTTATAAACACTCGTGATAAACTGAATGACATAGTGGCAAAGCACACAGGAAAAAGTACGGAAGAAATAAAACAAAAAACCGACCGTGACTTTTACCTCACACCGCAGGAAGCTTTGGAATTCGGCATAATTGACGAGGTGTTCAAGCCCAGAGACAAAGGGAATACGAAGTGAAAAAAAATCCGGCATCCTGCAGTTTTTGCGGAGCTAACATAGAAGAAGTGGAAAGGCTGGTCAGCGGGCCAGGCGGGGTGGCTATATGCAACAGATGCATTCAAACATGCCACACAATAGTTATATCGGATAAGGATGTAAAAGCGGTGCCTGCGCAATCTCAGCAGGAAGTTTTTTTGCCTCCTCCGTCTGAACTTAAAAATCATTTGGATAAATTTGTGATCGGTCAAGAGACTGCGAAAATTGCGCTCTGCGTGGCCGTATATAATCATTACAAAAGGCTTCATTTAAAAAAATCCCAAAATTTATCGGTTGAAATAGATAAGTCAAATGTTATTTTTGTTGGGCCCACAGGTTCAGGCAAAACGCTTTTGGCGCAGACTCTTGCCCGCTTTTTAAAAGTTCCGTTCACCATAGCAGATGCCACCGTTTTAACCGAGGCCGGTTATGTTGGCGAAGATGTGGACAGCATTTTGGTAAGGCTTTATCAGGCTGCGGAATACAATGCGCAAGCTGCGGAAAGAGGCATTGTTTTTATAGACGAACTGGACAAAATTGCCCGTAAATCCGCCAACCCCTCTATTACACGAGATGTATCCGGCGAAGGCGTTCAGCAAGGGTTGCTAAAAATTCTGGAAGGAACAGTTGCCGCCATTCCTCCTAAGGGTGGTCGCAAACATCCCGAGGCTCCTTTGGTTCATATAAACACTCGTAACATTCTGTTTATATGCGGCGGTGCTTTTGAAACTTTAGACAAAGTAATTTCAAAGCGCATAAATTCCGGCGGCGGCATGGGTTTCGGAGCGGAAGTCGTGTCAAAAAACGAGAGCAAAATAGGCGAAGTTCTCAGCAAGTGCGGGCCGGAAGATTTAATCAGTTACGGATTGCTTCCGGAATTGGTAGGCCGTTTGCCTGTTATAGTCAGCTTGGATGAATTGGACGAAGAAGCTCTGTTGAAAATTCTAACAGAGCCGCAAAACTCTTTGGTAAAACAATATACGGCGTTGTTTGCTATGGATGAAATAGAGCTTACATTCACGCCGGAAGCTTTAAAGGCAGTTGTAAAAAAGACGGTTGAGCAGAAAACCGGAGCGCGCGGCCTTCGCAGCGTTATGGAGAAGATTTTAATGCCTTATATGTTTAATATTTCGCAAGAGCGAGAAAAAACTGTTTTGAAAATAGATGCGAAAATCATTGAAAATGTTTTGAATAAAAAGTAACAGAGGTGTAAATTGTCTGCAGAAAAAGTTGAAACAACCATAAGCAAAGAAGATGCCGGATTTCCTCAGCCCGAATTCGACAAGGGTTTTCCGGTTGTTCCTTTGCAAAAATTCGTAATGTTCCCTCGCATGGGCACAAGGCTGTCTTTTGACAGGCAAATAACCTTGAATGCTCTCAGGCGCATAGAAGATTCCAGAGGTTTTGTGATTTGCCTTTTGCAAAAAAACATAGACTCGGATATTCCAAAAGAAAATGAGATGCATTCTGTTGGCATATTAGCTTATGTAAAAGGTGTTTCCGGTACGCCGAACAATTTGCTTTTGGTAAATTTATTCGGAGTGTTGCCCGTTAATGTGACAAAACTATCCTTGATAGAAAAAGACGGAGAAAAATATTTTTATGCAGATGCAAAGCCACGTTTTTTGGAGTTCAAAGACAAAAAACTTGCTAAGCCTCTTGCGGAAAATTTGCTCATCTCAATGGAGCAGTACTCAAAAACCCGCCACAATCTACCAGACAATCTAAAAGATATTCTAAAAGGCATGCCTCCGGAAGAACGTTGCCTTATAGCCCACAGTTTTTTGAGAATTCCCGATGATGAACATCAAAGCATTTTAGAAAGCGTATCTTTGGAGGAGATGTATTCAAAAATAGATCTGGCTATAAACACCGCTTTGGAAGTTCACAAAATAATATCTCTGAACAGGCAGCAAGTTGAAATAAAAATGCAGCGTTCACAAAGAGAATATATGCTTCAGGAGCAAATCTCACACCTTCAAAAAGAACTTGACGAGATAAATGCAAACGACCAGGATACCGAAAACTTTTCTAAAAAAGCAAAGGAGCAGCACTTTCCGCCTGCTATCAAAGAAAAATTTGACGAAGAGATGTCCCGCTTAAAATTGCTGAACCCTATGAACCCCGAATACACAGTGGTTCGCAACTACATAGACTGGATTCTTGCGCTGCCATTCGGCGTTTATACCGAAGATGTTCTGAATATAAAAAGAGCCACCGACAGTTTGAATGCCAAGCATTTTGGATTGGAAAAGGTAAAAGAGAGAATTTTGGAGCACATAGCGGTTCTGCAAATGGCAGAAAAAATGAAAAACAAAGATGTGAAAAGCCCAATTCTATGTTTGGTTGGCCCCCCCGGCGTTGGCAAAACAACGCTTGCCATGTCCATAGCGAGTGCTATGAACAGAAACTTGGCCCGCATTTCTTTAGGCGGAGTCCACGACGATGCGGAAATACGTGGTCATCGCCGCACATACATAGGTTCAATGCCCGGTCGCATAGTGCAGGCACTTCGCAAAGCCAAAAGCATGAATCCGTTAATTCTGCTGGATGAGATAGACAAGATGTCCAAAGATTTCAGAGGCGACCCTGCCAGCGCAATTTTGGAGGTTTTAGATCCGGAAATAAATACCGAATTTACCGATCATTTTATGGAAGTCGGTTTGGATCTTTCCAGAGTATTTTTTGTAGCAACAGCCAACACTCCGGATGGAATTCCATCGCCTCTTTACGATCGCATGGAAATAGTTCGCATACCGGGTTATTTGCATTTTGAAAAAGAACACATTGCCCGTGATTTTTTAATTCCTAAAATTCTCAAACAGAATTCTCTTTCTGCAAAGCAGTTTCAGGTTTCGGATTCCGCCATTAACGGCATTTTGCGTGAGTACACAAGGGAGGCCGGAGTGAGGGAATTGGAGAGAAAACTTGAAACGATGGCTCGCAAACGTGCGATGGAACTTGTGTCAAGAAAAAAGTTCACGCCGCAAGTCACTCAAAAACGTCTTTCCGCATATCTAGGAGTTCCAGATTTTGCGGGGCCACGTCTTATAGACGAAAAGCGTGCCGGCATCACAACCGGTTTGGCTTGGACACCTGTTGGCGGCGATGTTTTGCATATAGAGTGCATACTTTTGCCCGGCAAAGGCAAGCTGCAATTAACCGGGCATTTGGGTGATGTTATGAAGGAGTCCGCTCAGATAGCGCTCTCTTTGGTCAGAGAACGTGCCAAAAAGTACAAAATTCCGGAAGATAAATTTCGCAAATGCGATATACATCTGCATTTTCCGGAAGGAGCAACTCCAAAAGACGGTCCGTCCGCCGGTATCGCTATCACCATAGCCATGCTTTCCACATTCACAGGCAAATTGATTTCACCTTTTGTTGCATTCACCGGTGAAGTCAGCCTCGTAGGTCGTTTAATATCAATAGGCGGTTTAAAGGAGAAATCCTTGGCAGCGTTGGATTCCGGCGTAAAAAAATTGATTTTGCCAAAAGATAACCAGAAGAATGTGGAAGATTTGCCGGAAGTTGTAAAGAATGGTCTGGAAATCAAGATGTTCACGCATATAGATGAAGTGATAGGGGAATTATTTTAGAGGAAATTCTTGTAGTCATGTAATTTGCTATATTTAACGCATGGTGCGTACGGTTTTTTTATTCTTAGCTATAGCTTTTACTGCCTTTTCTCAAGAAGTCATAAAATTTAAAATACCTGTGGATTCTACAGGTGCATTTATTCCTACAGTTTTACCTCAAAGGCCGGATACCGTGCAAAAACTTGGGCTTGTTGGTAATCGTCCGCTTGATTTGGTGGCTCTATCAGCTAAAGATACCGCAAGTTTTGAGACCTATTCCAAGAGGCTCGCTCTGGTTCAAGACAGCATTTCTGCTACGCATGCGGTTATAGAATTGATAAAAAAGAATGTTCAATCCATGATGCCGGTTCTTGAGCCTAGAAGCGAATTTGAAAAGCAGTCGGAATACGATGAACGTAAAACCAAATGGGACAGGGAATTTTATGAAAGAACTCAGCGTGATACCAAATCGTTCTCCATGCGTTTGACGGAACTTGAAAGGGCAAAAAAGAAGATAGAGGAAAATCAAGCTGCGATGTATAGCTCACTGGTTATAAAATCCATGCCCGATGCCGCTTCAATATGGATTGGCATGGAAGAAATCGGTGCGACTCCTGTTGAATACAACTATTTAATTCCCGGCGCAATAAAACTCAGTGTTCGCAAAGAGGGCTATAATACATGGGATACAACGTTTCAAGCTACACCCAAGGCTAAGTTCATGTTTAATGTGGAGCTGGATGAAAAGAGCATATTCAATCAGGAGAATGAGATTAACTTTGCTCGGTTTTTAACACAGGATACTACGGCTGATGGTTACAGGCAAAGAATAATAGCAATTGAAATGCGCAAAATTCAGGTAGGTGAGGAATTGAATCAGATACAGATAGATTTTGCCAATAGCTATCCGCCACTTAAGCCGCAGCAGCTTGGTGAATCTCCCGGTGATTTCAATAAGAGGCGTGATGCGTGGGCGCAGGGTGGCATGAAACAGGTTGCGGAGTTTCAGCAAAAGCACGAAGCTTATGTGCAAAAGCTTAATCGCTGCATTGCCGTGTTAAACGATTATATTATAGTTGCGCAGAGTATCATTATGAGTGAGCCGGCGATTGGAGCTAAGATAGAACTTGGGGCTTATGATGCGGATAAGGAGCAGTTTGAGCTTGTGGCGCAAGATGGCGCAAACGAAAAGTCTCCGTTTTATTTTACCGGCAAGGTTGGTGTTCCTAGGGATACGGCGAAGGTTATGGATCGTGCCATGCCGGGTTTTGCGGCGAGTTTGCAGTTTATCAACTTTCCTTTTGTGTCGGGTTCTTCTGAGGTGAACTTGGCTATGTCCAGGTTGCAGCTTTCGAGGGGTGGCATGGATCTTAAGGTTGAGGGTTCTTTTAGCGAGATAGAGCAATACAGGCAGGCAGCAGGTTATGCTAATTGGAAACTTCGTGCGGATTCTCTTTTGAGCGGTTCGTTGAAGCCTCAAGGTTTGGATTATGCTTATGCGATGAACAAGTCGGCGACTAAGTTTTCTAAGAGTGAGGGTGGTAGTGGCAGTAGTTTTTTGGGCTGGCGTGGGTGGACCAGGCTTTTGACTTTTGGTGCGGCGGCTGGTTTGACTATGGGAGCAGTGTTTAAGCAGATTAACATTAATGACAGGCTGGATGAGATTGACATATTGAAAGCTGGAGTTCCGCATCCGGGTGTTGCCGCTAACGATGATAAGTGGAAGGTTGATTATAATTCAAAGAAAAAGTCGGTTGAGAGGAATGAGTTGCAGCGTAATCTTTTCGGTTTGGCTGCCATTGGCTGTTTTGCGGCTGGTGGAGTTACATTTTTATTTTAGGAGCGATTTATGAAATTTAATCTTGTTGAATTATCAATCCTGAAAATCCTCTTAATCGTGGGAATCGTGGTTCAGGCATTTTCCTGTTCTGCGGATTTGAAGGATGCGGAGGAAGCTTTGAGGGATGCTCAGGAAGCTCGGTGGGAGGAGAAAGACGATTCGAGCAGTTCGAATGGCCCAAGCAGTTCGAGTAGTCTGCCTGATGGCTATGTGTTATGTTTTAATAGCGTATCGGGTTCGTGCGTTTCTGTAAGTGTAGCTATGTGTGCCGCAACTCACGGCACTCCTGTGGATGTTTGTCCTGCTTCCAGCAGCAGTGTGGCTGTTTCATCCAGCAGCGGTGTTTCGTCATTGTCCAGTAGCAGTTCGGTAATTTTGACTGGTTATGAGTATTGTCAGATATATAGTTCTTGTATTGAGACACCTGAGGTTACATGTCTTATTGCTGGTGGTACGCCTGTTGCTAGTTGTAATCTTACTTGCTCTATGTCAGCTACAACTGGTATTTATGGTACTCGAATAACGCCTGATCCTATTGTTGAGTGCAATGACTTTGTGGTTAGTTCAGGCATAACTTGGACTCCTACAAATTTAATTCCAACAAGTTCGGGAAGTGTAGCTGTTAGCGCAAAGGTTGCTAATTGCAATAATGCAACGGCTATCTGCGGAACGATAGAAGTGCCGGAACCAATCATATTAAGTGAAGATTTTGAGGGAACAGCACCTGGCTGGTATGTGCTTGGCTCCAACATAAATAAATGGTATATAGGTGGTACAAGCACTTATTATTTGGGTTCTAAATCGGCTTATGTTTCAAGTGGAACTGCTTATACTTATAACATTTCATCTACAAGTACATCTAATCTTTACACTACAATTGATTTTCCGCCCTCTACTATAGATTTTACTCTTTCTTTTTGGTATAAGGGAGAAGCAGAAGGTATTTACGATAATATGAGTGTATATTTAATGCCGACGTCAGGAACTACATTAACCAGTGCTGTACCTAATTCATCTTATCTTATCGGAGAATCTCATTATTCAGGTGCTACTTATAGAGATTTCGTCAAGATAACTATACCTTTGCTTGCGGTAACTTATAGCGAAAAGCGATATTATTTGGTATTCCATTGGAAAAATGATGGTAGTTACGGTACTTCTCCGGCTGCTATAGACAACATTGAAATAAAGGTAAATCCATAGGAGAATTTTATGATTCAATTTTACAAACTCGCTTTAATTCTTTTCGCCGTAGCTTTATTTGCAGGCAATGCTTCGGCGCAATGTGTCGGGAAAAAAGTGTACATTAAGTTGCCGGCAGGCTGGCCTACTAATGAAATATGGGTTAAGTCTGATCAAGTCACTAGTCTTCCCTTAACTCAGGAAGGGGCATGGTACACTTTTACTTTTTCAGATAATCATAACTTCGGTAGCGGTAAAAATGTTCGCTTTCATAGGAGCAACTCTGAAGGGAGCGATATTCTGAAAATAACTCCTTCTGGCTGGGACAGGCCTAATATTCAAGATAATTGGTCATGTAATACTTTGCCTGCCGTATCTTATATTTATGAAAGCTTGACTACCCCTGGCATCACCGTGCGAAGCACCGATCCACCTAACGCAAAATTCTTTTACTTTTTGCCTCCATCTGACCCGAAATGGACAGTCGGTGAACCTTATTTGGTTTGGTTTGATGGAGTCAGTATTAATAAGGAAAGGCTCACTTTTGACACTCGTTGCGGTTGGTATAAAAAAATGTGGGCTGATGGAAATGCCCCCAGCGGTCCTGCATGGATTTTTCTGAATGCAGACGGGGACGATAGAATCGGTCTTTATGGCATGGATGAGGAGCCACAGGAATGGGTTGGCGGTGTGCCTACTCCGTTTAACCTTATGGAACAATTTCAGCAAGTAATTGGCGGTTCCAGTGACTTGTTCTTTATACCCGCTAATGGTTCTCCCATGTGGGGTACAACCGATCAAGGCAGAGAAGGAGTTTGCTCATATAACTTTGCCGCAATAATTTATGATACTGATGCTTCTAAAAATTCAAGTTTTTTTCTTGCATCTGCAAGCTCAGCGTCTATTGGCATTGTAAAAGGCATTCCGCAACATACTTTGATTCCAGACGCTCAAGGCGTTCCGAAAATGGCATGGGGTAATCCTTCCGGTGCTGCGGATGGCTGGACTCAACAGAATTTTCTAGATGCCTTCAGATCAATACCGGGTAAAAATGTTAAACGCTGTTATGACATGCCATTTAAACGCAATAGTGATGGTTTGTGGGAATTCAACAGCAATAAACTTTGTGCGAATGGTGTTATGGATCTTGACGGAACTTGCGCCGGCAATGGCGGATATATGGGCGGTTTTTTCCCTCCTGAGTTGCAATATGCCGACGATGAATACTATAGCCAGTGTGCAGCTTGCAATACCAAGTATACAGTAGAATCTTGGGTTCCGCTTAACAGTACAATCAGCCAGTATTGCTATGATAGAGGTCGCAGAGGTACAGGCACTACTATTGCTGGTTGCGGAGCGGAATTTGGTGCAGGTGATTTTATAGATGGTAGTAATCCGGCTATTTGGAATTGGGAAAATCGAATGAGTGTTTCAGGACAGAAGAATGCGTTCTTTTGTTTTGAAACGGCTCCAGCGGAATTTGTTTATAAACCGGGGCAGGAATTTTTCTTTAACGGTGGCGATGATATTTGGGTGTATATCAACAATAAGCTGGTTGTAGATTTAGGTGGTACTCATTTAGCTGCTCCCGGATATGTCAATTTGGATGCGCAAGCTGTTAGCCTAGGCTTGGTTCCAGGCCAGAAATATCCTATAAATGTTTTCTATTGCAATCGTCGTCTAACAATGGCAAATTTTCGTATGGCAATAGACATGTATTTTGAGCAAAAGAACCTTTTTAGTGTTGCCGGCAATACACAACTTGGTGGTGCGAATGTTTGCATTGAAAGTACCAGCTTTTCCGGCACTTGCAGGGACGTTATGGGCGGTGGCACTCCTACCCCAGGCGGCTCAGAATGCGGTCAACAACTCGGCAACATACTGGATTATTATCTGCTATCCCGTAGCGGGCAAAGATTTGATTTGCGTCCGAATGCCCCTCATGGCCAATGCCTTAAAGTCGAAAACGATTTACTTTGCTATGGCGGTATTATTTTGCAAGATTATTTCAGAAATCCTGAAGGTGCGGTAAGTAATGTTGTGACAATCGGTGCTTACACAGATTTAGTCGGCAGTTACAAAATTTATGCAGAAATCAAGGAAAATCTTAAAAGTGAATATCCGAATGCAGAACCGCTGTTTATTGCCTCGATTGTGTCTGGCGAAGAAGATGGCCTGTATTCTCGAGGAGCCGCAAATGGCACGGAAATTTGCTTGAAAGAAGCCGGAGTCAATACTTGCGGAGCAGAACTTGCTCCCAGTCTCTCTTATACTGTAATCACATCCGGCCAAAGCATCCCTATGAACTCCGGAAACCCCAATTGCCTCTGGATAAATGATACTTTTGGAATATGTTACGGCGGAATTGTGCTGAACAATGGAATTATTGGCATAAATGAAAATGGCATAACCGAAAGTATTTTGCAAAACGGCTTTGATATACGTGTTTCCGTGCCGGGATACCCAGCCCTTATCGTATTCACAAACAGGACCACTCCGATTATATCCAAAACTAAAATGCAAATTAGCTTTCAAGACCCAGTATATTACAGCTTAAAAGGCGTATCTCTTGGCAAAGAGATGCCCAAAAAGGCCGGCATTTATATAGAACGCCGCAAAGGCGTAAGTAAAATGATTGTTGTAAAATAAACAGTAGAGACGCAATAAATTGCGTCTCTATATCCACAAATATCGTGCGTATAACAAAAACGCATCATTGAATGTGACGAATATAACATAAAATTGACATTTTTACAAAGAGTTCATTTTTTTTTGCATTTTTTTGAAAAAAAATCTTTTAAAATGCGTCTAAGTAGTATGGACAAAAATAGGAGGTTCATATTATGTTAACTAATGTTGGCGAAACAGCAACAAACCGTTGCTACAAGAACAGCGTTTTCACAAGCCATTTTGGAACGCCAAAAAATGCTCTGGAAGTTTACAATGCCGTGAGCGGCAAGAATTACCCGGAAGACACTAAAGTTCAGATAGTTACTCTGTCTGACGCCCTCTTCATGGAGCGGCTCAACGACGTGGCTTTTCTGATAGAAGACAAGCTGGTGGTGCTAATGGAGCACCAATCTACGCTGAATGAGAACATCCCGCTCAGAATGCTCTCATACATTGCCCGTGAATACGAGCTTATGACCACCAGCAGGGACTTGTACAGGGATAAGATGGTGAAAGTACCCACTCCTGAATTTGTAGTTTTATACAATGGCGAAAAGGAGATGGAAGACTTTGCAGAGATGCGCCTGTCCGAAGCCTTTGAGCTTGATGGCGATGTGAGCCTTGAGTTGGTAGTTAAGGCGTACAACATCAACAAGGGCCGTAACGAAGATATATTGTCCAAGAGCCGTTCACTCAGCGACTATGGAGAGTTCATATCTGAAGTTAGGGCTAGCTATAAGGCAGGAATGGCATTGACTGCATCTATCAGGTTTGCGGTTAAGAGCTGTATCAGCCGAGGCATTTTGGTTGATTTTTTGGCTCGTCATGGGTCGGAGGTAGAGAATATGTTGTTTGGCGAATGGAACTGGGACACAGCCAAGAGCGTGTGGCAGGAAGAAGCCAAGGAAGAAGGAATCGCTGTTGGCGAGGCTAGAGGCGTTGCTATTGGCGAGGCTCGTGGCGAAGCCAGAGGCGTATTACGTGCTGCACGGCAGATGAAGGCTAAGGGTTTCGATATTGCTGTGATATCGGATGTTACTGGTCTTTCAAAAACAGAGATTGAGCGTTTAGATTATTGACGGTTCAAATTGTGAGTGCATACCAATGGTCTTGGTTGTGCACTACCCAAAATAACGTGATATTCGTCACATTTTTTCGCTTTTTTTACGCTTTTTTCATGGTTTTTGTCATTTTTATGCTTTTTTGTCACTTTTTTTACCTTTTCGTCATTTTATTTTGTATTTTAAATATGTATAATCATTTCATAAGGAGGATTATTATGAAAAAGTCCATGCTTACAGTAGTAGCTCTAACAGCAATAGCTGCTATATTTTTCGCCGCTTGTTCTGATGACAATAATAGCGGACCTTCAACAATAGGCTGTAACCTCAGCTCCGGCGTTTGCATTGAAGTCGCCACAATTGAACAATGCACCGGCGCCAGTGGCACACCAGTCACATCATGCTCAGTTCCATCCAGCAATAGCAATGGTGGCAATAGCGGCGTTCTTGCTTGCTTAGTAGGAGGAGCAGTTTGTACTCCGGTAACAGACAAAACAACATGCGACGCAATCTCCGGTCAAATTGTAAACACATGTCAAGGCAGTGACCAATTTGTGCTTTGCAACGTATCTGGACTTTGTACTGCATATCCAAATAGTGCAGCTTGCAACTTAGTGCAAGGCACAGTAGATCCAAACTGCGGAGGCGGCAACAACCCTGGCAATAACAATTCCAGCAGCAGCGGTGGCAGCAACCCTGGCAACAACAATTCCAGCAGCAGCGGTGGCAGCAACCCTAGCAACAACAATTCCAGCAGCAGCACTGGACCAAAACTGTATTGCGATTATGGTTATCCTAACACAGCCGGTGGTGGTTGTTACCCGTTAGACCTCACCGAGTTTGACTGCGATTTGGATTATGCTGAAATAAGAACAAGCTGTGGCAGAACCGACTTGGCATATTGCAATTATTCAGGCATTGGTGGTTGTTATAACATGGCAAACACGTCAACAAATAAAACTAATTGCGAATACGATTTTGGTACGGTTGTCCTAGAGTGCCCGATAAGCAAATATGAAACAGCATTCTTTTGCTTTGGCTCTCGTCAATACCCAAACGATTGCGACCGTATTGGAGAGTATTATACTAGTTCAAGAGCATGTGTTCAAGCTGGCGGTTCTGTTGTTAAAGCAGATTTCTGTGAAGCTGTTGGTGCTGACATTTACGAATAATTAACCCAACATAACCAAAGCCCCGAAAGGGGCTTTTCTATTTTATGGAGATGGAAGATTTTTCCAAACTTGCTGCTCTGGCTAATAACCTCAAAGAAAAAATGCATGGCAAAAATGTTTACTGGGTTCGAAACCGGCAAATAAATTATACCAATGTCTGCAGATTGCATTGCAAATTCTGCGCATTTTCTAAAATAAAGAAAAACAGCCCCACAGCTTACAACATGAGCTTAGATGAAATTTTGGGGAAAGCAAAAGAAGCCGTGGACTCAGGCGCTCGAGAGCTACATATAGTAGGTGGACTGCACCCGGATAACCCATTCTCATATTATACCGACATGCTAAAAATGTTAAAGAAAAATTTTCCGAATGTACATCTAAAATGCTTTACCGCAGTGGAAATTTGCCACTTCGCAAAACAGGAAAACAGAAGCGTTGAAAACATTCTAACAGAACTAAAAGAAGCCGGACTTAACACAATGCCGGGTGGCGGCGCAGAGATTTTGGTACCGGAAATAAGAAAAGAAATTTGCGGAGAAAAAGAAACGGGAGAAGAATGGCTCTTTGTTCACAAAACAGCTCACAAGCTGGGCATTCCCACAAACGCAAGCATGCTATTCGGACACATAGAAAGCATGGAAGACAGAATAAAACACCTGGAAATGCTGCGAGACCTGCAAAACGAAACCAACGGATTTTTAGCATTCCTGCCTCTGGTATTCCTGCCCCAAAACAACGCTCTGGGAAGAAAAGTCAAAGAGAAAACCGATGAAGAAGACATATTAAAAACAATAGCCCTCTCAAGGCTTATCTTGGATAATATTCCGCACATAAAGGCCTACTGGGTGCAGCTCGGCGTAGAAACTGCGCTAAAAGCACTGCACTGCGGAGCCTCAGACATTGACGGCACGGTTATGGAAGAGAGAATTTCACGTGCGGCAGGCGCAAACTCCCCAAACAAACTAACCGCAAATCGCATTCAAGAACTGATTAAAGGAGAAGGGCTTATACCGGTGGAACGAGATGCGTATTACAGAAAGTTTTCTATATTATAACAATGAAAAAATATATATTTATTTCTGCAATGGCATTTGTTATCTTCGCTTGCGGCGGCGGCAACAACAAAGAAGTGCTCAACATACCCACCAATATGCCGGATATATGCCAAAATGTTGATTTTAATGTGGATAAGGAAATGCGAAAAGAATGCGGCGTAAAACCTGCACGCTATCAAGCGTATCGCAATGTGCCAATGCAAAGGTATTTGATTAACCCCAAAGACGCTTCAATTGTAAAAACCGGAAATAAAATTGAACTCCGCTTTATAGGCTCGCTCCCTGTGCAATTGGAAGACTCACAAATAGTCGGCGTTACATTCAGCGACTCAAAACGACTCGCAAAAATTGAGAACACATACGATTACAAGGAGTTCTACAACGAAAAAAAAGAACGCTTTAAATTGTTCAAACTGATGATACCCTCAGATACAGGGCCAAAAACAGAAAACCTGCTATGCTTCAGAGTTCCCGAATTAAAAGGAAGCGATAGAACCCGTTCAGCCGCTATGGCAACGAAAATGGAATCTATCTCTTGCGAGACTCTAGATGCGCTGATAGCAGAACATGCTAAGTAAATGGCTATTTGGCTTATAACTTTTTTGGCAATAGCCTTTGTAATTGCGGCGGCAGGGGCAAAGCGGCGTGCGAGCAAGCGTTATGATTTACCCGAAGAAAACCCTGCGCTTTCCATTGCCATTCTAAAAGAAAACCTGCTGGAAAACCCAAGCGAAGACAATTTGCAAAAACTGAAAGAATTTACAGCTTCTCAAAACATTGAACTCCCAAAAGAGGAATACCCTCTAGGCAAAGCTCCAACGATTGAACAGGACGACCCTCTTTTCCAAACCCAAGCCGCCTGGCTGGACTCAATCACCCCCCTTGAACTCAGCGAAGAGCCTCAAACCGAAAGAACCTTGATAAACGGAATTTTGCGGCTTTACAGCGACGAGGCTATTTTCAAAGCGTTGGAAGAACTGGGGCAGAAATTCCCCGGCGAACGGCAAAGAAATCTGGAACAGGGCTGGCGCAAGCTTTGCGAGCTAAGAGACAACAGCAAAACGGACTACAATTCTCTGGAAAAACTGAGAATGGAAAAAGAGAAGTGGGAAAAATGCGCCCGAGAATAGCACTTATTTTACTCGGCATTATAGGCTATGCGCTTACTATGTCACGCACGGTTAATTTTTGGGATTGCGGAGAATTTATAGCGGCGGCAAATGTACTTGGCTTTACGCATCCACCCGGTTATCCGCTTTTTGTTTTGCTAGGGCGAGTTTTTATTCTGCTATTCGGGTGGATAAGCGGGCCTGCGTTTGCGGTGAATTTGATAAGCGTTATAAGTTCCATTTTATGCTGCCTGCTGATTTACGAGATCACTTTAAAAATTTCGGGAAGGGCAAAGCTGGGATTTTTTGCGGCATCTATTTCTCTGTTCGGAGATACATTTTGGTTCAACGCTGTTGAGGCAGGAAGTTATGCGATTTCCATGTGCATAATTATGCTTGAAATTTGGGCGGCTTTGAAGTGGAAAGAAACGCTTGAACGCAAATATTTGTTTTTGATATTGTACGCTGCTTTTTTAGGGCTTGGGTTTCATACATTTACGCTGTTGCCTCTGCCGGCGATTGCGATTTTTGTTGGGTGGAGTTGGTGGAGGCTGGGTGGGGCGCAGCAAGGGCAGCCAAGTGGGGCTCCCCTTACAATTTGGGGTTTGGTTTTTATAATTCTCGGTTTATCTTCGCAATTATATTTGCCTATTCGTTCTTCTACCGAGCCGGTTTTGAATCAGAATAATCCGGTTACTGCTGAGAATTTTTTGGATGTGCTAAGCCGAAAGCAATATGGTGATATGTATATGTTTGAGCGGGCTTTGTATCGCAGGGCTGCGCCTGTTAGCCAATTTGGGTTTTCTGAGAATATAGGGTATTTGGGGTATCATTTGAACCAATGGTTTCCGGCTCCTTATGGAGCGCAGGCAATTAAACCGTTTGTGCATAGAATTATTTTTGAATTTTTGATAATAGCTGTATTTGCCGGACTTTGGTTTTATAGAAAAAATCTCGATGTGATTTTGGTGGTTTTGATGTTTTTGCTGAGTTCCGTTGGGCTGGTGCTTTATTTGAATTTTTCTGATGGCACAAAGCCGGAAAGCTATAATGCAAAGCAATGGAATGCAGAGATCAAAGAGTTAAGGAAATTTGTTCCGAATTCCATTCCGGATTTGCCGAGCATTGCACGCATAAACACTTCTCTGAACTTTTATTTGGCATTGCCGGTAGAAATGCGTGATAACTGGGTGAAAATAGCTCATGAAGCGGAAGGGTTAAGAACGGTTTTCGCATGGAGAGATGCATTGAACAAGCAAGGCAAAAAAATGCCTCCTACACCGAAAATAGCTCACAGAGAAGTACGAGACAGGGATTATTTCTATACACCGGCCTTTTTGTTTTTTGCAATTATGGCGGCCATAGCTTGCAGAAAGGCAAATGAAAAGGTGGCATTTGCGCTGATGTTCGCATGGATTATTCCTTTTGCAAGCCATTTCAGTTCGCATAATCGCTCAAAGGATTATATAGCACGAGACTTTGCCATGAATGTGCTGAACAGCGTTCCGCAAAACGGCATTTTAATAACTTATGGAGATAACGATACATATCCCCTGTGGTATATGCAACTCGCAAAAAATTACAGAACAGATGTTGTGGTGATAAATGAAACTCTTTTTTACAGCGATTGGTATAAGGAGCAGATCTTCAAAAATTATCAAATTGAGGATATTGAAGATTCGGAGAGGAGCATTAGCTATAGTCTTGGCGTGACTCCTGTTGATGATAAGCCGCTAGTGGGTTTGGTTAGGCAATTGGGCATTGATCAGGCAAAAGCAGATTCTCTTTTGCTCGTAAATTTGACAGAGAACTACCGCTACGGAGAACTCAAAGCCAGAGGGCAGGAAGCTAATGAACATACGCTTATGATTTACCGTTATTTGGCAAGAATTGCTTTGACAAAAAATCCTAATGAAAAACAGAGGAAGGTATTAGAGCGTCTCCTTGAAACGGCAAATCGGCGGCGCTAGGCGTTGCGGCAAATGTTTGCAAATCTTTTTGCTTGACTATTTTTGCTACGGCTTCTCGTCTGGAAGTGTCGAGTTCTGCGAATACATCGTCCAGGAGCAATATCGGTTTTGTGCCGGTGTGGTTTTCTATTATTTCTGCGGCTGCGAATTTCATGGATAAGGCTATGGAGCGGCATTGCCCTTGTGAGCCGAAGTCTCGCATTGAGTGCCCGCTGATCAAAAGTTCTATGTCGTCTCTGTGGGGGCCGGCCAGCGTTGTTCCGCTCGCTCGCTCCGCATTGAATTTTTCTTTGAGTACATTCAGGAAGTCTTCTTTGGTTAGGGCACGTGCGTAGGTGAATTTTATCTCTTCTGATTTGTTGCACAGGGTTTGGTAGAAATTGTTTATGTGTGGTTCCAGTATTTCGCAGATGGCTTTGCGCTCTTGCCAGACCATTACGGCTAATGTGGATAATTGTTCGGTTAGGGCTTCGAACAGGTATTCGTTGGTGGTGCCGGTATCAGCGATGTCTTTTAATAAACGGTTTCGTTGTTGCAAAACACGGCGATATCTGCGCAATAAATCCAGGTTGCTTTTTTTGCAAAAACATAATAATTCGTCCAGGAAATTTCTTTTGTTTTCCGGGGTTCCTTTTGCTAACTGAATGTCTTCGGGGGAAATGAAAACTAAGGGGGCACTGCCGAATAACGTGTTCGCTCTGCGGAATTCTTTGCCTTCCAGTTTGCCTTTTACCCCTGTGCTGTCAACTTGGATTGCTGCGGTTTTGGTTCTTAGAATGAAATCTTTTGCGTTCCAGTTTATCGCTTCTTGCAATGCTTTTGTTTTGAATGAGAAGCCTTGGCAAATTATGTGAATGGCTTCCAGCAGGTTGCTTTTGCCATGACCGTTTGGACCGCAGATTATTGTTATGCCGCCGGAGAAGTCCAGCGAGAATTCTTTTAGGTTTCTGAAGTTGATTTGCTCAAGAGTGTGAAGCATAGTTCTCCAGCTCCGGGGGCAGTTCGGCTTCGAATTTCATTTTTTTGCCTTGCCATGTGAATTCTAATAACGTGGAATGCAAAAATAATCTTGGGGTTTTTAATTTGCGGTTTAGGGCAAAATCACCGTATTTTGTGTCGCCTAATAATGGGTGGCCTATCTGGGAAAAATGTATGCGAATTTGATGTTTGTGGCCGGTTTCTAATTTTACGCGAATTAAATCGAATTGTTCATTGTTTTGGGACGCAACGACGTTCCATATTGTTTCGGATATTTTTGTTTCGCCTGGCAATGGGGTGCTGATTTTTCCTGATTTTTGCGGCATTTTGCCTTTTACCAATGCCAGATACTCTTTTCTTATTTTTCTCGCTCTTAACATGCTGCCGAATTCACGCAATGCCGGGCCGGAGAGGGCGGCTATTATTAAGCCGGAGGTTTCTTTGTCCAAGCGGTGGACTAATGCGGGTTTGAAGTCTAAGCCTTCGTTTTTTGCCCAGATGTCCAGCATTCCCGCTAGGGATTGTTCTTCGCTGATTCCTGTGCCGGATTGGCTGGCAAGACCGCAGGGTTTGTTTATTATTGCGAAGTCTGCGTTTTTGAAGATGAAGGGTATGGGTTGTTGGGGCGTATGGATCGGTCCGGTCCTATGCGCAACGGTTGGCATGTTTTCATATATTTTAATTTCGTCGTTTTCGTTTAGCATTTGGGCGGATTTTCCTATTGTGCCGTTTATTCGCACCTTTTTTTTGCGGATTATTGCGAAAATTATTGATAGCGATGCGGCGG
>Ga0209755_10002987_pt1 | contig 21939 bp, 20 predicted proteins | sample TergutCo191P1_FD_187301 | JGI IMG/M metagenome (GOLD analysis project Ga0209755, IMG submission 187301) | Cornitermes sp. P1 segment gut microbial communities from Petit-Saut dam, French Guiana - Co191P1 (SPAdes) (version 2) | ecosystem: Host-associated > Arthropoda: Insects > Digestive system... | reverse complement strand
TTCCCGCCCGTGCCGCCTCAACAGCGGCATTGAGCGCCAAAATGTTTGTCTGAAAAGCTATGTCGTCAATGACCTTGATGATTTTGGCTATATCCTTTGCGCTTTCGTCAATCGAACGCATGATGTCTTCCATCGCCTGCATGGACGCTTTGCTTTTGTTTGTAAGCTCAACGGTAGCAGTGCTTTTTTCCAGGGAATCGTCAGTACCCTTGTCGCTCTGACGAACCATTTGCACAACTTGGTCTAAGGAAGCGTTCAGTTCCTCTATACTTGCCGACTGCTGGCTAGAACTTGAGGCAAGTGTCTGTGCCGAGTCGGAAACTTGACTTGCACCGGCATCTACCATGTCCGAAACCGTTTTTATCTCGTAAAATTCAGTATTTAAGTTGTCTACCAGCTTGGATAGGGGCTGATTCAGTACATCAAGGTCACTGAGCTTGTCAACATTAACATCAAGGTTTCCTTCTGAAATACGGCTTATATTATCGGCAACTTTGTTGAGGTGAAGCACTAATTTTCCAAGTTGTCTGAAAATATGCCCAAACTCGTCTTTCCGAAGCGAAAACAGGTCAATGTATTTTTGTTCTTCGTCACTAACCGAGATGTCGCCCTTGTCCCCAAGCAGGGTCCAGCACTCGTTGTTGAAAACAATCGGCATTTTAATATCTCTTATTATAGCTACAGTAATTGCCATAATGACTAGCACGCCCACTGTACTCACGGCGAGTACTAATTCCGTTTCGCCAAAAATCCCGGTGGTAGCTACAGCAACCAAAGCCAACACGGACATCAAAGATATTATGAGAAACTTTTTTGCCAGATTTATATTTTTCATTTACGCAAAACCCACCTATTTTAGATTTTTGACACCGAAATTTCGCCGATGCCCACTTGTGTCCATGTCAAAAGGTCCACTTTTTGACAGTTCGCAATTGCTACGTATTCTATATTATGAGCTACATCAAAGTCAAGCGATTTTTCGAAAATCACCAAATAACAACAAAATTAGCAAGAAAATCAGACGTTTTGGTGCTATATCCATCGCAAAAAACACTATTCCCAAAAAGTGGACTTTTTGATAGTTCGTTTTTTGCTGTGAAGCGAGGGGACGGGGGTGCTGCTTCACTGCCTATCTTTTGCTAGTTTTATGCTATGAAGCAGCACCCCCGTCCCCTCGCTTCACGTCCCCTCGCTTCACCATAAAATGCTTGAATTTGTGCGCATATTATGATAATATGTCACCCAAAAAAATAGGGTTGTTGTTAGTTATGAAGAAGAATTTATCCATCAAAACCAAAATCTCAATGCTTGTGCTGATTACTGTAATGTGTAGCACAACGATTGTCGGAGTATTCAGCTACACGCTTTTCCGCGGAAGTTCCATTGAGGTACGAGCGGATAGGGCGATGGCAATTGCCGAAACGGTCGCATCAGCAATTGACGGAGACCGATTCTCCGCAATCCTTGCATCGGGTGAAAAAGACGAATATTGGCACTATATAACTGATTTTGTAAATACTGTTGCAGAGCGTACATCGGTAACGTATTTGTACCTGCTGGACAGTAACTACGGGGCAACGGTGCGCTACTTTACCGAAGCGGATACCCCCTTTCTGGATGAAGCATTTGTACTCGGCGAGGAAGAAGGCATTGAAAACCACGCTGACGAGTTGTTTGAAACCTTACGCACAGGCTTATCATCTTCAACGGGTATTTATGATTCCGGCGATTATGGTATGATGGTTTCCGGTTTTGCTGCAATCAAAAACAGTGCCGGCGTTGTCGTCGGAGTGGTCGGAGCAGATGTCATGGCAGAACAGGTAATGGATGCTTCCCGCTTTTTCGGTATCGTAATCGTTTCTTGTGTAATTGGGTTTGGCTTGTTATTTTGGCTTATCTCCAGATTGTATATTCAACGCGGTATCTCAAAGCCGGTTGTTACGATAGCAGAAGCCGCCGACAGGTTTGCCAAAGGGGATATAAATTCAGAGCTATCCGTTCATACCAACGATGAAATCGGTCGTCTCGCCGATTCGTTTTTGGAAATGATGGACAGCACAAAAAAACAAATCGAAATTCTGGAAAGATTGGCGGACGGCGACCTGACTGCACAAGTCAATCTTCGCAGCGAACATGATTCCATGAGTATTGCCATAAAAAAGACCATTGCGGGGCTGGATGAAATGCTTGGCGGCGTGCGCAGCACCGCCACACAGTTTTCCTCCGCATCCAATCATATCGCCCAAAACGCGCAAGCTCTGGCTCAAGACTCAACGGAGCAGTCGGCTACATTTGATGAGTTATCCTCTCACACAACCGCAATAACGGAAAAAACTAAAACGACAGCAGAAATGGCAGGGCAAGCAACCTTGCTTGCGACAACAATCAAAGAAAATGCGGAAAAAGGCAGCCATCAAATGAATGAAATGATGACCGCAGTAAATGAAATAAATCAGGCAAGCCAAAGCATAAGCAAGGTTATCAAGGTAATTGACGACATCGCTTTCCAAACAAATATTCTTGCGCTTAATGCCTCAGTTGAAGCCGCTCGGGCAGGGCAGCACGGAAAGGGCTTTGCGGTTGTCGCAGAAGAAGTACGCAATCTTGCTCAAAAAAGTGCCGATGCGGCAAAGGATACAGGCGAACTAATAGGTAACTCGATGCAAAAAGCGGAACAGGGTACGCGCATTGCGAAAGATACCGCCGAAAGCTTTGACGAAATTCTTTCCGGCATCGACAAAAGCAGTGAAATAATCAGCATGATTGCAAAATCCTCCGAGGAGCAATTTACAGGCATTGCACAAGTTTCTGACGGTGTTAATAGTGCATCTAATGTCGTTGAGAAGACCAAACATATGGCTCAGGAGGAAAGTGTCGCTTCTGAGAAATTAAAAGAACACGCAGAGCTGCTGGGAGAGCTAATTGCGCAGTTTAAGCTTAGTGAAGGCAGTGCCGAGACATTATCCTTACCGTCAGGGCAACACAGCGGGAAAAAATGATAGGTGCGATTTATGTAAAATCAAATAGCAAATTTCAGTCATAAAAGGTTTGCAATACCAAACATTTTATGTTAGTATCGTCCTTGATGACCACACAAAATTGGTCGCAGCGTCCGTGAAGGTGCGGGAACACCAACACGGCGTTCGTAGGGAAACACACTAAAAGTTACATGCCTACAAACACGGATTTCTCCGTCGCCACAACTTGAACTAGTATATCCGACTCAACGGATATATTCAAGGTTTTGTTTTGGTTGTCGGATATCCGCAATACGCTAAATTCATTTGGCGCAGTAGGCAAGGCATATACGCCCCCTCTGTGTCTATTTTGTGTGGTCTAATCAAAAAATGCAAAGGAGCGATACATGAACATGCGTACATTCATCTGTAAGCAGTGCGGTGAAAGCACCCATGTGCCGGAAGGTGCGAGTTCTGCAAATTGCGATTATTGCGGTATCGAATCCACATTTTCAAAAACCCGCGATGAAAGGATAGCAGGATATTTTAACAGAGCCGAGAAACTTCGCGGAGCGCATGAGTATGACAAGGCGATTGAAACTTATGAGCAAATTGTCAGAGAGGACGGGACTGATGCCGAAGCTCGTTGGGGGCTGGTATTGTCGAAGTACGGTATTGAGTATGTGGAGGAAAAGAGTACCGGAAAGCGTGTACCTACCTTCCACCGTTTGAGCCAAACATCAATCCTTGCCGATGCCGACTACAATAAAGCGCTGGAATATGCAGATAGCCACGCCAAAAAAATTTACGAAGCCGAAGCGAACAAGATAAATGAAATTCAAAAGAAAATACTTGCCATAGCAAGCACGGCGGATAAGCACGATGCTTTCATATGCTTGTTAAAAATGTTATCGAGTGCGCAGTGACGACCTTTGACTTTTTTGCTAGTCTTCTTAACAGTAACTTACAAATAAAAATGGGGTAACTCAAAATTTAGTTACCTACTGCATTTGCAAGCTTCTTGCTTAGCAGGAAGCGCGGGGACGGGGGTTGCTGCTTCATAGCGCAGCACTAGCAGAAGATAGGCGATGAAGATGAAGCAGCAACCCCCGTCCCCCTGCTTCTCTTGACATTGATAAACATATGCAATATTATTGACTTATCGTTTAGTCAATAATAGAGGAAAGGAGTAATATCTATGCCTCGCTCAAAAGAAACATTTGAAGCTATGAGAGAAGCAACTCGACAAAAGATTGAAGTTGCCGCACTTTCACTCATCGCGCGTAAAGGGATTTCGGTCACGGTTGACGAAATTGCTAAAAATGCCGGAGTGAGCAAAGGGCTACTATACAACCACTATCCGTCAAAAGAGGCACTTATCGGAGAACTGTTAAGTCAAGCTGTTACCATTTCGGGAGAAACTTTGCGGCAGTTTGCCGAGAGCGAGGGGTCGGCTCTCTCGAAAATTAAACAAATCACATCTGTAATGTGCGATATGTTTTCCGAAAACAATAGGGGCATTGATAATTTTATGTTTATGGCACAAGTGGGAATGAGCGGATTTTTATCCGATAAGCCTGTATACAATACCCCTAACGCCCCCAACCCGCTGGGAAGCCTTGTAAAAATAATCGCTATCGGTCAACATGAGGGCTTTGTCGTTTCGGGCGACCCAACTGAGCTTGCCTTTACGTATTGGGCGGCGATACAGGGAATATGTTGCTATAAAATAATGGGTATGTCAATTGCAGCAAATTCAGTTATGCTAATGAGAATATTATTGAAGGAGAATTGTTTGTGAGTAAGAAAATTATAATAGTTGGTGCAGGAATTGCGGGATTGACTGCGGGGATATATGCAAGACGTTCAGGTTTCGATGTTACTTTAATTGAGCAACACAGCATATCGGGAGGTATGTGTACAAGTTGGAAGCGTAAGGGCTATCTGTTTGAAGGCGCAATGCACTGGCTGACCGGTTCAAGTCCAAAAACGAAAATCCATAAAGTTTGGCGTGATACAGGCGCACTGAACGACGATACTGCAATCTTTTTACATGACCCATTTATCAGCGTTGAGTGCGGTGGTGAAACTATTTGCCTGTATCGAGATATCGATAAAACAGCAAAGCATCTTCTGTCCATTGCACCGGAAGATGAAAAGTTGATTCATCAGCTTGTAAAAGATGTAAAATCTCTATCAAAAATGCAAATGCCCGTTTTCGATATAAAGGGGGTTAAGTCAAAAGAGCCTCAAAAAATGTCGCTCGGAGTTATGTTTGAGATGCTTCCTGCGCTGCCTACGATGAATCGGCTGGGAAAACTTTCCTGCCGCGAATATATAGAGCGGTTTGGAAGCAAGGGCATACAGAGACTTCTGCGTGTGGTTCCGGATTATTATAAAGCGAGTAGTTTAATATTCACACTCGCGACACTAAACAGCGGCGACGGCGGCTCCCCTGAGGGTGGCTCTTTGGCGCTGGCAAGCCGCATGGAAAAGACTTTTATTGATTTGGGCGGTAACTTGCTCCTAAATACACAAGTGCAAAAAATCAATATCGAAAATGGCGTTGCTACAGGAGTAGCACTTAGCGATAAAACTTTGACAGCAGATGCTGTGATTGTTGCGCAAGAAACAATATCTGCTGTAAATCAATTATTCGACAAACCGCTTAATGAACCATGGCTTGAAGAACTCAGTAAAAATGCAAAGTCCACCAATTGTACCTTCGTTGGCATTGGTGTTCGTGCTGAAATGCCGAATTTAATACCTGAATGGAAACTGAGCTCACCTATTCATTATGCCGAAGAAACGCTTGAACATCTCAGTTTTTACAGCTACTCAGGTTATGATGGGTATGCTCCGAAAGGCGGTACAGCCATTACAACTGCATTTTTGGATAATACCTACGATTTTTGGAAAAGGGCAAAAGATGAAGGGAACTACAAGGAATTAAAGCAGGCACTTGCCGAGCAGATTTGTAAGGCATTGTGTGATAAATATCCGCAAGCGACGGACAACATAGAGGTAATAGATATTGCAACGCCGCTGACCTACGAACGCTATACGAGTGCATATCAGGGTTCGTGGATGACCGGCATCGGCACAAAAGATAAGATGAAGCAATATCCGTCTGCTGTCAGAAGTGTACAGAACCTGTACTTTGCAGGGCACCGCTTAATTCCACCCGGCGGGCTTCCGGCAGCAGCGATGAGCGGCAGAAATGCAGCGCAACATATTTGCCGCCAATTTGGGACTGTGTTTTGGTGAGGCGCGGGTCGAAGCGCGGGGACGGGGGTGCTGCTTCATAGTATAATGCTAGCAAAAGATATGCGAAGCAGCAACCCCCGTCCCTTTGCTTCACCTTGACAAGATAGTAACAAATCGCTAGAATATGGTCATAATAATTATATGGGGGCGATTTAACAATGCTAATAAAACCATCTGCAATTATACGTCAAAACTATAACGAAATAGCAGACTTATGCCGAGAGACTAAAGAACCTGTATATCTCACAAAAAATGGAGAAGGTGACCTAGTTGTGATGGATATAGAGTCGTTTGTTCGTCGCGAAAAGTTGCTAAAGCTTAGAGAAGAACTTCTGGCTGTTGAAGAGGATTGGGCGGCAGGGCGCGCCGGAATCACTCCTGATGAACTTGAACAATATCTGGAAAATGTCATAAGTGAGACAGAATATGCGGCGACATAAAATAGAAATTTCCGTAAGGGCAAAAACAATGCTCGGAGCGCACATTAAATTTCTTGCGCAGAAAAGCCCATCGGCTGCGCGTGATACGAAAACAAAAATTTTAGCGGCGATTCGTTCACTATCCGAGATGCCGGAAAGAAACCCATTTTTCGGTGGTGAGTTTGTACCGCAAAACAAATATCACAAGATGATTATTGACAGCCGATATTTGCTTCTTTATCAAATTAAAGATAGCAAAGTTCATGTTGATTATATTTTAGATGGGAAACAGGACTATGAATGGCTTGTACGATAGTCTGAAAGACCTCTGATTACTCTATGGCTTGCTTGGTTTAGTGGGCTCTTTTGGCCTGGAATTTTATCCGTACACAGTTATTTCCCTATCTTTTGCTAGTTTTATGCTATAAAGCAGCGCCCCCGTCCCCTCAAACATCATTTTGAGTTTGGTGATAAAATTGCCAACTTTTGCTTGACAGATACATACACCAATCAGAACAAGCAAAAGTGTCGACAAATGAGATTTTGCGTGATAAAATGTACAATGCCTATGAGTTTTACGCTTCACATTAAGTAGCGGTACAACATAGCTGTCGGCACATATCAATTTTTAATAAGTTTCATAAAACGGACGAAGATATCATAGTCTATTTTTCACCGGAAGGGATGAACGCATGGCTAAACTTGAAGATATAACCGTTGGTGTTAGTGTTACAGGCCTTGCCGGAAGTGTACCGGTCACTATCGTAAATTTAATCCGCGTTTTGAAGTTCTCACGAATGATAGGATTGAACCAGCGGTAACAGGTAATGTGTTCACAGAAACGAGTCTTCGCGTAGTGCGCTTAGACAAACTGTCCCGCAACGCAAGGCACATACAGTCAATTATGATATAATGGAACTTGTCGACGGCGCGGAAATTGTTTTGACGAGGTGAATAAATGAATATGTTTCAAAATGGGGCGAAGTGGCTCAAATCAGACTTTCATCTGCATACTAAGTCGGACAAAGGTAGGTTCACCTACACCGGTGAGGATAATAGCTTTGTGTCTGACTATGTGAGTGCTCTAAAGTCTGCTGATATCAATATCGGGATTGTAACAAATCATAATAAGTTCGATTTTGGCGAGTTTAAGGCACTTAAAAGCAAAGCGAGGAAGCAGGATATTTTTCTAATGCCCGGAATAGAGTTATCAGTTGGCGACGGAGCTAATGGCATACATACCCTTGTCGTTTTTTCGGATGAGTGGTTAGATAACGGGGATTTAATCAATCAATTTATCACCTCACAGTTCCCCGGAAAAACACCCGAGCAGTACGAAAATGAAAGCGGACGAACAAACAAAAACCTAATAGACACTCTAAAAGACCTTGAAGGGTATCACAAGGATTATTTTGCTGTAATGGCTCATGTAGAAGAAGCAAATGGTCTGTGGAGTGAATTTGACGGAGGGCGGCTGATTGAGCTGGGGCGTAGTGAACTATTCAGAAATCGTGTGCTGGGGTTTCAGAAAGTTCGAACTCACGATAACCTTGAGAAAAAATGTAGAGTCAAAGTTCAGGGGTGGCTCAAAGATGCATACCCCGCCGAAGTCGAGGGCAGCGACCCAGGGTGTTTAGAAGATATAGGCAGACAAAAGCCGTGTTATATAAAACTGGGTGCATTAACGTTTGATGCCGTAAAGTTTGCACTAACTGCCCCTAAAGACAGAGTAGGTATCGCTCCACAATTGCATACTCACTCTCATATAAAGCAAATTAGCTTTGAAGGAGGCGTTTTTGACAAGCAGACAATCAAATTCTCACCCCAGCTCAATACCCTTATTGGTATCAGGGGAAGCGGCAAATCATCTATTATGGAAGCATTACGCTATACTCTGGGTCTCCCTTTTGAACACGGAAGCAGCGACTATGACTATAAAAAAGAGTTAATAGCACGTACTTTTGGAAGTGGCGGTAAAGCTGTTATTGATGCAGTTGACAGGCATGGGGAGCATTATCAAATTTCTCGTTTTCTAAATGAAATTCCGGATGTTTACATAGATGAAGAGCTACAGCCCGGATTGACAATCAATGAGACAATTTTGCACAAGCCTCTATTTTTCGGACAGAGGGAGCTTGCGGCAAATAGTGATGGTGCGGAGAAAGACCTGATAGAGAAGATGCTTGGGAACAAGTGCGTTGGTGTTCGACAAAGAATTGAGGAGCAAAAAATCAAGGTAATTGAAGTTATAGAGCAATTATCCAAGGTTCAAAATGTTGATGAATTAATAAAAGAACAAAATAATGCACTTAGTGATGCAAAGCATAAGCTGAAGTTATACGAAGACCACAAGCTGGAAGAAAAACTCAAAAAACGAATTGGGTTTGATAAAGATGTTCGTAAGGTAGAGGATGGCATCAGGCTTGCAGCTGAATTTCTTTCCGAGGGGAGGGATTTTATATCAAAATATGAAGATGATTTACGAAATTTCCCGGGACATAACTCCACTGACAATACAGAGTTCTTCACAAAATTTGATGCAATTTTTTCCGGAGTTATAGAGGGCATGAATGCTCAAATAGAAGAGCTAAATAAAATTGAAACAATAGTCGGAGCACTAAAAAACGAACAGGAAGTGCTAAAGGCTTTAAAGCGCGGACTGCTTGAAGAGTTTGCAGAAGTTGAAAGAGTTCTTGCCGAAGAGTTATCGTTATTAAGCAAACAACGAATCAGCACGGATGACTTTTTAACAGCTCAAAGGAAATTAAATGCCGCAGAAGCAAAACTTGTCGAACTGGTTAAAAGAAGAAATATCATCACAACACTTAATGATGAATTAAATACGGAATTGACTAAATTAAGAGATTTGTGGTATGAGGAATACAAAATCATTGAAGCGGCATTAGTGGAAGTATCGGAAAGAAACACAGCTCTTAAATTTACCGTGGAGTATAGAGGTGACAAAGAAGCTTTTCTTATGTTTTTCAAGGAAATATTTCGAGGAAGCAATATTAGAACAACTGCATACGAGAGTATCGTAGATAAGTATCCGGACTTCAAGGAAATATATGCCGGCATTGATGAAGCCAAACAACACGTTGGCGCTAATCAAGATAAGTTTGTTGAAATATTTATGGGCAACTTGAAAAACCTAATGACATTTCAAACTCCAAACAAGTATATAATCAGCTATCACGGTATACAGCTTGAACATCATTCATTGGGTCAAAGAGCTTCTGCGCTGATTATTTTCGTGCTTGGTCAGCAGGAGAACGATGTTATCATAATCGATCAGCCTGAAGATGATTTAGACAGCAAGACAATTTATGACGATGTAATTAAGTTGATACGAGAACTCAAGCAATCGGTACAATTCATTTTCGCTACTCATAACCCAAACATAACTGTTCTTGGTGATGCAGAGCAAATACATGGTTGCTCATTTGCAGATGAAAAAATAAGCATAACGGGCGGAGCTTTAGATGATCCACACCAACAAGAGCTGATAGTTAATGTGATGGAGGGTGGAAAGGACGCATTCGAGCGGCGAAAGGAGATATACAAAGGATGGAAATAATCGAACTCATTGATATCATAAGTCGTGGTGAAGACAGCAAGCACCAGTTTAAGAAATATATGACGAATGCAGGCTCACTTGCTTCGGAGATGGTTGCATTTAGTAATAGCGACGGCGGAATGCTACTCATAGGGGTTGATGACAATGGTAACATTATCGGACTTAATTCAGAAGAGTTGCGAAAATTAAACGAGCTTATATCTAATGTAGCAAGCCAAAATGTGAAACCTTCGATAACACCGACTACAGAAAATGTTCAGACAGAAAAAGGATTAGTTGTGATTGTAAAAATACCTGAAGGGCTAAACAAGCCATATCAGGACAATAGCGGCTATTTTTGGAAGAAATCGGGCAGCGACAAACGAAGAGTGGATTCTCGCGAGGAACTGCAAAGAATGTTTCAACAGTCAAATTTAGTTCATGCTGACATCATTCCCGTAAAGGGTGCTACTATAGCAGATATTGACATCGATTATTTCAAGGAGTTCTTTGGGAAGCATTTTTCTGAAGCCTTGGATGAACAAAGTTTACCACTACAATCCATTTTAGAAAATATGAATTTGGCGAAAGATGGGACACTCACTATTGCCGGTACATTGTTGTTCGCCAAAACCGTTAAGTATAAGCTTCCTGTTTTTATGATTAAGGCAGGTGCATTTGATGCTCTCGAACTAAGCACTTCAGAGTATAGTGATAGCAAAGACTTATCAGGAAAACTAGCAGATGTGTTTAGGCAGAGTGTTAATTTTATCGTCACTAATCTGCGCCATGTTCAAGGCAGGCAGAACGTAAATAGTACCGGCATGCCTGAAATCCCTGCTGAGTCTATTGAAGAAATTGTTGCAAATGCACTTGTTCATAGAGATTACTTCATTTCCGCACCCATTCGGATTTTTGTGTTTAGAGATAGAGTTGAAATCATCAGCCCCGGGCATTTGCCAAACAACCTTACAGTTGAGAACATAAAATCCGGCAATTCGAATTCGAGAAATCCTGTGCTTGCATCGTATGCAAACCATGTTCTTCCATATAGAGGATATGGATCCGGAATCATCAGGGCTCTCGCATCGTATCCCCACATCGATTTTGAAGATGACAGAGATGGAAATATGTTCAAAGTCACATTTTGGAGAAAAAGCTAACATGAAGAAAAAACTCATAGAAGCAGCAACCCCCGTCCCCTCGCTTCTTTTTTGGTTTATCTATATGAAAATCTCCAAAACGTATGTACATTTCCGCTTCGTTGATTGATTATTTTTGTGGAATTATTCTCAAAATTGTGCTAAAGTTTTGACGTTTTTGTTCCGTTATAGAGAATAGGGTGTATTATACGCAGACATATTTTTATTGCGTTTTCGTTATATTTATATATAAAATGGATTAAGAATCAAATCAAGGAGGAGTTAAAATGAGTGTTGCAAACATTAACGGCTCTGTTGTTAGCCAAGGTGCATATCAACAAGCGAGGGCAAGTGTCGCAAATATGCAGGGCGGTAATCTCAACGCAGGTGGCGTTTTAGCTGCAATTCAACAGCTAAACTCTAATGTGAATGTATCAAACAATACGAGTGCCTTTAGTGGTAACACCGGAATGCACCTTGGTATTCACCCCGCATTTCTTAGCAGGGCAGGAAATGACCCAGAAGAAATGGTAAGGCTAAAGGCTTTAGCAATAGACCATGTGGATGCTATGGCAGCTTCTGCACGGAGTTTTGCAAGCCAAGGAATTAACGTGATTGCTCAAGGATCTGTCATCCATGAAGATGGTACATCGAGTGGGTGGCTTATAACACGCAGTCCTGATTTGCGTGGCGAAAGAAGAACCCAGTTTGAACTACCCGAATCAGACCGTCCTTCTTGGGCTGAGATAATGCGGGAAAATATAGAACGTGCTATGGCAGATGAGTCGAGCGATTGGTGGGGTTAACAGCAACCCCCGTCCCCGCGCTTCACAAAAAAACTTGACAAACTCAAAACGTTGTGTTAGAGTACCGTTTAGTTAAATAATTCAAACCGTTGAAGCAGGAGTAAAAACAGCGTACGCGCAGTACAGAGAGTCCGGTGGAGGGAAAGTCCCGTCGCTGAGAGCCGGGTTGAAATGCGAGTTGTCACAATGGTCTGCTGAGGGCATGAGGAAAGACGTCAAATGCGATGCATTTGGTTGATGCGGTTTTAAAACCTAAGCATCCGTTGAGTATTCCATGACGTGAGCGCATACGTTAGTTGCGAGGGATATGTCAGTATCCTAAATGAGAGCATGGTTTTCCATGAATCAAGGTGGCACCGCGGGTTATGTTTACGTACATCCGTCCTTGACAATGATTTTGTCATAGGAGGGGTGTTTTATTATGCGTTGGAAATTGCGATGGCTTAGTTTCTTTCAAAACTTACTAAACTCACAACCCAAACAACACACACAACAAAATTTAAAGGAGATTTATCATGACTAAGAAAATTATAACAAGAATTATTACTGCGCTTTGCGCGTTAGCACTTATAGTTCCACTCACCGCCTGTGACGGCGGCGCAGACACAGACCGTCCTACCAGAGTCGGTATCATTCAGCTTATCGAACACCCGTCTCTCACGCTTATCCGCGAGACGTTTCTCGAGGAAATGTACCGCCTGGGATACACGGACGTGGAGTTTGTCTATCAAATCGGCACCGGTGCGGACATGACGATGCTCACACAGATTGCCGAGGGATTCATCGGCGACGATGTGGATTTAATCATGGCAATCGCAACGCCTGCGGCAATTGCTGCAATGAACGCCACGCAAATCGCCGGCGGCGAAATCCCCGTCATCTTCGCTGCTGCAACCGCTCCGATTCCTGCGGGACTCGTAACCAGTCTTACTCACCCCGATGCAAACGTCACAGGCACATCTGACATCATCTGCGTTGAGTCTATATTCGAGCTTGCGCAAAGGCTTACGCCGGAAGCTCGGACGTTCGGCTTCGTTTATAATCTCGGCGAAATAAATTCCGTGACGGTAATAAACAATGCAAAAGCACTTTTTGCAGAGCTGGGATTTGAATATCTCGAAGCAACAGTCACAAGCACGGCTGAGGTTCAGCAGGCAGCACTTTCGCTCGTCGGGCAGGTAGATGCATTTTTCACTCCGATTGACAACACTGTCGCCGCTGCAATGCCTGTATTCGCACAAGTTGCGCTTGATGCGGGACTTGCTATCTACACAGGCGCGGATTCAATGGTAATGGACGGCGGTTTTGCAACTGTCGGCATTGACTATGCGGTCTTGGGCGTAGAAACTGCACGGCTCGTATCCCGCGCACTGGGCGGCACACCGATAGCAGAGTTGCCTGTCGTTGAAATGCAGGAGTTTCGCACCATAGTAAACCGTGCGACGGCAAATGCTCTCGGCATAACCATTGACGGGCTTGTTCAGCCCGATGAGATTTACGAGGGGTAGAGATTTATGACATTTGTGGCTTTTTCCGGCGCAGTTCAGCTGGGTATGATTTTTGCACTTCTGGCACTCGGTATATTCATCAATTACCGCATCTTAGGTGTGGCTGACCTCACTGTTGAAGGCAGTTTTACCGCCGGCGCGGCAATCAGTGCGGTAATCACCGTTATGGGGCATCCCCTTTTGGGCATCGTCGCCGCAGTATTGGTTGGTGCGTTTGCCGGAATTGTAACGGCGTTTTTGCAGACAAAGCTGAAGATTCAGCCGATTTTAGCGGGTATTCTCACCATGACAGCACTTTATTCGCTGAATCTCGCCATCATGGGCGGACGTGCAAATGTATCGCTACTGCGCGAAGACACGCTGTTCACGCTCCTCGCTGAACTCGCCTGGACAATCCGCACTTGGAGATTTTTACTTCCGTTTATTGTTACAATCTTAATCATGGCGGCTCTCGGAGTATTTTTTAACACAAAGCTCGGTCTTAGCATCCGCGCTACGGGTGACAATGCTGACATGGTGCGTGCATCGTCAATAAATGTGACTTTTACCAAGTCAGTCGGGCTGATGACAGGCAACGCCGTTTCCGCTCTTTGCGGTGGGCTTATTGCGCAGTATCAAGGGTTTGCCGATATAGGTATGGGCTTCGGCATGGTTGTTGTTGCGCTCGCATCGCTTATTATCGGGGAGACGATTTTCGGTCGTCGGGGCGTTGTCTGGAATATTGCAGCCGTAGCGCTGGGCGCGGTGATTTATCGTATCATTCTCGCACTTGCACTTAGTTTTCGTCTTAACCCCGCGAATCTCCGTGCAATCTCTGCGGCAATCGTTACAATTGCGATTTCTTTCCCCGCAGTAAAAAGCCTGTGGATTACCCACAGGCTTAAGAGAAAGGGTATGCGTGATGCTTAGTTTTGAAAATGTGTATAAAACATTCAACACAGGAACAGTCAATGAGCGTGTCGCCCTTTCAGGTGTGAGCCTGCACTTACCAGAGGGCGATTTCGTCACAATAGTCGGCGGCAATGGTGCAGGTAAATCCACGTTGATGAATGCAATCTCCGGTGTGTATTTCGTTGACAGCGGCCGCATAACGCTCGACGGCGAGAATATCACTTTCTTGCCTGAGCATAAGCGCGCGCGCCACATCGGGCGATTGTTCCAAGATCCTATGAAGGGAACCGCTCCGAACATGACGATTGCCGAAAACCTCGCACTCGCCTATATGCGCACATCAGGTACAAGATTTCGCATCGGTATCGGCAAAGATTTGCTGGGTATGTTCCGCGAGCGCTTGGCGCAGCTTGAACTCGGGCTTGAAGACAGGCTTAAAACAAACATGGGCCTGCTCTCCGGCGGACAACGGCAAGCTGTAACGCTTCTCATGGCGACAATCTGCACGCCTAAGCTTTTAATGCTTGATGAGCATACTGCCGCGCTTGACCCTGCAACGGGCGAGCAAGTTTTGAAAATGACGAAAGACATCATTGAAAAAGACAAAATTACGACAATCATGGTCACGCACAACATATCTTCTGCGCTGGAGCTCGGCAACCGCACAATTATGATGGACGAGGGAAAAGTTGTCCTCGACATCAGCGGTGAGGAGCGGCGCAACATGACCGTCGAAGAGCTTACTGCGCGGTTTAAGCTGTGAAGCAGGGGGACGTGCGCCCCTACCCCATTGCCTCCAGCACCGCAGCGGAGATTAATGCGTGGGCATCGGGGCTGCCGCCCACGAATGTGGCTGATCTTGCTCCGTTTCTGTCTACTACTACCATGTAGGGGATTCCGGGGGATGGGTATAGATCTCTGTGGATTGACATGTCATAGTCCAGTCCTATCAGATAGGTTATTTCGTGTTCATCCATAAATGCTTGTACGACCTCGGGACTTTCGCCTATGTTTACTCCTATAAATATTGCATCGCCTGCAAATTGTTCGGATAGTTCCTGTATTATCGGCACTTTCAGCACACAGTGGATACACCATGTCGTCCATAATTCCAGGACAACAACTGTGCCTCTGTGCTCTGATAGCGTAAATGTTCCCCCTGTCATCAGCGGCACTGTGAAGTCGGGAGCTAAGTCTCTGTCGTCTGCTACTTCGTCTGTTTCAGTTGTGTCATCTATATCATCTGCATCATTATCAAGGTCGGCTTCATCGGCTACGTTTATTACATAATCTGTATCAGCCAGCTCATTTGCATCAGCCTCCTCTGCATTTGCCCAAAATACTTGATATGTAAGTATTCCACCGGTTATTAGGCTGATTGCCAGAATAATTGATACTGCGATTATCACTTTTTTATTTTTCATCTTTCATGTCCTTCCTTTTAAAAACTATGGCGTTATGTGGGCACTTAGGGCGGCAGTCGCCGCAGCGGATGCATTCTCTGTCGTTGATTTTTTGCACGTCTAATTTACATGAGTTTACACATTTTTGGCATCCTGTGCAGCGGTGCGAGTTTACTTTTATGCCGAATAATGCATACTTGTTAAATAGCGAATAAATTGCCCCTAAAGGGCATAGGAAACGGCAAAATGGTCTGTATATAAATACAGCGACTATTAATATTATTCCAAGCCAGACTACTCTCCATGTAAATAATGTGCCTATAATTGCCTGTAGGCTTTCATTGGCTAACACTAGTGGGATTCCTGCTTGCAGCGTTCCCATTGGGCATAGGTACTTACAAAATGCGGGGGTGCTTACTCCGTTTTGCCACAGAAAGTGTAGGGGGAGGTATATTACGAATATCAAGAGAATTGCATATTTTCCCAAGGAGAGTAGGCGGGTTATCGTGCTTTTTTTTAGCTTGGGTGTGGGGATTTTATTTAGCAGGTCTTGCACCAACCCGAAAGGGCATAAAAATGCACATATCGCACGTCCGAGCAGGATTCCAAATAATAGTAAAATACCTAGGATGTAATACGGTAGCTTGAATCTCACATCGCCAAGTGCTGTCTGCAAACTGCCCAAGGGGCATGCCGCTATTGCTCCCGGGCAGGAGTGGCAGTTGAGCCCCGGAACGCATAGTCCCTTTGTGTCGCCGGTGAATACTGTGCCGCGCGCAAAGCCTACCAGGTTTGCATTGTATAATAATGCAGAGGCAACTTGAACAATTCTGCGTTTACTCAGCTTACCCAATTCCAACACACTCCAGACATACAACAGCGGCTCTGCGCAATGTGTCTTGATAACCGCTCTGCATTACTCCCACAATGATAAAAACCACTGCAAGCAGTAAAATGGCATAGCTGATTATTTTCTTTTTCATAAATGTACCCCACCTTAGCTTCGCTTTCGGTGGGGTCATTATAGCATATTCACTTGTGAAGCTCAATAGTTGCTGTTGGTGAAGAACAAGACAGGGGTAAGACAGGGGTGTGAAGCAGGGGGACGGGGGTGCTGCTTCATAGCATAAGACTAGCAACAGATAGTGAAGCAGCACCCCCGTCCCCCTGCTTCACAGAAATTTGCAATATTTTTTGCCTGTTGATATAATAATCTGAAACTGATTCCAACATAAAAGGGAGGATTGAAGCTATGTGGGTGTGTCCTAAGTGCGGTAGGGAGTTTAAGAGCAAAAATCAGAACCATTTTTGTGAGGCAGATAAGTCTGAGACCATAGATGAATATATTGCGGGACAAGCGGAGGAGATAAGGCCGATACTTGAAAAGGTGCGTGAAGTTATACGTGAAGCCGCACCTGCTGCCAAAGAGAAAATATCTTGGCGGATGCCTACCTATTGGCAGGGTGAAAATCTGATACATTTTTGCGCTCACAAGAACCACCTTGGTATACATCCCGGACTTATTACAAATCTTTCAGAGAATATACTAAAAAGGCTTGAAAATTACAAGACCAGCAAGGGCGCTATACAGTTTCCATATAACAAGCCGATAGACTATGAGCTAATTTCGGACATCGCCAGGTGGCGTGTGTCTGCGGTAGATGTTTAACTGAGAAACGCATAAAATAGGATGTAAAGAGGTGATGTAAAGGTGGGGAAAGAACTAGACCGACGTTTACCGGATAAGAGTGCGGGCTCGTTTAAATACTGGGCTATGATTTGGAGTTTGGGTTTTGCGGGGCAATTGTGTTGGAATATGGTCAATTTGTGGTTCAACACTTTCATCTATGCAAAAATAGCGATGGATTCGCGGATAGTCACCGCAATGGTTATTTCCAGTTCAATATTGAGCACATTTTCAACATTTTACTTCGGTACGTTATCAGACCGCATAGGCTCACGCCGAAAGTTCATATCATACGGTTATATTATATGGGGTGTCCTCACAATTGTGTTCGGCTTCACTGAGTTTATCGGTGACGGCGTGGCGCAGCAGGGTGCGAGGATGATATTTTTGACATCAACCGTAGTTGTGTTGACAGGTAGCATAATGAGCTTTTTCGGCTCGATGGCAAATGATTCGGGCTTTAATGCGTGGATAAACGATACAACTACTGACAAAAATCGCGGACAGCTCGGCGCAGCTTTGGCGACGCAGCCTGTGATAGGTACTATTGCAGGTACGGTCATAGGCGGTATGCTTGTCGGCAGTGACGACAACTATCAGCGTTTGTTCTGGACTGTCGGGCTTTTCGTTATCGCAATTGGTGTCATTTCCCTGCCGCTAGTGAAAGATGCTTCTAACCTCAAACCTCATAGAGAGGGTACGTTTTGGAAGCAATTCTTTTCCGTTTTTGATTTCAAGGCTTTGTTTAAGCAACGCGAGCTGATGATGGCTTGTCTGGCTCTTGTCGCCTTTTTCACGCCTTTTAATGTCTTTTTTGTACATATGGGCAATTGGCTGATTCACAGGATGGGTTTTACGCCGGATTTGATGGGGTTGATTCAGGGAACTGCTTTGATTGCCGCAATGTTTCTCGCTATTCCGGGTACAATGCTCATAAATAGGCACAAGACTCCGCTTGTGGCGGTTGCGGGTGTTGTGTTCAATGCCGCCGGGGTTATTGCTGTTAGTCTGTTTATCCGTCCCGGCATGGGCGACACTACTACAGTGTTTGCAGTCGCGAATATCCCGCTTCTAATCTGCGTTTTTCTTGTTGGTGCGGGTATGATTTTGTTTACGCAATCTCTGACCATGTGGGTGAAGCAGCTGTTCCCCCAAGATAGTCGTGGTCAGTTTGAGGGTATCAGGCTTCTGTCTTTTATGCTGATTCCAATGGTAGTCGGGACTTTGATAGGGAATGCCATCATTCGGGGTGGTGACGGGAGTGTCGTCAACGAGTTTGGCATTGTTGAAAATATCCCCACCGAGGCACTTTTTGGGTGGGCGGCTGTATTGATGATTCCTATTATCTTTCCTCTTTTTTATGCAACTCGTCTTTATTTTAGGCGGGTTCGAGGGTAGTTATAAAATTTGAAGGGTGGTATGCTTCTATGCCAAAGGGTGCTGATATAAAGCATTTGTTTACGCGTTGGGGTGAGAGTATCGACCGGGTGTGTCCGTTGTCGGAGTATCCGCGACCTCAGCTTAAGCGTGCTGAGTGGGTCTGTTTGAATGGTATGTGGGAGTATGCTATTCAAGCAAGGCAGGAGGTAGAATCGTTTGAGCTGCCGTCTAAGTACGATGGTGAGATACTTGTTCCTTACTCTCCTGAATGTCTACTGTCGGGTGTTGGGCGGCAATTGCTTTCCGATGAAATTTTGTGGTACCGCCGTGAATTTCGATTTGACTTGCCTGAGCAGGGGAAGCGCGTTATTTTACATTTTGGTGCTGTTGACCAAAATTGTGTTGTGTACATTGATGGGCAAGAAGTGGGAACCCACTACGGAGGGTACTGGCCTTTTTCGTTTGATATCACTGACTTTGTAAAGTCTGAGCCGACTGTTATAACCGTTGCGGTTACGGATGAGTCTGACAGAGGTATAGAGGCATACGGTAAACAAAAATTGGAGCGCGGAGGCATCTGGTATACCGCGCAAAGCGGTATATGGCAGACTGTGTGGGCAGAAACCGTACCCGAGCAGCACATTGAGCATATCAAGATAACGCCCCGCTGTGAAAACTCGGAGGTAGAATTTGAGATTGCGTTTGTAAATCCTGATGCTGATACTGTGCCTGTTGAAGTGCGTGTTTTTGATGGAGAGCAGTTGGTTTCCGAGGGATTCTTTGATACCTGCACATTTGCGCTGTCTTTACCGGGTTTTCGGTATTGGCATCCTGACGACCCTTTTCTTTATAAAGTTGAGATAAAAGCAGGGGATGATGAAATTGAGAGCTATTTTGGGATGCGGACGTTTGGGATTTTAAGAGACAGTGACGGTCATCCGCGCCTGAGCCTGAACGGAAAGCCGATTTTTCACACAGGGTTACTGGACCAGGGTTATTGGAGTGATGGTATGCTTACGCCGCCGTCTGATGAGGCGATGGTTTGGGAAATTGAGGAAGTAAAAAAGCTTGGCTTTAATATGCTCAGAAAGCATATTAAGATTGAACCGCTCCGGTGGTATTATCATTGTGACCGTCTGGGAATGCTCGTATGGCAGGATTTTGTTTCGGGCGGCGGGCCGTATAGTGAGTTTGTTACCCGATATCTGCCGTTTATCGGTGTGCGGATCAAAGATGATGGTGAAAATAAAGGTTTTGGGCGCACAAATATGGAAGGATGCGCGGTTTTTAAGCGTGATATGGTGCGTACTGTGAATCTTCTTTATAATAGCGTCAGCCTTTCGGTGTGGGTTCCCTTTAATGAAGGTTGGGGGCAGTTTGATGCAAAGAAGGTTTGTGAGGAGTTGCGGGATATGGATGACACTCGCGCCATAGACCATGCCAGCGGCTGGCACGACCAATATGCAGGCGATTTTGCAAGCTATCATGTCTACTACAAACCTTTCAGAATGAAGCCCGATAAGAACGGGCGTATTCAGGCTCTTACGGAGTTCGGAGGTTATTCTTGTCCAAGTGAAGGGCACATGGCGACAGATAAGCTTTTCGGCTACAAGATGTATAACGGCAAACAGGAACTTAACGCCGCAATAGCAAAGCTCTACTTAGAGGAAGTCATACCCAAAATTAAGCACGGACTTGCGGCAACCGTCTACACACAAGTCAGCGATATCGAGGAAGAAATCAACGGTCTGTTCACCTATGACCGCGCCGAGATAAAGATTGATGCTGAGGTTATTCGGGAAATAAACAAAGAACTGACAAGTCGGTGAAGCAGGGGGACGGGGGTGCTGCTTCACTATCTGTTGCTAGTTTTATACTATGAAGCAGCTCCCCCGTCCCCTCGCTTCCTTGCCCTAAGTGAAGTTAACAGCTTCGCACAATTCATTTAATGAAGCTATAGAAAAGTCGCTTGCGGTGTCACTTTTAGTAATATGATAAAACTTGGATAACTAATCATTTACAAGCTAAAGAAATTAGTGTATTATTTCTTTAGGAAGGGGTGGTGACATGCCTAAAATTAAATCCAGCACTGACTTACGAAATAATTACAACGATATTTCACTCTTTTGCCACAAGCATCAAGAGCCTGTTTTTATCACAAAAAACGGACAGGGCGATTTAGCGGTCATGAGCATTGACCTATATGAAGTGCTAAATGGAAAATTAGAGCTATATCAGCGGCTCGCAGAGGGTCGCACCGCAATTAATGAAGGGCGTAGGCGTCCTTTAGATGAAGCTATGCAAAGCTTGCGTAAACGAGCAGAAGAACGAGATAATGGACAAGTATAATGTATATCTCTCTGAACCTGCGCAGGAAGATATGGATGAAATTTTAAATTATATATCAACTCAGCTTTCAGCTCCCATAACAGCTGAAAATATGATTGATACATTTCATAAGGCAATGTCCGGCTTAGAAATTATGCCCAAAAGGCAACCATCGGTAGGTGATGCTTTTCTGGCAAGTCTGGGGTACAGAATCTTGCCGGTCAAAAATTACTTGGTGTTTTACTCAGTTCATGAACCCACTACAGGTGTGAGAGAAGTCAATATTGAACGAGTTTTATACGCCGGACGTGATTGGCAAAACCTATTAAATCCGAAAGAATCGGAGTGAAGCAGGGGGACGGGGGTTGCTGCTTCACTCCTGAAGCAGCAACCCCCGTCCCCCTGCTTCACCCCTGCTTCACGCCTCTCTTATTCGTGCATGAAATGAGAGGTAAATTATATTTGGGGGAATTATAATATCCATAGGAGTTGATTAAGAATGAATTGGATTGAGGGCTTGAATAAGGCAATAACCTATATGGAAGAACATATGACAGGTGAGATAAATTATGCAAAGGTAGCGCAAATAGCCTGC
>Ga0209755_10002986_pt1 | contig 21942 bp, 16 predicted proteins | sample TergutCo191P1_FD_187301 | JGI IMG/M metagenome (GOLD analysis project Ga0209755, IMG submission 187301) | Cornitermes sp. P1 segment gut microbial communities from Petit-Saut dam, French Guiana - Co191P1 (SPAdes) (version 2) | ecosystem: Host-associated > Arthropoda: Insects > Digestive system... | reverse complement strand
GTTCACTGCCATGTGCCAGCGCAAAGACATACTGGTATATTGCCTTCCATGCTTCGTCGCAGAAGTTTTCCGGCTTTGCAAAATCGGCAAAATACGTCTGCCCTTCTTCGTGCATGTGGCATTTGCCGATTCCATCGGCACCGTATTCCTTTGCCAGTTCTTTATCGAAGTGCCTTTTTAAGACGGTGATTTTGCACTTTTTCATTCTGGCTTTCCTTTTAAGAAATATAACAAATTTAAGTTTTACTTCTTAACAATATTGGCTGCCAATTTTTCCAACTTTTGACACATTGCAATAACTGAATTTAGAAAACCCTCTATCGGCTGATCTACTTCTTTTAATGAACCGCCAATGGCCATTCCATGTTCATTCCCAATATCAGTAAGCAAATTGTTTTCGCTATTCTTTAAGAGATTTTCCAGTGAATCTTGTACTTTCTTTGAAACTGAAGAACCCAGCCTAAAGCCAAACCAAAAATGACCTGTACCATCGTCATAGAAAGCGATAAAGATTTTTTTATCTATATTCTTTTCTGTATAATTTTCGTAAAGAGGAAATTCTTCATCTTCACTCTGCTTAAACCCAATCCGGAACAATGAATCTTTTATAATTGGTGCAAATAGCATCCCGCGATTGTCCCAAATTTCACCAATCGCCAGTATTTTCTTGACGCTTTCCTCATCAGAATAAAGCTTCATTATTACTTCTTTTTGCATACCTTCAAGCATCTTATTGCCTCCGTTTAATTTCAATAGTTCTGAATACTGCTTTATATAAACTTTTGCTGTTTCATGTTCCGTAAAACCTGCACAGCTATCCAAAAAATGGCACAAATCATTCTTGCCTTTACTGTCAATAACAGTTATGGGAACCAGAAGCTCTTTTATTCTTGCTATTTCAGAAGAATACTCCGTAGCATCGTAGTCTTTCAATGGCGGTAATTTTGAGTCATCACAAATGGGACGAATATAAACTATTGCCACAACCTTCTTTTTTTTCGTACCTTCTACATATCTGAGATAACGAGCCAACTGATTTGGCCGGTCGGGAGCATTGTTTATCTTGTTTTCTATTATAATTGCATTCTTCTCGTCAGATATTAAAATATCGATATGGCCCTTTTGTCGTTCTACAACTACTTCTCTTCCAAAACAATAATCTGTTTTTTCTGATAATAACTTGCAGAATGTATTTAAATATTCTATATTCCCAATTCCTTTGGTTTTCGGATTCAAAATCTGAAATAACATAATGTCATGAAAATCTTCCTTGTAATACCTTTCCAATGGTTCAAAAAAATTGAAAGTATCGCTCTCAAGCATACCATACATTTTTTTTGCACTCTCAATAGCAGAAACATATTCATTGGTAATGTGCTTTAATCCGGACTTACAGAAAGCAACATACTTGTCTGAGAAACCATCATGGACAAAATCAATTATTTCTTTTTCAGTAATATTAATAGGCATAACTCTATTATTAAACCCTCCTTCATTGAACCAGTATACTATATTCTTTCAGAATGTCAACATGAAATTCCGCAAAATCTTTCCTTATATTGCCCCTCCCCCCGTTTTCACTATATACTATACCCATGAAGAACTTAACTGAAATCAGGCAAAAACGTGCTTTCATTATAGATATGGACGGCGTCATCTACCACGGAAACAAACTTCTTAAAGGAGCGGCTGAGCTTGTTGAATGGCTGGAAAAAAACAACAAGGCCTACCTGTTTTTAACCAATTCCAGCGAGCGTTCGCCCATCGAGCTTGCCCAAAAGCTTTTGCGCCTGGGCATAGAAGTAAAGCCGGAACACTTTTACACAAGCGCTCTGGTAACGGCGAGTTTTCTCGCTTCCCAATGTCCCGGCGGCTCGGTCTACGTTATCGGTGAGCCGGGGTTGATACAGGCCCTGTACGATGTGGGCTTTACCATGAACAACGTGAACCCCGACTATGTTGTTGTTGGGGAGGGACGGGGTTACAGTCTTGAAAGCCTGGAACGGGCGGTAAAGCTGGTTGGCGGCGGGGCGCGGCTCATAGGGACTAACCGCGATTTGTCCGGCCCCGCGGAAGGGGGGATTGTACCGGCCTGCGGCGCGCTGGTGGCTCCCATAGAACTTGCAACAAAAACAAATGCGTATTTTGTGGGGAAGCCTAATCCCCTGATCATGCGCCACGGGCTTCGCAAGCTTAATGCCAAGCGCGAAGAAACAGTCATTATTGGCGACAGGATGGACACCGATATTATTGCCGGCATAGAAACAGAAATCGAAACGGTGCTGGTTCTTTCCGGTGTTACTACGTTAAAAGAGCTTCCGATGTTTCCCTATCAGCCGGGGCATGTTCTTGAAGGCGTGTTTGAAATACCGGAGAGCGCTGCTTAACGGACACCCAGGCGGCGAAGTTCGCGGCGTATGCTTAGGTCATCCGGGTCAAATTCCAAAGCGCGTTCCAGGGCGGCACGGCTTTCCTGCCTGCGGCCCAGGGCTTCCAGGCTGCGGCTTAAGCGCATCTGTACCTGGGCGGCGGCGATTCTTTCATCTACAAGCATGGCGGCGATTTCGTAGGCTTCCAGTGCGGCGGATGTCTGGCGGTGGCTTTCGTGGATGCGGCCAAGGTTGGCGAATATGCGCCAGTCACGGGAACCTGTTCCGGCTTCCCTCAGCAAATGTTCCCCTTCGGCTATCTCGCCCTGGCGTATAAGGGCAAGGGCACGGTGCAGGTCAAGCCAGGTGCCGCTCATGCCTTGGCGGGCCGCGTCTGTAAGGATGCGGGAGCTTTCGGCGTACAGGCGGCGGTGTTCAAAATACCAGGCGGCCCATTCGTGGAGGGCTTCGTCTCCCGGGTGGCGGTTAAGGAGCAGCCAGACTTCGGCAGACGCGCGGGCCGGCGGCCAGGTGTCCAGTCTGCGGCGAAGCAGTTCCAAATCAAGCAGGGGATGCTGTTCTACGCTTTCGCCAAAAGGAAGCGGGGCCTCTGAAAGAACCGCAGTGCCTCGGGTGTTGTCCAAAAGCCGGGTGTAGCGAATAACGCTGTATGTCCCCGTGCTGTCCATGAGGTTCTGTCCCCATTGGGCCCTGTGCGTAAAAAGCCTTTCCAGCCACAGCAATTCTTCCTGGCCGTCCGTTGATGTGGCCGCCATGTTGTAGAGAACCCGTGAGCGGGCGGTTTCGGAAAAACTGCCCGCCGTACCGGGGTTTGCGGCTAACGCAAACCAGATGTTCCGGGCACCCGGAATTTCCCCGGCCAGGACAAGGGAATCGGCGAGCCGGATTATGTCAAGGTCATCAGCCTCTTCATTGACAAGCCGGGAAAAGATTTCGGCGGCCATGCGGGGGGTATTGTGATCATAAAAAAACTCCGCGGCCATGCGCTGAATCCCGGGGGAATCCGCTGTGCCGGCTGTATTCAAAAGACTGTTAAGCCTTGAGGACGCGCCGGAAATGTCCTGCCTTACGGCCCTAAGAAGAAAATCGTTTATATGAAGGTTTTGGCGGGCGGAGTCGGAGAGGGTTCCTGTAAAATCATGCGAAAGGAGATTCTCAAGTCCCGGTATTCCGGCGGCATGGAGCGGGTCGTTCAGGTTTCCGGCAAGGATGTGGATGGCCAGTTCAAGGGGGCCAAAGCGCGCCTGGGTGAGCCGTCCGGCATAGACGGCAAGCAGGGAGCGGGTATCCGGCGAGCCGCCAAGAATAACGGCTTCCGCGGCCACCGCCGCCAAAGGGGAGGAAAAGGGAAATGCTTCCGCGGCTTCCCGCGCGGCACGTTCGTAATATGCTATGTAGCGCCTGTCCAAAAGGGCAAGTTCCCGCCGGCGTTTAAGCACGGAAAGATGTTCTTCCACACTGCGGGCCTGTCTTTGCAGGCGGGAAAGCCGCCTTTCGATCTGCGCGGGGTTTTCACCGGCCAGCACACGCCTTGGGGCATCAAAAAGGTCAAAGTCGCGCAGCTCCCGCGCAAAGGCGCTTCTGGTTCCCTGCATATCGGTTTCGGGAAAATTCCCCCGCCAAATGATGCCAAAGAGAACCATGCTCCAGGAAACAATCAGCGCCAGAACAAGGCCTGCAACGCAGACGGGTTTAAGGGGACTTGCGGCCATTTTACTCCGCCCCGGAGGAAAGGGTTTTCAGGATGCCGTCAAGAACGCCGTTTACAAAACGGTAGGAATCATCAGCGCCAAACTCTTTGGATATGTCGACAGCCTCGTCAATCACAATGGTGGGAGGCGTGTCACTCTGGAACATCAGGGTGTAAGCACTCATTCGAAGGAGCGCCAGGTCTACCCGGTTAAGGCGCTGGATATCCCAGTTTTTAAGGTGCTTTTGAATCATGCGGTCAATGGCTTCTATGTTTTCAACCGTGCCGGTAACAAGGAGGCGGGAAAAAACGGTCTGCTCATCATCATCCGGGGGAGGCGTATCAAGGTCTTTGAGGTTCCAGGAAAAATCCAGCAAATCATCGGGGATGGACGTATCTCCGGTTTGGGTGTAGCGCACATCCCAGGAATAGAGAGCCTGGAAAGCCAGAATACGTCCTTTCCTCCGTGATGCCATTTACCAGTTAAGGTTGTTTTCCATTATCTGGAAGGGCGGGGGATTTCCGGTTCTCAGTTGTGTGATCAAATCCTGCTGTGCCCTCATCATGGTTTCCTGCTGCCGCTGTTGGAACAGGTTGCGCCAGATAAACTGCCGCACGGTCATCCGGCTTCCAAGGTCAAGAATATCATCAAGGCCCAGAGCTGCCTGGGGATAGGTTTCGGTGATCTTGATGATATGATAAGCCCTCGGGCCTTCTATGAGCCTTGATACTTCTCCGCGCTGGAGAGAAAAGGCGACATTCATGAATTCCGCGCCTGTCATCTGCTGTGCCTGCATATTCCGGGGGAGGAATCCGCCGTCCCCTGCCTGGTAACCGGAATTGGGCATTTGCGCCCGCATGACAGCTTCGTCAAACCGTGCCGGGTTCGTGCCAATTTGCTGAGTCAGGCCGTTGGCCACTTCCCTTGCCCTGGTTCTTGTGGTCATGTCCGCGCCAAAGGGAACCTGAATCATGGTAAAACGAACAGTGTCGGGCCGGACAAATTCGGTTCGGGACAGATTAAAAAAGTTGTTGATTTCAGCTTCTGTCGGTTCCGGAATGTTTCTAAGGATGTGCCCTTTTTGGGACATCATGTACTGCTGGACTATGGCCTGCCGCCTGAGCGTATCCCTGAACGCGGGGAAGTCCTGGCCGGTCTCGTTCCTGATGGCAGTGGCAAACTCGGCCTCTGTGGGCATGCGTCCAAGGCCCTGGGCCATTTGCTGCCGCAGCTGCTGGATATGCTGGTTTATCTCGTTGTCCGAAACAGTGACTCTGTCCCGTTCCGCGGCCTGAAGCGCAAGCCGCTCGTTGATCATCACGTCAAGAACCTGACGCCGCAGCTCAATGGGCGATGTAAGCGCGGTTCTTGCGGCTTCCTCGGCGGTAGGCGGGCGCCTGTTGCGCTGCGCCAGTTCCTGCCAGGCCAGGGTTTCAAGCTCGGCCTGCAGTTGGCGTACCGTGATGGGTTCGGTTCTGGTCAGCCGCACGACAGCTACTGACTGAAGCCCGATTTGGGCGAATACCGTCCCCGCGGTGAGAGTCGTCAAAAGAAAAAGAATCAAGCATCGTTTCATATTAATCCTCTTACATAGGGCAGTGCCCTTTCTTCTATTATTAATATAAAAAATCAAAGCCCTTCCAGGTTACTTGAATCTTTGGAACAGCCTTGCTAATCGTAGCACATTTTCCGTTTTTGTGAAAGGCTGGCGCGTTCCGGTCTATTCAAGCACGGCCCTGATTCTGCGAACCCCGGCGGACGAAGACTGTTCCTTCTGGATGACAAATTTGCCCAGGGTTCCGGTCTGCTCCACATGGGGGCCCCCGCAGACTTCCCTGCAAAAGCAGGCGCTGTCATGTCCGATACTGTACACTTTGACCTGGGATTCGTATTTCTCCCCGAACAAAGCGGCGGCCCCGGCGGCTTTGGCCGCTTCAATGTCCATTATTTCCATAGAAACAGGGTGGTTTTTCTGTATCTGCTCGTTGACGATATCCTGGGCTTTTTTGATTTCCTCATTCGTCATGGGCGTGTCATGGGAAAAGTCAAAACGCAGACGTTCGGCTGTGATATTGGAGCCTTTCTGCGCCACATGATCCCCCAGTACCAGTTTAAGGGCTTTATGGAGCAGATGCGTGGCGGTATGGTACTTTGTGACAATTTCGCTGTTGTCGGACAGACCGCCCTTAAAGACCTGTTCTCCCCCGGCCCGGGAAAGTTCCTGGTGCTTTTTGAAGGCTTCGTCAAATTCCTCCCGGTTTACGGTCATGCCGTTTTCCGCCGCGAGTTCCACGGTAAGTTCGATGGGAAAGCCGTAGGTGTCATAAAGTTTAAAGGCAAGCCGCCCGCTCATGACCTTCCGGGGGTCTTTCAGCAAACTGGGCAGGAGCTTTTCAAACTCGTGCTCGCCTTTTTGGAGGGTTTCAAGGAACTTTTGTTCCTCCCTGTCCAGTTCGCTTATGATAAAGGCTTTGTTTTCCGAAAGTTCCGGGTATGTCCCCTTAAAATGGTCAACAACCACGGCGGCAATGGGGGAAAGGAGCGGTCCGTTTCCGGAGCCGACAAGGAGCTTCCGCCCGTGACGCACCGCCCGGCGTATGAGCCTGCGCAGCACATAGCCCGCGCCCGCGTTGGAAGGGCTTACCGCTTTGGGATCCCCCAGGACAAAGGTTGACGACCTTGTATGGTCGCAAATGATACGCACGGATTTGTCTTTCTCGCTGTCGGTGCCGTATTTGTACCCCACGGCGTTTTCCACAGCGGCGATAATGGGGGCAAAGATTTCCGTGTCGTAGACGGACTTTTTCCCGTTCAGGATGGTAATGGTTCGTTCAACGCCCATGCCCGTATCAACGCACTTGCGGGAAAGCTGTTCGTAGTTTCCTTCGGCATTTTTGTTGTACTGCATAAAGACATCGTTCCATATTTCCAGCCACTTGCCGCAGGAACAACCCGGTTTACATTCAGGGCTGCACGTTTCCTGGCCTATATAATAGAACATTTCGGAATCCGGGCCGCAGGGGCCGGTCGTACCGGCAGGGCCCCACCAGTTGTCTTCTTTGGGCAGATAGCTGATACGGTTTTCCGGGATACCCAGGCTTTTCCACACCGTGGCGGATTCATCGTCCCTTGGGGCGTTTTCGTCGCCGGCAAAAACCGTGATGCCCAGTTTTTCAACAGGGATTCCAAGCCATTGGGGGGAAGTGAGGAACTCAAAACTCATTTTGATGGCCCCTTCCTTAAAGTAATCCCCCAAAGACCAGTTCCCCAGCATTTCAAAAAACGTGAGGTGGCTCCAGTCGCCTACCGAATCAATGTCCCCGGTGCGTATACATTTCTGGTAGTTTACAAGGCGTACACCTGCCGGGTGGTCTTCCCCAAGGAGGTAGGGAACCAGGGGGTGCATACCGGCGGTGGTAAAGAGCACCGTGGGGTCGTTTTCGGGGAGCAGGGATTTGCCCTGGATATGGGCGTGGCCCCTGGACTTGAAAAATTCAACATATTTGGAACGAAGTTCATCTGCGGTCATAAACCATACGATAACAGATTTTTACAAAAAAGACAAGATTGGAGCAATGGTTAAGACACGGCAAAAAGCTCAGGGAGTTCCAGATGACGTTCACGGAGCATATTGATAAACTCTTCCGGGGTTTCAGCTTCGTTGAGCTGGGACAAAAATTCCGCGTCCCTGGATATTTTTGTCAGCGCTGCCAGGACTGCCAGATACCGCCCCCCTGACTGGCTTGTGATCATCATGGCGGTCAGGCGGATTTCCTGCCCTTCATGAAACAGCGGCTGGGCGGGTGTGGCCAGCGCAAAGACAAAATCTCCAAAACCGTTAATCCGCGCATGGGGTATTGAAAGCCCGGAAGGAAGCAGCGTTCCCCCAATTTGCTCACGCGTGTATATTGTTTCCAGCAGCTCTTCCAGGGAAAGGGGGAATTCCCGGCCAGTGTTATAAATTTGCCGCAGAAGATTGCTTATAAGTTCGTCCTTGGAAGCACAGACAATTTTCGGAAAAACGAGATCCGGCTTTATTAATTCTGTCAGAGTCATATCAAATTATGGGGCGAAATGTTTACCCTGTCAAGAAAATGATTTACAATGTGCCAGCGGCAAGAAATGATAATTTTTTTTCGCACTGGCATTCCATGCTAGATCAGGCATGATACAGTAGCATGACAAAAATGCAAAAGCATGTAATTCGGGTAAATCGCGGAGGAAAAAATGTCAGATAACAGGATCGATTTTAAAGTAAAGATACTTGCCGTGGCAGCATTGCTGATTCTTCTCATGATCCCCATTCCCGTCTTTGTATTGGAAACCATGATGGCATTGAACATAATTTTTGCCATTGTGATTCTCCTTACCGCCTTTGGGGTCAAAAAGCCGGCGGATTTTTATGTCTGCCCAACATTGATAGTTATATCCGTATCTTTCAGCATGATAACCATGATTTCCGCTACGAGGTCTATCCTCGTCCAGGGAGAGCGCTTTGGCGGGCTCTTGATATGTTTTGTTTCCTCCCTGCTTGCCTACCCAGGCGGCACTGTTCGCCTGGCTGCGGGTTTTGCGATATTTGCGGCACTTATTGCGGTTCAGGTGCTGGTAATTACCAAAGGCGCTGTGAGGATGGCCGAAGTAGCCGCCTGCTTCACTCTGGACGCTATGCCGGGCAAACAGATGACTATCGACAGCGAACTGGAAAACGGCACCATAGGCCAGGAGGAACATGCCGCCGCCAAGAAGGCTTTGCAGCGCGAGGTGGATTTATACGGGGCCATGGACGGGGCTGTGAAGTTTGTTTCCGGAACCGTCAAATTCGGTGTCTTTAATATTATTCTCATCATTTTGGGCGGGATTATTATCGGAGTGTCCATTCATGGAAAAGCTCTGTTTGCGGCCATGGGAACCTATACCTCCCTCGCCGTTGGCAGCGGGCTTCTTTTTATGCTTCCGTCTTTTCTTGTCTGCAGTGCTATAGCGGTTCTGGTTGCCAGGGCTGCTTCTGACAGGCCTTAACATGCCGCGGCATTATTTTGATAATTTTTTTCTGCTCTAGCACTGTATGATAGAGCAATATGGTATACTCATAGCATGAAAGTGAATTTTTCCGCCTTAAAGGCAAAGTTGTTCTCAAAAAAGACGGGATCCAAAAGTGAAGTGTCCATCAGGGAAATGGACTTATTGGATCATATTGAGAAAATTGTCGAAGTCTCAAAAGAACACGGCATTGACAACTGCTTTTCCAGGGCCCAGGGCCACTTTGACTATGTCACCGAAAAGCTCGGCATAAGCCCCCTGCAGGCGGTAATTTTTTCCCACTTCATGGAAAGAAGCTCCGACAACCAAATCCTTATCAGCGAAGTTGCCGAATCCATAAAATGCAGCACGATAAGGGTAATAAAATACATCAACGAATGTGAAGAGCTGGAAAAGAAAAAGCTTATCCGCTGCAGCAGGAACAACGGCAATATTTCATACCGTGTACCCGGCGATGTAAGTGATTCACTGAGAAAGTTCAATGAATACAAACCGGCAAAAAAGGAAAATTTGAGTATAGACAATTTTTTCCTTGTTCTTGAACAGTTGTTTGAAGACAGGGGAAATAATGAACTTACCTTTGAAGGTTTAGCGTATGAACTTCTGGACATTATCAGCCTGAACATGCATCTGGATTTCTGCAAAAAGATAACGAGCTATAAGCTTCCTGAAGACGACCTTGTACTGCTCCTTTGTTTCTGCCACCTGGCCGGGAACAACAATGACAACAACATAGGAGTCCATGATTTCGCTTTTCTCTACGAAGACAAACGCCGCGCCAATTCCATCAAGCGCTCTTTCCGCATAGGGGATCATGCCCTGATAGGCGGGAAATTTATTGTGCAAACCAATGACGACGGTTTTGTAAATTCGGAGTCCTGGAAGCTTTCGGACATGGCAAAGAAGGAGCTGCTTTCCGAACTGGATATCAAGGGAAGCCAGAACTACAAAAAAAACCTGGTCATGTTTGACAGCATCAAACCAAAAAAAATGTTTTACAACCAAAGGGAAAGCGGCGAGATTGCGAAACTCATTTCCCTGTTGTCCGACAAGAACTACCGCAAAATCCAGGACAGGCTTGACGGAAAAGGAATGAGAAAAGGCTTTGCGTGCCTTTTCTCCGGCGGGCCTGGGACAGGCAAAACCGAAACAGCGTACCAGATTGCCCGCGAAACAAAACGCAACATCATGATGGTGGACATTTCCGAAATAAAAAGCTGCTGGTACGGCGAAAGCGAAAAAAAGATAAAGGAAATCTTTGACACCTACCGTACCGCTGTTGAAAATTCCACGCTTGCCCCCATCCTTCTCTTTAACGAGGCGGACGCGGTTATCGGGACGCGAAAGGAATTCGGCAGCGCAAGCCGCGCAATCGACCAGACCGAAAACACCATCCAGAATATCATTTTACAGGAAATGGAAAACCTGTCGGGCATCATGATTGCCACAACCAATTTGACCCAAAATATGGACAGCGCTTTTGAGCGCCGCTTCCTGTACAAAGTCACGTTTGACAGACCCGGACAGGAAGGCCGCATGGGCATCTGGAATGCGCTGCTGCCGAATATTGGCGAGGATAACGCGGCAAAGGTCTCCGGCATGTTTGACCTCTCCGGCGGCCAGATAGAGAATATCGCCCGCAAAATGGAAGTGGACACCATTATCAACGGCTCAAACTTTTCAATGGATATTCTGGTTCAATACTGCAATGATGAAACGCAAAACGGTTTCAGAACGACAAAAAGGATAGGGTTTAATTCATGAAGCAGAGAAGGGACGGCATTTGGTTTGCCTGTGTCAAAAGTGAAAAAGGCGATTACAACAAGTGGAGCACAAAAAAGAGTTCAAAAGAAAGCGAAATGAAACTTGCCGCCTTTGACTGCCTGACAAGGGTGCTGGCGGAGCAGGAAACGCAAAAACCGGCTGCCGGCCGCAGAAAAGAGCTGCCGGAAAAACTACCGGAACCGGTAACCATGAAACTTCAGAAACAGGAAGCAGAGCCCGAAGTAAAACCAGAAGTGAAAAGCCTTCCCCAACCGCAAGCAGCGGTACAGCATGATTTGTTTGAAGCGGAACCGCATTTTACAAACGAGCAAAAGAGCATATTTGAGTTTATAAAAAGCGGGACTGGACATGGGATAATAGACGCGGTTGCCGGAGCGGGCAAAACAACAACCATAATGGAATGTGCAAAACATGTCCCTGACAAAAACGAAGTTCTTTTTTGCGCGTTTAACAAAAGTATTCAAACTGAAATAGCCGCAAAATTCAGCAAACAGGGCATGAACGCGGTAACCGTAAAAACCATTCATGCGCTTGGGTATCAAATATTGAACGACAACAACAAAAGCGGGAAAAGGGTAACGCCGCAGGAATCCAAGTACAGGACTGTCCTTAACAGCGATACAGGCATACAAAAGGAAATCCAGCTTTATTTGGAAGAGATTCTGGCGCTGAACGGTTTTAGGCTGAACGAGACGGAAACGAACAGGCAGTTTGCGATAAAGGATATCATTTATAATTTCAAAGACAGATTGCTGGATATGAACCAAAAAATCAGGGCGACACTTACCCCGGATGATTTTAAAAAGTTTAAACACCTGGCAGAACATTTTAATTTTTTTACCGAAGCAGAAATTGCGGCCAAATCCTTTGAACGGGAACTGGAGATTTACTTTGAGTGCGGAAAATTGCTGCTTGGCGCCGGAAACCTTTTGGCCGAAGAAGCCATGATAATTGACTACACCGACATGCTTTATCTGCCGTATTTATGGGATTTAAGGGCATCAAGAACATATTCCTTTTTGTTTATTGATGAATGTCAGGATTTATCAAAATCCCAGCTTGCCGTGGTTTTAAAATACGGCCAAAAGGGCGGCAGAATTTTGGCGGTGGGAGACCCGTACCAAAGCATTTATGGTTTTGCCGGAGCAGACATAGAGTCTTTTAACAGAATAAAAACCACGATAAAGGCGAACGCGCTTCCCCTTACCACCTGTTTCAGATGCCCGCCCAATATTGTGACTTTGGCCGCAAGCATACGGCATGACATGAAAGCGAACAAGCGGGAACATGGCATTATAGAAGAAATCTCTTTTAAGGAAGTGGTAAAAAAAGCGCGGGCACAGGATCTGATTATTTCACGGTACAGGGAACCCGTTATATTTTTAATTTTTGACTTTATCAATAAAAACCGGCAGGTGCAGATTCATAGGGATGAAGTGGATGACATTATAAATGAACTGAAAAACCTGTTCAAACAGGAAGAAAGGTCTGTCGTTATAACTGAAATGGCCGATGGTTTTGAGGCGCTAAAAGAAGCCGTTTTTAACAGATGGTCTTTTATTATAGAAAAGGAATCAAGGAAGCTGGCCAATTCGAGCGAACGGAGTATGTACATTCAGGTAAAAACCGAATACCTGAACAACCGCCTTGAGTTTCTGCACAAAAAATATGTGCAATGGAAAAACTCTTGTCGTACCATAAACGACATGCTGCTTAAAATAAAAGAGTTCATTTCCGCGGCAGATAACTGCGTTAAGCTTTCAACCATTCACAGGGCAAAAGGTTTGGAAGCGGAACGTGTTTTCGTTTTGAATTTCGATGAACTGCCGCATTTTAAACCATCCCATAAACCCTGGGAAAGGACTCAGGAGAAAAACCTGAAATATGTTGCCATAACGCGCGCCTGTCGGGAACTTTACCAGGTGAGGGCTGAGAAGATTGATGATATCAAGAAGGATGCCAGTTTGTTTGATGAGTTTATGATTGACGATTAAAGAGCCGGACTTTAAGTGCGGCACGCTTTCAACTACAGCGCGTCAATTTTGCCCAAACAATACTTCCTTGTTTCCTCAAACAGTTCCCGAAAACCCGCCTGGGGACGCCGCTGTTTAATGGCCGCGGCGGCGGGGAGCAGCGTGGAAAAAACCGCCTGGGCCCCGCCCTTTAACGAAGCCGCATACTCCGCCGCGTTTTTTCCCGGCCCGCTCAGGGCGGCGATTTCGCTGCGGTACAGGCACAGGAATTCCCCGGCGCCCATCGCCGGTTTCCCGGAGGAGAAAACCTTAAGGCCTGGCGGCTGAATGCTTTTATTCCGCACGGGGCGTATGGGCGCGCCCAGACCGTCAACCGGGACAAGCGCCGCGTGCATGTGGCCGCTTTTTTCCTCCAGCCGTTCACGGTAAAACGTCAGCGTCTTTGTTTCGTAATACCAGGTACCGGCGCGGCTTTTCTTTTCCAGGGGAGTGCGGAAAAGGAACTGCGAGGCCTGAGCCTCCAGCGGGGCGAAGCGGGTCTGGCGGCTTTCAAAAACCGGGTAGATGTAGCTTCCCCGCGCGTAGGAAACACCGGCGGGGTACGAATAGTCCGCGCCGTACAGTTCTATTTCCCGCGCTCCAAGCTGCTGCGCCAGGGAGACCGCGGCGTAGGTAACATTCCCGCCTGATGTGTCCAGTTCGGGCAGGGGGCGGTAAAAGCGAGAAATGTAGCGGGCAAGAGGGTGGCCGCCAGAAAAAAACTGCTTCCGCGCGGAGAGTGAAGCCAGAAGCGGAGGACTGGCAAGATCCAGAAAAAGAAGAACACTCTCCGGAAGCCCGCCCATAAAATGATGGTAACTGATATGCTGGCAGTCTATAGAGATAACCGCGTCAGGTGTTATTTCCGCATGGAGCAGACAGGGAAGGCTCGTGTCTGCGGCGATAAGAAAAAGTTCCTTCCGCCTTTGCCTTAGCTGCTGTATCTGCACCAAAAGCGAAGGCCCCGCGGCGCATACCGCTGCCCGGCGCACCGGCGGCAGGGCGTCCCGGGACTGCCCGCTGAGTTTAATATTCCTGATAATGTTGGAAAACCAGCGCTTCCCGAAATGCGCCTGAACCGAATAATCCGCGGAGACCCGCTCTATGGCCGCACTCAGCGCGCTCCCCGCCTGGGCAAAAATATCCGCATGAATGTTCGTCCTTGAGCGCAGGGGAATAACTCTAATCCCGCCGTACAGGACAGGCTGATACAAATCCAGAAGGCATTGCTCCAGTGCCGCCCCGCTAGTATCCACGACAAGGCGGAAGCGGGCATCGCCAAAAAGGCGGGCATAATCCCGGTGGCACAGGAGTTCGGCAAGGCCGTTGATGTCGTACTCAATAAGCAGCACCATCCCGACACCTTCCCGTTCCAGAGCCGCCTCGGCATAGTAGCCCCCGCCAAGCCCCAGAAGCACCAAAAAGCCCTCGCTTTCCATTGAGTCAATGAGCCGCTTTGCCTCTTTCCGGGGGTCCATTGTTGAGTGAAGGGGGTGGGCGCTTCCCTGCGCGGAAACGGCGGCAGGGATTACTTCGCCCGAACGGGACTGGAGAAACCTATAGCGTTCCAGCGTTGTTTCCGCCCTGGAAAGCCGCGAGCACAATTCTGGACTTTTTTGCGAAAGGGCCAGAAGGTTCCTGTCAAAAAAATAACTTTTATCCATCACGTGTTCCCCCGGCGGCAAGCGAGCGCAGAGCTTCCTGTAACTCGCTCACAGAAGCGTCAGCCGCACCGCCCAGCAGAATGGGACTTAGTTCCTTCCGCAGCGCCTGCGAATGGGCGCTGTTGTGCAGGGCTTTTTCCAAAACGCCGTAAGCCTTGCGGGCGGGATTGTCTGTAAAACGGAGCATGCCGGTTTTTAAATCTGCGGGGAATGTTCCTGCGGCTCTTTTTAGCGGCGCTGTTCCAAGCGGGCTAAAAACGCTGTTGTTCTTTCCCAAGGAGTAAAGCCGCCTGGGGTAAGATGCGAGCTGCTTTTCAAACCAGGAAGCGTAAATGCCATAGCTTCCCCCGGCTTTCAAAAGGCCGGAGCGCTTGAATGCCTGGGAATAAAGCGGGTTTAACCTCCCGGCTTTTTCTTCCAGGAAGCGGTCAAGGGCGTAGGGCCGGGCGTGGGAACGGATGCCGCTGTTTGCCAGGTCAAGCCCGCAAATAAATATCTCGCCGCTTGTAAGGGCAAAGGCCAAATCCAATGCCGATGCGGACACTGTTCCCCGCTGGGGCAGGGCGACAAAAGGAATCTCAAGCGCCTTGAGCACCACTGTCTGCCAAAGCGTCCCGTCGCAAATCGGCAGGACGCTCTGGCCTGAGCACTGGGAGGGGAGCGCGGCAGTCATGGCGGCGGCAAGGGGGGCTCCCTGCGGGCGCAGGCTGTCAAAAAGGTGAAAAAGCGCCCACATGCCCCCATCCGTACTGATAAGCATATCCGGCTTTACCCCCGCCGCTTTCAGGGCCGCCGCGGAGGAAGAAACCGCAAGCACAAAAACAGCACCCTGCCGTCTGCTTTCCTGTATAAGGGGGATAGCCTCTTCCAAAGACGGCCCTGCCCCGGTGACAATGAGCGGCAGGGACAGCGGCGCGGGAAGGACGACATTCCGTATGATTCCCACATTCCTGAAAAAGTTCCTGAACCACCTTTTCCCAAAAACAGCAAGCGTCCTTACATTCGCATCCGAGCGCTTGATAAACTCCGCGCTTTCTTCGATAAGCGTGCGGTACGCATTGCCGTACACGGCAAGGGCCGGCCTCCATTCCAGGATGCGTATTTCCGCCGCCGCCGAATCGGGGATTTCCTTTTCAAGAAAATCCTGCACCGTCATGCCCGTCCCCGGATGCCAGCGCGAATCAGGCGCATGGAGTCCGGGCGGCACGTTTGGCAGGGCCTTCGCATGCAGGGCTATGATTTTCGCGCCGGGGATTTTTTCCCGCAGCGGCGCTATCATGTAGCCAAGGCCCGGTTCAATAAGGATGCAAAAGCGTATTTTTTCGTCCAGGGAAAGGGCGTTGATGTAGCGATCCGCCTCCGCCTGGGGATTGTACCGGGAGTGCAGCAGGGCGGTTTTTTCCTGGCTCATTTTTTACAGCAGGGAATCTATGCGGATTAAGGCTTTTTCCGGGTTGCCTGCCTCAAACGACAAAAGGACTTTTGTGTTGAGCGTTTTTGAAAGCCTGTGCGCAATTAATTCCCGATCCAGCATTATGGGAAACAGAATCAAAGGGCGGTCAGAAGGCAGGGGAATAACCGTTCCGGTGTGGTCAACCATAGCGGAAACTTTTTCGCAGAAGTTTGTTTTCGGCACGGGGTTTTCAAGAACGATGTTGTTAAACACAAGGTGCATCTGATGGAATTGGTTTATTTTTTCTTCTATAAATAAACTGTGGTTCATCTCCGCTTCGCCAAAATCCGGTTCCGCAGTTTTTTGATAGTCCGCCGGAATCATTTTATCAGCCACCTCGTCAAGAATGGCCAATACAGGTTCGGGATTAAAATCCGAGGACTCAAGCGTCCCCAAAATCATAACCGCTTTCCAGGGCTCTTTGGCAGCGCGCAGTGAAACATCCAGCGGGAAGCCCCAATACACCAAATCCTTTTTCCCGTTTTTTGATTCAGGTCTTTTTTTAAACCTGAACTTGAAATACTTGTCTCTGGCTTTTGTCTCAGACCATAGCGTATTCTGCGGCAGGGAAAATTTTTCAATACCCAGCCCCACAGAAGCATAACTGGAATAATGCCCCTCTTTCAGCGCCAGGCAAAAACCTGTCTGAAACGCCCCATAGGCTTTAAGAAGACTTAAAGCGGTATGGGGTGTCGTTTTTTTTTGAGGCAGTCTGCCGAGCCTTTCCCTCAGAGCCTTTCCCATTTCATCCAGGATTTCGCCCGGAGGAGAGCCCCCCCGGACAGCCCTTTTCAGGATTTTGTTATCGGCCCTGGTCAACAGCCCCATTAAACAAGTCCCAGCTCTTTGAACAGTTTTTTGTAGGTGTCGTAGTGTTCGGATTTTGCAAATTCCTCGATCTTCTCATCCGGAAGGGACTCAAGGAGCTGATCCATGTAGGAAAGCACCGTCTTCAGTTCCTTTTTGAGATGGGTAGGAATTTCTTCCGCCATTCCCGCCAGAGCCTTTGCCGCGGCAGCAGGCGCTTCGGGAGTTTTTGCCGGAAGCAGCTCCTCCTGGATTTCCACAACTTCCTCAACGGAATCTTCGGTTTCGGTTATAAAATCATCAATATCGTCCATGGAAATGATATCATCGTCTGAATCAAGTTCCGCTTCGGAAACAAGAAGCTCATCTGAATCAAGTTCTGTTTCGGGATCAAGAAGTTCGTCAGAATCAAGTTCCATTTCGGGATCAAGAAGTTCGTCAGAATCAAGTTCCGTTTCGGGATCAAGAAGTTCGTCAGAATCAAGTTCCGTTTCGGGATCAAGAAGCACCTCTGAATCAAAATCCGCGTCTGAATCGAATTCCACTTCAGAGTCAAAATCCGTCTCAGAAGCAAGAACCACCTCAGAGTCAAAATCAGCCTCAGAATCAAGAAGTACTTCAGAATCAAATTCCGCCTCAGAAACAAGAACCACTTCGGAATCAAATTCTTCCACAGTATCTTCTTCCGGGAAATCCAGAGATTCCAATTCCTGAATACCCGCTTCCGGGGAGTCCAGTTCGATTTCCAGCTCTTCGGCTTCCAGTTCTTCCGCTGCGGACTCTTCGGGGAAATCGGGGAATTCCGTGGAAATCAGTTCTTCAGAAACGGTTTCCATGGAATCAAGTTCTACAGCATCCGATTCTGCCGCGTCCACAACAAAACCTTCGGGAATAAGGGAAAGGTCGCCGCCGTCTTCTGCAGAAGAACTGTGCGCCGAAGACAGTTCGTTCAATTCCTCGGTGTCTTCAAATTCAAAGGGGGCGGGGCTTTCTTCTTCTATAAGTATAGAATCCGAAATGTCTTCAGAAAGATCCATGGAAAGTTCGATTTCCTCGTCCAGCACTTCGATTTCAGATTCAAGGTCATCGACATGTTCTTCAAATATATCTTCGGGTATGGATATGTCTTCTTCGATATCCAAATCAATTGAGATATCCTCCAGGGAAGGTTCTTCAATGGGGTTATCCTGTATTTCCGAAGAAAGATCCGGCTCGTCAATTACCGCTTCGGAAAGGTCCAGCGGTTCTTCCATTGCCAGGGGATCTTCAGAAAGGGGATCTTCTACCAGATAATCCGCATCCTCGGCATCCGGAGCATATGTTATGGGCTCAACGCCTTCCTGAATTTCGCAGAGTTCTTCGACTTCATCATCGGCAAAATCAGGGAAGTTTTCTTCAACAGTTTCAACAGCCACAAAAGAGTCTTCTTCCTCTGTGGACTCTGACGACATGTCAAACCCGAGCTCTTCGGCGGGAACCCCTACCACAATCTCAGGGAACGGGGAGTCCTCGGCCTGTGATTCCCCGCTCTTGGCATATTCCAGTTCCAGCTCTTCCAGATCAGCTTCTTCCAGGCTGATATCCATATCCATCATTTCCAGAGGCGCAAACTCTGTTTCCGGATCAGCGGTTTCTGCAAAAGAATCCTGATCGTCCAAGAACTCAATTTCTGTTTCAGTTTCTGTTACGGCCTCTGCAAAGGAATCCTGTTCATCCAAAAACTCAATTTCCGTTTCAGTCTCTGCGGCTGCCTCTGCAAAAGAATCCTGCTCATCCAAAAACTCGATTTCCGTTTCAGTCTCTGCGGCTGCTTCTGCAAAATCCATCACGAGGTCTTCTGTTTCGGGAATGTCCTCAACGATGTCCTCCGCGATATCCATGGCGGCATCCGCCCCGGCTTCTTCGGTGAAATCCGCGGTATTGAGGATATTGCTTAATTCATCCCCTGTCAGGGCGATTTTTTCGTCATCTTCTTCCCCGCCAAAGAAGGCGGCTTCTTCCTCTGCCGCAGAATCAGACTCGGCATTGATGATATCGCTTAACTCATCCCCCGTCAGGGCGATTTTTTCGTCATCTTCTTCCCCGCCAAAGAAGGCGGTTTCTTCTGCCGCAGCAGAATCAGACTCGGTACTGAGGATATCGCTTAACTCATCCCCTGTCAGGGCGATTTTTTCATCATCTTCCGCCGAAGGATCAGGGGAAGAAGGCACGGCAGTGACGCCAGAAAAGCCTTTCTTTAGGTTGGTTAACTCGCTTCGTATGGAAGTGAGTTCTTCGGCTATCTTCATAAGAAGCTGAGTGGAAAGTGTCAAGGAAGAAGGGTCGCTTGTTATGGTCTGCTCAAGGGGAGGAGGGGCAGATACATCTTCGGTTTCGCCGGTATTCTGGACTTCGGCCAAATCTTCTTCCATGATGTCTTCTATAATAATTTCGGGGAAATCCTCGTCTGCGCCAGGTTCAGGGCTGGCGGTATCCGCAGGTTCATCCAAATCTTCCAGGGGGAGTTCTTCAGGCAGGTTCAGGGAATCGTCGGTTTCATCAAAGGCAACAGCCTGGTCAAAGCCGGCGTCTTCGTCAAGGCCTACAGCCTGATCAAAGCTGACATCTTCGTCAAAATTAACAGCCTGGTCAAAGCCGGCGTCTTCGTCAAGGCCTACAGCCTGGTCAAAGCTGACATCTTCATCAAAATTAACAGCCTGGTCAAAGCCGGCATCTTCGTCAAGGCCTACAGCCTGGTCAAAACTGACGTCTTCGTCAAAACCAACAGCTTCATCGAAGCCGGCGTCTTTTTGTTCAGAAAAGTCATCCAGTTCTTCAAAATCAATGGTTTCTATAGCCTCGCCGCCGGTCAGGGTTTCTTCGTATTCTTCACCCATTTCCGGCAAATCAAAGTCATCGTCCATAATGGCTGTGGAATCTTCCGCGGGAAAATCCAGCGAGTCTTCCTCCCTGGGGCCGCCAAAGTCCGGAATATCGTCCATATCAGGGAATCCGATATCCAAATCATCTGTGCCGGATGTTTCCTCGAATATGTCCTCGGAGAATTCTTCAAAATCTTCCAGCGTTCCCCTGGAATCTGCAGCCGAAAAAGCCAGATCCTGGGGTTCGCTTTTTACCCAGACACCGTACTCATCCAGCTCATCATGGGAACCTATTGTTCCGCGATCGACATATATCGAAGGTTTTTTCTCTTTTGCCATGAACCGCTCCCGCTTAATCACACATCCTTCTCAATCCAAAGGTTTTCAGACCACAGGTTTTCAGAATATTCCTCTATTATTATAATATTATCGGCGATAAAAAAAAAACCTTGCGAAATTTTCTTCACAAGTGGATTTTTAGCTTTAATTGATGGTACTCAGGGGTTTTCGTATTGTCAACGCCTATTGACAGAAATTTGACAGGGCCATAGACTATCGAATGAAAAAAACAGGCTATACACGCTTATGCATTTTCCTGCTTGCGTCCATTATGCTCTCAACGTGCGCACGGACAAGTGAGCGGCACTTTAACTTTTCTCTGCACAATACCGTATCAATATTTCTGCTGGAAAACGAAAAGGGCTTTTTTTTCTGCATACCCATTCAATATCTGGGCGGTTTTCATATCGGTGCCTTTGAGTTTACCGGCGGCTTTATTGCCATTGGCGGGTATGAAATTCCGCTGTTAAAGGACAATAGCAGTATTTTTGTGTATCTCAACCAAAAAACAGACGACAGCGGAAGCCTGGACAGTGGTTTTGATCTGGTTTTTGGGAAAGAAAGGGGCAGGGTCCTGGTTTCAAGGATGAGCGAACCACTATCAGTCCGGCACATTGAAGACGGCACATATATCCATTATTACATTTTTATAGAGCGTTTTCTTAAAGACCACGAAGTTGAAAGGATAAAAGCCGAATATGGGAAGGGGAATTTACATTCACGTTTTGAGGTTTGGTTTAACATTGTGATTGACAGCGAAGCGCAGACAGGAAGCGGAGTTACCGACAGTTTTGTGCTTTATAACGGCCCCGCATCTGATGCCGTTTTTTTGTTTCCAAATTTGAACTTTTTCAGGGCAAGGTACCTGTAACCATCTGTAAAAAACTGCCCCTTGCGAAATTTGTCAACATCGGCTATAGTTTACTTACTTCAATAATATAAGAGAGGTATAGTATGTCCTACATGGTAAAGGCAGACGACTGCGTAAACTGCGCTGCGTGCGACCCTGAATGTGGTGTCGACGCCATTGTCGAAAAAGATGACAAACGCTGGATCGATCCCGATAAATGCGTGGATTGCGGCGCTTGTGTCGGGGCGTGTCCGACGGACGCAATTGTGGAAGGTTGATCGTTATTTTTTCAGGAAAGGGCAAAGCCTGTTACCGGCTGTATCCGGTTTTGCCTTTTCCCGCATTGGCTTAAAGTTGGCGTTTTTGTATCGTTTAATTTTCTTTTTTCTTATCATTACGGGTTTCGGCTTCTACCCTGCTGTAGCCCAGGCCCCTTCCCCCTTACCCATGATTTCCCGCCTGGATGTACGGGACGCGGCGTTCAGGCAATATATACAGGACGTGGAAGCCTCCCGGCGGCTCCTCTTTTCTTCCCGCCAGAACCGGGGGCGCACAGACCTGGCGGAGCAGCTTGTCTCCTCCCTGACCATTTTTGCCTACATCCCGCAGGCAGGGGCCGACCTTTTCAGCATCGCGGCGCGTTGCAATATTCCCATTTCCACCCTGGCCTCGCTTAACCGCCTTTCCAGCCGGGAAGACCTTGTTCCCGGAATGGTGTTGCTGCTCCCCTCGGTTCCGGGGATTTTCGTCGCCGAAACACCCGGCAACAGCCTGGAACGCCTTATTTCCGCCGCGCGGGCGGAGGACGGCGGGGAACGGGGGGTGGTTCTGACCATTCCCCGTGAAGGAAGAGCCGAGCGTTTCCTGTTTATTCCGGGGGACGACTTTACGGCGACCGAACGCATTTTCTTCCTTGACCGGGGCTTCCAGTTCCCGCTCAGGGAGTTCCGGGTGACCAGTTTGTATGGCCCCCGCATTAACCCCGTTACCGGAAGGCACGGCATACACCGGGGCATAGACCTTGCCGCCCCCTACGGCACCGAAGTG
>Ga0209755_10002985_pt1 | contig 21950 bp, 18 predicted proteins | sample TergutCo191P1_FD_187301 | JGI IMG/M metagenome (GOLD analysis project Ga0209755, IMG submission 187301) | Cornitermes sp. P1 segment gut microbial communities from Petit-Saut dam, French Guiana - Co191P1 (SPAdes) (version 2) | ecosystem: Host-associated > Arthropoda: Insects > Digestive system... | reverse complement strand
TTTTTAATTAAATTTTCGGCGGCAATTGGATTTTTTAAGGTATCGTTAATATAATCATAACATGAATCTACATCAGCGTCATATAATTTTGATACTTTTATATTATACAAGGTTATTTCCTGAGGTAGCTGTTTAATTTCTCCATATATTCATCTCCCTCAATATATTCGCCGTTATCTATTTGATCTAACCCTGCCTGTAAAGCCTGATAAAGTTCGTTTCTGCTATTACCTATTAATTCCTCGTATGCTTCTTCACTCATTACAGCCAACCTACCGCTGCCATTATTTGATACAAATACTGGCTCCCTATAATTTTTACAAAATTCCAGAATTTCATTAAAATTATTTAATAAATCCATGCTTTTCCTAACTGTCGGCATATAATACCTCCGCTTATCGTACAGATTTAATATATTGCCATTTTAACATAGTGTCAATGACTCTCTAACCGTAAAAAATTATCCGACCGCCTAACGGAGGAAAGAAACGGTAATATACTTCCTATTAATTATAAAACGCTCTGCAAACTTCAGCAGCGGTTGCGGCATCGGGTGTGTACGCGTCGGCGCCGATTTCCTCTGCAAAACTTTGCGTAACAGGCGCGCCGCCTATCATCACTTTTACTTTACTGCGTACGCCCGCGTCTGTAAGTGCATCAATTACATCTTTTTGCGCCATCATCGTCGTGGTTAAAAGCGCAGAAAGACAAAGAACTTTCGCGTCCGTTTCTTTAATTTTATCTACAACTTTTTGCGTGTCGCAGTCCACGCCGAGATCTTCAACTTCGATACCCTTGCCTTCGATCATCATCTTTACAAGATTTTTTCCAATGTCGTGCTGGTCGCCTTTCACAGTGCAAATTATCGCTTTGCCTACCGGCTGAACGCCTGCTTTTGCAAGAGCTGGTTTTAGCGCCTCTGTCGCCTTGTTCATTGCGCGCGCCGCGATCAAAACCTCGGGAACAAAAACTTCGTTGCGTTTAAACTTGCCGCCGATAATATTCATCCCGTCCATCAGGGCGTTTTGCAGAATGTCCGCAGGCTCGGCTCCGGCGTCAAGCGCTTTTTGCACCGCAGGAACAATATCTTTCGCCTTTCCCTTTTGAAGAAGTCCTGATATTTCATTGAAAATTTCGCTATAATCTGACATTTTCCGCTCCTTTAAAACATTCGTTATTTAATGATTGCTTACTACAGGATAAACTATTTTCTATTATAAATCCAGAGTTTTAGGCTGTATATTTATTATCAATTTGATATAATGCCATCAGGAGACAACAATGATAATAGCTTTAAAACCCGGTGTCAGCACGGAAGATATAAAACAATTAACAGCCGACCTTGAAATTCTAGGCGTGAAAGTTGACGCTTCTCAGGGGTCTTCGCAAGTTGTGCTTGGGCTTGTCGGCGACACTACAGTTGTAAACGATGAAACGTTAAGAGCCAATCGTCTTGTAGAAAGAGTTATTCGCGTACAGGAGCCGTACAAGAGAGCGAACCGCGCGTTTCATCCTTTGGATACCATTCTGGAATTTCAAAGTGATAAAAAAATAGCAAAAATCGGCGGCAATTCTTTTGCTGTAATTGCGGGACCTTGCTCGGTGGAAAGCCGTGAGCAGCTTGTCGCAGTCGCAGAGTCAGTAAAAAAATCAGGCGCGGCATTTCTTCGCGGCGGCGCTTTTAAACCGCGAACTAGCCCCTACAGTTTTCAAGGCATGGGCTGCGAGGGCATCGATCTTTTAGTTGAAGCGAAAAAAGCAACAGGACTTCCGATTGTTACCGAGTTAATGGAAATTAGCCAGCTTGAATTATTTGAAGATGTTGACATGATTCAAGTTGGTGCAAGAAATATGCAGAACTTTAATCTTTTAAAAGAATTAGGAAAATCAAAAAAGCCGGTTCTATTAAAACGCGGAATGGCTTCCACAATGACAGAACTTTTAATGGCTGCCGAATATGTAATGGCAGGCGGAAACACTCAGATAGTTTTGTGCGAGCGCGGAATCCGCGGCTTCGATAACTTTACACGTAACATTTTGGACTTAGCGATAATTCCCGCTCTCAAGAAAAAAACGCATCTGCCTGTAATTGTAGACCCCAGCCACGCGACAGGCCTTTCGTGGATGGTTCCGGCGATGTCGAAAGCCGCGATTGCCGCTGGAGCCGACGGCATTATCGTTGAAGTTCACAATGACCCCGAACACGCTCTCTGCGACGGCGAACAATCGCTCATGCCCGAGCAGTTTAATAATCTTATGAACACCCTTCGCAAATACGCCGAGATTGAGGGAAAGGTAATATAATTGCGTCAAATTGAAGAATGTACCGTCGGTATTGTAGGACTTGGATTGATGGGCGGCGCGATCGCGAAAGCTCTTCGCTCGCAATGCGGTGTTGCGCAAGAACGGATAGTTGCCTGCAACAGAAGCGGTGATACTCTGGAAGCTGCGCTAAAGGAAGAACTTATCGGCAAAGGTTTTAACCCTTCCAACGCCGGGGAAATGCTTGCGTTATGCGACATAGTTTTTCTCTGCCTGAACCCTTCATCGATACTTCGTTTTCTTGAACAATGGAAAGATTCTTTTAAAAGCGGCTGTCTTATTACGGATATCGCCGGAACAAAAGAGAGCATTGCCTTAACTGCCGAAAAATTCTGTGAAAGCAAAAAAGATGATAATATAGATTTTATTCCTGGACACCCGATGGCAGGCGCTGAAAAAAGCGGTTTTAATAATTCCGGTCTTTGTAATTTTAATGGAAAAAATTATATCCTTACACCCGTTTCGTGTAATAAACCGGACAATCTTGATTTTTTAAAATCACTGATTTACAAAATGGGTTTTTCGCGCATAAACGAAGTAACCCCTCAGGAGCATGATCGAAAAATCGCCTTTACAAGCCAGCTCTGCCATGTAATAGCCGCGGCTCTTATCGACTGTGAAAGCGACACGGAAATTACACGCTTCGGCGGCGGCAGTTTTGAAGACTTAACCCGCATCGCCATGCTCAACGCCCCCATGTGGACAGAACTTTTTATGGAGAACCGCGGTGCTCTTCTTGAACGAATCAACCAATTTGAAAAAAGCCTTGACGATTTAAAAGAACTGATTGGTAGCGATAAAGCTGATGAACTGGAAAAAAGACTGGCGCTTGTAAGAGAGAGAAGAGCGGAAATGAGCAAGCGGATATAATAAAAAATATACTTTTTCTTACTTGTCAAAAATATTCTTCAGCTCCTCGTGGCTCATTTTCGCAAGCCACGACTCGCCGGATTTTACAGTCATGTCGGCAAGTTCCTGTTTGGCTGAAATCATCGTGTCGATTTTTTCTTCAAAACTGTTCTTTGTTATAAATCGATGAACGAAGACAGTGCGCTTTTGCCCGATGCGGAACGCGCGGTCTGTCGCCTGATTTTCAACAGCGGGGTTGTACCACAAATCGTAATGAATCACCCGGCTTGCGGCAGTCAGGTTCAAACCAAGTCCGCCGGCTTTTAAACTGATTAGCAATATCCGCGCGGCGGGATCATTTTGAAACTTGTTAATTGTTTCCGCTCTTTTTTCCTGGCTTAAACCGCCGTGGTAAATCAACGCAGCTTCTCCCAGTTCTTTTTTGATGATTTTATCAAGGCAGTCGAGAGTTTCCACATACTGGCTAAAGACCAGAGTTTTCTCTTTGTTTGCCAATATTTCCTGAAGCAGAGTGACAAGTAACTGAGCTTTACCGGAAAGTTCAGCCGTTGCAGGGCTTTCTTTGTCGTAAACGCGCGGATGATTACAAATTTGTTTTAGCGATGTAAGCAGATAGAAAATCAACGAAGATCGTTCTTTAGGATCCATCTCTTTTGATTTTTTCATAGATTCCGCGACAACGGATTTATACAGCGCGGCTTGTTCTTTTTCCAGAACGGCGTATTCATTTGTTACGATTTTTTCCGGCAGGTCTTTAATAATATTTTTATCTGTTTTAAGCCGCCGTAAAAGAAAAGGTGAGGTGATCTTTTGCAGGGCTTCAGCCTTTTCGCGGTTTCGTTCAACTTCTATTGGATGTCGGTATTGATCTTTAAAAGTTTTTGCGTCTCCAAGATAACCCGGCAGTATAAAATCGAAAAGAGAGCGTAAGTCTTCAAGGCGGTTTTCTACAGGCGTTCCCGAAAGAGCCAGACGATAAACAGAGCGGAGGTTTTTTACCGTTCGCGAAATGCGCGTTTGCGTGTTTTTCATTAAATGAGCTTCGTCTACAAGCAGCAGCGAAAATGTCATTTTCTTTAATTTTTCCGCGTCTCGCACTGTTGTTTGGTAAGTTGTAAGGAATACATCGCTCTTTTTGTCAAATCGGCGCTCGCTGCCGTGATAGCGCGTAACAATCAATGAAGGGGCAAACCGGCTGAACTCTTTTTCCCAGTTATTTAAAAGCGCAGCCGGAGCTACAACAAGGCATCCGTGGTGTCCCTCTGTTTTTTTATTCAGCAGCTTTTCTTCTTTTAAACGTAAAATCGCCGTGATTGATTGAATTGTTTTTCCAAGACCCATGTCATCTGCGAGTATACAGCCAAAACCTGAAAGTAAGAGCGAACAAATCCAGTTATAACCTCTTATTTGATAAGGGCGTAAACTTGCGTTAAGCGATGCAGGAATCGGATAATTATGCTCTATAAAAATTTTATTAATTGTTTCTCTTTCGTTAAAAGCAAGAACACTGTCGCCTGTAAAATGCGCTTTAAGAAAATCATTTGCGTTCGGAACGGAAGTTTTTGCCCTCTTTAATAAACGCGATAATTCTTCCGCTTGCATTTTGACAAAACCGTCTTTAAAGCGTACCATCGCCTGTTTCAACCTAACCAGTTTTTCAAATTCCTGCACAGTCATCACTTCATCGCCGATTGCAACCTGCCATTCAAATTCCTGCAGGGCATCCAAATCCAGATAGCTGACCAATGATGCGCCGCCTTCGTTTTTCGCTTTAATTACAAGGCGGGGTCTTAGTTCCCTTGCAAGCGCTTTAGGAAGGTTAACTGTCATACCAAGGCGTGTAAGCAGAGATGAAGCAGTGTCAAGAAATGAAACAAGACACGTTTCTGATAATATAATTTTTTGATTTGTAAAAAGCTCTTTTATTTCTGGGAGATAATTAGAAAGAGCGATAGGCGCCTTCAGTATATCTAGATCGCGGATTTTTGAAAGCGGTGTCTTTTTTACACCAGAGGATTGCTCTGATGTTTCTTCGTCTGTAATAACATCCATAGACATTGCAAAATTCATTACATTCGCGCCGCCATCACCGCGCGCGGATAAATCTTTAATATTTATTGCATAATGATATGCGGAAAAATTAATATGAAGAACTGAAAGCCAGCGGTCTATTGCAATGGGAAGAGATCTTTTTGCAGGCGTCGAAACATCAATAAACATCCCCAGGTAAAACAAATTTAAAAGCTGTTTGTATTCCTCGTTCCCCTGTTTGTTGTAATTTCCTCTGTGAAAATCGTTGCGGCTAAAGTCGTTGCGAATTAGCATAAATCTGTTTCTTACCCATTCGCTTAAGAAAGAGGAGCTCAATATATCAACAACGCTTCTGCCGCTTACAGTTTGCTTTCCGGAAGTGTTTACCTGCTTTTTGGAAAAATTAATTTTTAAAACATGAGAAGATGAAAGCATTTCGCATTCTCGCTGCGCGATAAGATTTAACATTTTGGAAACAGGCGGCAAGTTTTCAAAGGGCCGCCAGATAATTTTTAAAGTATCATCTTCGTTATTCACAACATAGGGAATGAATGCGCCAGATGAACATACAAGGTTTAAAAATTTAAATAAATAAAAAAGAAAACTATAAGAAGCTGTCCCATCTTCAGATGAAAACCGCACAAAGTATTTAAATGCCTGATAAAGCGTATAACGCTTTTTTATGCCATTAATATCTTGCGCAAGAAGAGACGGCTCTACGCCGGGGACAAGGTTGGGGCAATGAACGGTCCATACAGAACGCGAAAAATCATGTTCTGTCTGTTCAAGAGAGTCATCGTCATCAAGGGCGGATTCCCATTCTCTAACGCTTGCGCAGCGATGGTAAAATTCCGCCATAACTGCTGAAAAATCTCTTTTGCAAAAAGGCGGCTCCGGCGGCAAAAGCGAAGTTATAAGTTCTCCGCAGTATGGAATTTCTTCAAACTCCAATTGATTGTTTAAGTTTGTTTTTTCTGTTTCCTGTTCTTTTGAAAATGTTACAGTAAATGGCGGCGCGATTTTGTGAACAACCGCCTTTCCAAACCGGCTTGAAAGATCCATCCCTCGCAGGCGGAAAAGTATATGGGGATTCGCGTCAATTTCTCCTGCTATTATATAATAAAGAGCCGCCATATGTTTGCATGGATCGCCGTGATCCGGGCATGTGCAGGATCTTTTCATTTCGCGCCACCGGCGAGGGATAAGATTAATACCGTCTTTTTTTAATTTTTCTAAAAATGTTTCCGGCAGTTCGCCTGCGGCAATTCGAGCCATAAGCTGCGGATCTTTTTCTATCAATTTATAAACTTTTTCCGCTTCCGCAAGCGGAGGAAAACTGATTATCACTTTGTAAAAAGGACTGTAGTTTCCTTCAACTTTCGCAACAGCCTTGCCTTCTTTTAATTCAAGAGATAACACTTTCCCGGCATTAGCGTAACGCCTTCCGCGTTCAAGGCGTTCTCCCATCTGGTAGCTGTCTAGAACATCAATAAACCAGCGGCCCCAGGGAGTAACGCCATACAGGTTTTTCAATTACAACGCTCCATACCGCGTCCCCGCTTCAAGCGTTTTACTTTTAATTATTGCAAGTTCGCTTATCGTCATTATCCAAAAACCTTTAGCCCTAAGGTTCGCGATAATTTCCGGCAAATCCTTCATAGTGTTACCTTGCGAAGTATTATTGTCGTGTAATAAGATAATATCGCCGTCGCGAGGATAGGCAAGGACGCTGTTTTTAACCGCAGGAGAGCTGCCGGGCCAATCGTTATGAACGCTTCCGTCGATAAGAGCCATGCCGAGATTTTTACAAACTTGGCTTAGGTTTTCTCCGTGATTCAAATTCGGCGCGCGGAACAAACGCGGATTGCTTCCTGTTATCTCTCTAATAATATTTGAAGTCGCGTTAAGACTGGAAGTGATTGCTTCAATTGATGCGGAGCCAAGACTGCCGTAGCCATTGGAATGATTGCCTAGCTCATGGCCTTCGTCAAAAATTGCCTGCGCGGCAGATCTGTTGCTGTGGACATTGCCGCCTATAACAAAGAAGGTCGCTTTTACTTTTGCTTTTTTTAACGCCGCAAGCATCGCTTTTGTACCGCCATAAGCAGATGAGTCGCAAGGACCATCGTCAAAACTTATAGCGATATATTTGGCCGGTTTTTCACTGTAGCCGTAATCCCGCCAGTTAGCTGCAATATATTCTTCAATTTCGGTTTTTGTTAAAAAGCGGTATGCCGCCTGTTCGGCGTTTTCGTAATTATTACCGGTATTGGCGCATCCGCCGATAATTGATGCCATTAAGACTCCTGCCGTCATTATAATAATTTTTTTCATATTTTTCTCCTTGTATTTAAAATAGGAAAATTGTAAAAAATCGGCAAGACATTGTAAAATTCACACTTATTGGTACCAAAAAGTGTTATTACATTACATAAATTGGAACCAATAAGTGTAATATAAATACATATATTGGTACCAAAAAGTGCGGTCTATATACATTTATTGGTTGCAAAAAGTGTGATTTTAGGCTATAATTTGAAGCATGGAACGGTACCTGATAAAGGACTTAAAAAATTGGCAGACTTCCCCAAGACGTAAACCTTTGATGCTTTATGGAGCGCGGCAGGTTGGCAAAACGTGGCTTGTCCGTGATTTTGCATCTTCCAGTTACAATGACTTGATAGAACTAAACTTCCTTACGGACAATGCATTGAAATCGATCTTTGACAAAGACATCTCCCCTGCGTATATAATCCATCAATTAAAATTGTATCTCAATAAAGATATTAAACCCGAGCGGACTTTACTTTTTTTTGATGAGATTCAAGAATCGCAGCGGGCAATGGACTCTTTAAAATCTTTTAACGACAAGGGAAGAGAATACAACATTATCGCCGCAGGAAGTTTTCTGGGCGTTATGACAGGACGCCGCCCTGTCGGGCAGACAGATCAGTTAACTTTGTATCCAATGTCTTTTTGTGAATTTTTGGAAGCGATAGGGCGCGGAAATTTTGCGCAGGCTATTAACCAATGCGACACGAAAGCTTTATCGGGCGCAAGTGATTTATTAGAAACACTGTTAAAGCAATATTATTTTACCGGCGGAATGCCTTCTGTAATCAATGAATATATAACCTCAGGCGATTTAGATAAAGTCCGCGAAGTCCAAAATGGATTAATTTCCACCTACAAAGGTGATTTTTCCAAACATATTAACGATTCCCGTACAGAGCCGAAAATCAGAATGTTGTGGGATTCAATCTCGCTGCATCTTGCAAAGGAAAATAAAAAATTTGTTTACAGAAATGTTAAAAGCGGCGGCCGCGCCGCAGAGTTTGAAAACGCGATGCAGTGGCTTAAGGACACAGGTTTAGTGCATAAAATTAATAAAGTGGAAACGCCGAAGCTCCCTTTAAAAATGTATTTTAAGAATGATTTCTTTAAATTATTTATGATAGATATCGGACTCTTGGGCGCTCAAGCCGAGATCAAACCTTCCCATATTCTTTCTGCCGGCACAGACATTGTCGATGATATGAATGGAATGCTTGCCGAACAATTTGTTTGCCAGGAATTAAAAGCGGCAAATGTCAGCCCTCTGTTTTTCTGGGGCCGCGAGGGCAGCACCGCGGAAATTGATTTTATTATACAGGGCAATAAAGATGTTATACCAATAGAGGTTAAATCTTCAAAACATACCAAGTCGCAGTCTCTGAAGGTTTATATGAGTGAATATAAACCTTCAAATGCGGTTAGGAGTTCTTTAAAGAACTTTGGTTATATTAAAAATAAATTTGACGGTAATTTATATTCGATACCGTTATATTTGATTTCTAAAATTGAAAAGCTTCTTGATTAGAGCATATGCTTTAACAGTAATGGAAATTATTATTTACCACTCTTTTTAATTTTTGCCATTATTAAAATTCCCAGTACTGTGTCTGATATTACTACCTGTATAAATCCTACTAGGATAAAAGGGATTAAAATTATTATCCAATTCCATTCTATAATTTTTAATATTTTTAATATTAAAAATATCCATCCGAATAATCCTATTGAGGAAAATATTATATCTTTTGCTTTTTTCATGTGTTAGAGTATAATTGGGTTGATTGTTTTTGGCAATGAGCATAAAAAACCATCATCAATTCCCATTCCAAAACCCAACATCTCTTGGCAAAACCGTCCCCCAATAAGGATTAAGATTATGATCCCCATTGGTATACACTTCGTAACGCAGATTAATTTTGCCTATGTTGTTCCTCTCGCGCCTGTTGTTCTCTTCTTTAATTTTTTCTGCAAATGCGTCGCACCACGCTTTTGGAACAGCGGTGTCTTTGTCGCCTTGTTCAAGAAGTATCGCGGTGCCTGGCGCGAATTTATCAAGATAGGTGAAGAATGAAAAATCCGCGGCGGTGTGATCTTCTTTGAACTTTTCCGCGAACGCGGCGTCGCGGCCAAAATGCCCTGCGCTGTCAGGGTAGGGGATGCATACGGGTGCCCATAAAACCGTCGTAACAGGTTTTTGGATTATCGCAAGGAAGTGAAGGGCGACTTGCCCGCCGTTGCTGTGACCCCAAATAACGCGCTTTTTAAATGTGTTGGGAAATGTAATTCTATTTGCCTGCGGAACAGAATCGTCGTAACTAAAAACCGGCTGTTCTAGGCTGTTGTAAATTTCTACGGCGTTGATCGTGGAATAAAATTGATGCAGTGAATGCGGCGATGGAGCGGGCGATGAAGAAGCGTAACTAAAAAAATCAGGGGCAATAACTGCCCAGCCGCGCTGAAGATAACCTTTTGCCGGGTTTTCTGTTCCTTTTCCTGTGTAGTAATTATTCGGACGCTGATGCCCCCTCAGCATAATTACTATTCCCTTTATGTCTTCTTGTTTTATCGCAGGTATGCTAAGCCTCGCGCTTACCGTCAAATTCATGGATGTAAATGTGACATTGTACGCATACTGAAGTTCGTTTTTAAATGCAAGGTTTTTAATTTTAACCGGGCTTGTTTTGTACGGATACGTCATAAGGCTCTTAAGAGAAAAATCGTCAATGTTATTATTTTGAGCGTAAAGAGCCGCCGCCGCGAAAAATGAGAAAAGCGCTAGATATATAAAAATTACTTTTCTCATTTTTTTGTTACTCCTTTGGCGGCGCGTCTCCCTTTATATTCAAATTTCTCCAATCAAGTTTTCTTGTTAGGAACATTACAACGCCGCAGATTAAGAATGCCGCGATTGAACCAATCAAAAGCGCCCAGTCTTCTGCGTTAAGCGTTAAATAGAGGATTAGGTAGAGCAGAGCCATTACTAACCCCATGTAGGCGCTCCTTGCCCATGTTTCAAGAAGAGATCGCGCGTAAAATGACATCATGCCGGTAAGCGCGAAGGCGGAAAGTAAATATGCGACAGAGAACGAAAGATGTTCAGAGATCGATAATAGTAATAAATAGAAAATTACATTCGCAAGGCCGGATAATAAATATTGCGCCGGATGTATCGACTTTCGTGAAAATATTTCCAGGAAGAATAAAGTTAAAAATGGAATGACTAAAAATAAAATCGCGTATTTTACAGCGCGTTCGTTTAGCGCGTAATGGTCAAGCGGTTTAAAAAAATCAACGCCGTAAAGTTCGCGTCTAAGATTTAACCTGCCGTCATATTCGCCTTTTTCGCCTGACCACCAGAAAAGAGGTATCGATCTGCTTAAATAACTAATTTCCCATTGGGCGTTAAAACCTTTTTCAGATAACGTATAGTCTGTGGGAAGCGAGCCGCCCTGAAATGAAGGAGACGGCCAATCAGAAGTTAAATTAGATTGTGTAATTTCTCCGATTGGAAGCATCCTTATGGATTTACCGCCCTGTACCGCAAACTGGATATCAAATGTATTAAAACTATTTGTTTTAAACGGGCTTAACGCGTTCATGCCGTTATCGTTGCCGGAATCAAAAGCAAACTGCCTGTTACCAGGTTTCAAAAATAATTCTTCTCCGTTCCAGTCAGCTTTTATTACTCTGCGAATTCCCTTTTGACTTGTTAACCCTATAATAATTTCCGCCTGTTCGGGATGCATTGTCTGGTTCTCTTTCAAATCGCCGATTGCGCGTTCAAGCGAGAAAGATCCTGTAAGCCCCATTTCGCCGGAAAAAAGAGCTACAGAAAAAATGCCGCGCCGCTTTTTTTCAGCGGATAAATTACCGGTAATTTGTACGTCTCTTGGCGTTATCCAAAGCGCTTTATTTCTTATAATAATATTTATTTTTTCGCCTTCTTTTTCTGTTGAAGTTCTGATTTCTTCGCGTTCCGCCACGGGAATGCGGATAACAGGTCCGTAAATATTTAACTGGCTTCCCCATGCTTCCATGATTGATTCTTCAGCTTTATCAGCGCGGTTGCTCCGCTCGCTGACAAGCGAACGAATCATAGAAATTGGTATTAGAAGGAGAAGAATTATAATGATGAGCATTATAATTTTAAATCCGCCGCTCGAGGTAAACCCCTGCATTTTCTTTTGTTTTTCTTGTTCCATAATTTCATGATGGATTCTAACGCAAATTTTGTCAATTATAGCTGTTATATTTTGGAAAACTTCGCTTATAGGATGATGTCTATAAACGAATAGCAAATACCTTCATTTTTCTTCAATTTTTTTTTATTTTCAGTCAAGCGCCATGCATATGCGCGCCATATATAGTATCTAAGTTTTTTTCTTCTATGAAAAATTCTTGGCCGGCGGCAGACCGCTGCCGGAACTTAATTAGGAGGATGTGTATGAACAACCTCAATTCCATTTTGATCGAAGGCAATCTGGTCAGAGACCCGTTACTTCGATCGACGACAAAAGGGACGCAGATTTGCTCTTTGAGCATTGCGTCGAACCGCTATTACAAGCAGGACACTAACGCTGCTTACGAAAAGGAGGTATCATTCTTCGATGTGGAAACATGGGCTAAGCTGGCTGAAGTTTGTTATTCCAAAGGCAAAAAAGGCAGAGGGGTGCGCGTTGTGGGACGCTTAAAACAAAGCCGCTGGAATGATCCCGAAGGTAAATCGCACTCACGGGTGAGCATTGTAGCGGAACATGTTGAGTTCCGTCCCGAATTTAGAAAGGATGCAAGAGCTCCAGCGGATACTTCCTTCGATGACGATGATTTTGCAGGTGAAGAGGACGGCGAACCTGCAATGGCAATGGCAGGTAAGGAGCTTGAAGCGGTGGCATTCTAGTCTGTTTACATCTGCCGTTTTAACGGCAGATGTAAATGTGATTGTAAAAATATAATATTAGAATGTTTTATTCTTTGATTTTATAAAAACCGTCTTTCCAGTTAAAACGGCTTGAATTGGGCAGCGGTTGGAGAGTGCCTTCGGCGTTTTCGCTAACCGAGCGCATTAAATCCTTGTAGTTTGTTTTTTTTAGTACAGGACCGCAAAGATCGATTATGAAACGCCCGAATCCCGCTTCTTTTAAAAACGGTATTTTATCGATTATCGAAAAATATTTTCTTGGGTAAACTTTTGTTCCTTCCGAGCTTGTAGAAAGCAAAAACTCTTCGTCTTTGTTATCTGCAAACGAGTTTAAACCTAGCGCTTTGCTTAAATCCGCTCTTATGTTGAATAACGGCGGCCATGCGAAAACTGTTGTAAAAAAATGTTTTCGCAGTTTCTTGTTACTGCCTATCGTTTTTTCTAAATTCTGCCTGTTGTTTTCCAGAGGCGAAACAAAAGCGTCAACTCCTAAGGAAGACACAAATGAAAGCGACCATGAATTGAACATATAAAGCCACGGCCCTGCGATCAATCTCGCCTTGTTAAATTCTCTGAATAACGAAAAATGCCCGGGATTATTCACTACATATTGATAGTAACCCCTCTCCATTAACTGTTCTATTTCTTCTGCCAATATTTCATTATTATAACCGTCTGCTCGCGATAGCGAAGCTATTGCTTGCGGGAAAAACGGATCCAAAATTAAAATAACTTCAGACGGTTTAAACGGCAGGGGAGGTTTATTGTCAGATAACAAATATCTCGCGTTCTTTCTGGAAAGTTCAAGCATAACTCTTTGCGGGCGCGATGATTGTAAAATGTAAAAGTCTTCAGGACGCGAAACCGACACATAAAGCCCTTCGGGAAAAAGCTCGCCTTTTTTGGATTTCTTGCCGGTTTCTTCGCTGTGCGGCAACTGTATCTGCGGAAAAGGCGCCTTCTCCCTGCCGGGGCCTTTGCCTCCCGACACTTGAGTAAGCACCGGCGCATAACGCTTTCTCATTTCTTTTGTTTGTATCAAATACACGTGATCGCCTGTAGAACCTTCGGGAACTGAAATCCAGTATCCACCCGTTTTCGCCTTTTCTGCAAAGGTAAGTTTCTGCGAAACTCTCCCCGAATCCCCGCTATGATGAATTCGCACAGAATCTCTCGCCGAAAGCGTTAAACCCCGCGGCGGTGTAACCAACGCGCATCTTTCTTCACCTGCGCCTTTCACTTTTTGAATAGTTCCTAAGCTGATCCCCGTTCCTCCATCCTGTTCAGGATTCAACCAGTCAATATTACCGCCACCGTTAAATAAATATTGCGTTTTTGTTCTGGCAAAATCATTCCTTAAAATTTCCTGTCCCTGCTCAATGCTCCGCCGTATCTCGTCTTCGTCGCCGTTTGAAACAGCGTCAACAACAAGCCGATACGCGGAAACAACCGCTCCCACGTAAGACGCGCTTTTCATTCTGCCTTCGATCTTTAACGCTTTAATACCAGCCGAAGCCAAATCTGGAACGCGCTCTAAAAGTTGTAAATCATTTGGGCTGAAATAATACCCCTCTCCTTCAGACATATCCGCGCGGTGATAAAGCCTTCTGCATGCCTGAGTACACATTCCCCTGTTAGCCGATTTTCCTCCAAGAAAACTGGAAAAAAGACAAATGCCCGAAACGCTTATGCAAAGCGCCCCGTGGATAAAAACTTCAAGTTCAAGATTGGTTTCGGTTTTAATACTGCGCAGCTCTTTAAGGGAAAGTTCACGCGCCAATACAACACGCGATACGCCGTAACGCGAAAGAGCGTTCGCGCCTCTTGCGGACGCAATGTTCATCTGGGTTGACGCATGGAGTCTAAGGGATGGAAACTCCGCTCTCGCCATCGCGATAACGCCGAAGTCCTGTACAATCAGCGCGTCAGGCCCCTGATCCGAAAGATATTTTAAAAACTGATACATTCGATCCGCTTCGCGCTGTTCAAAAACTGTGTTCACAGTAACATAAACTTTTTTTTCCATGCGGCGCAGCGAACGCAGAGCGCATTCAAATTGAGCGTACGTAAAATTGGCGCTCCTCAGCCTCGCGTTAAAATCTTTCAATCCCAGGTAAACAGCGTCCGCGCCTTCGCCGACGGCGGCGTCAAGAGCTTCGGGGGAACCGGCAGGGGCAAGAAGTTCAATACTCATTACCGGAAATGTATCATAGATGATGTAAATATTCTATATATTAAAAGGTTTTGACAAAATAAACATCATTACATTATACTTACCGTATGGTAAATGATGAAATAATTGCCATAAAAGATAATATTCTCGACACAGTCGGCGAAGCCTGTGAAAAAATTATTTTGTTTGGTTCTTACGCTTATGGAAATCCTCACGCAAACAGTGATTTTGATTTTTTTGTTATTCTAAAAGATGACACCGAAAAACCAATTTTAGTTCTCCAAAAAATTTATCGCAGTCTGGCAAAAAAACCGATGCCAATTCCTGTAGACGTACTTGCAAATTACAAATCTCGCTTTGAATGGCGCAGCTCACAACCCACCATAGAACGCAGAATAGCCAAAGACGGAGTGGTCTTGTATGAGCGATAGCAAGCTGGTACAGGAGTGGATCAACTATTCTCAGAACGATTTAATTTCTGCGAAACATTTATTTGATGATCTGCACCCAAAACAAACAGAGATAGCCTGTTATCTTAGCCAGCAATGTGCCGAAAAAGCTTTAAAAGGATATGTATTTTCTAAAGATATTGAACCTCCAAAAACTCACAATTTAATTGAGTTATGTCAAATATGTATAAAACATGATGATACATTTTCTGTAATTCTGGATGCATGTGCGGATTTAACTCCGTATGGCGTTGCGATTCGTTATCCTAATGAACTTTCTGTTGATGATGCGATAGCGAAACTAGCTATCGATAAAGCGCAGGTTGTTTACGATTTTTGCGCCGGAAAAGTTTCTATTTTAAATATCTGATTTGCATTTTTATTAAACTGGATGATAATAACAGCGTCACTTATTCCCACAGTTTTGGTAACTGGATATAGATAAAACCGCCTATTAAAAGTGAAGATGGACAAGAAGTCAGTGTTTGCCAGCGTTTCGGTTGTACTGATATATGGACTAAGCGGTAAGAAAATAAATTAATAAATTTGTGGACTAAATCTACAATTTTATGTTACTATATACGTATGTCTGAAGATCAATTAGACGCTAACGCTAAGTTAGCTACAATCCGTCACTCTGTGAGTCACATTATGGCGCAAGCTGTGGTACAGCTCTTTCCCGGAACTAAGACCGCCATTGGACCCGCAATCGAGAACGGTTTTTATTATGATTTCCTCCTGCCCCGGCCGATTACCGCAGATGACCTTCCTGCCATAGAAGCGGAGATGAAGAAGATAATCGACAGTAAACAGGATTTTGTTAAAATTACAGCGAAGCGTTTAGACGCGCTGATGTTATTCGCTATGGAGCCGTTTAAATCGGAACTTATCCATGAACTGCCCGATAATGAAGTAATTACGATATACGAAAACCGCGACGCGAAAGGCGATGCGCAGTGGAGCGATCTTTGCAGAGGGCCCCATGTCGCCAACACAAGAGAGATCAATTCCGCGGCTTTCAAATTGCAAAGTATAGCCGGCGCTTATTGGCGAGGCGATGAAAATCGCCAGATGCTTACACGCATTTATGGAACCGCGTGGACAACACCCAAAGAGTTAAAAGCTCATCTTGCGTTTTTGGAAGAAGTTGAAAAAAGGGATCACCGCCGCGTAGGCAAGGAAATGGATCTCTATTCGATTCATGAAGAAGCCGGAGCGGGGCTTATCTATTGGCATCCCAACGGCGGCAGAATGAGAGTCGCGCTCGAGGACTTTTGGCGTAAAGAACATTACCGTAACGGTTACGAGATACTTTATACACCTCACATCGGAAAGAGCTGGCTTTGGGAAACATCAGGCCACCTTGGTTTTTACAAAGATAATATGTACAGCCCGATGGAGATTGACAAACAGAATTATTACATCAAGCCAATGAACTGCCCATTCCATTTATTAATCTACAAAAACAAAGGACATTCATACCGCGATTTGCCTTTGCGGTGGGCGGAGCTTGGAACAGTGTATCGTTACGAACGCTCAGGCGTTTTGCATGGACTCCTTCGCGTGCGCGGTTTTACCCAGGATGACGCTCATATAATCTGTACGCCCGAACAAATGGAAAGCGAGATTCGCGAGGTGCTTCGCTTCAGTTTAAGTATCTGGAAAGTTTTCGGTTTTAAAGAAATAAAAGCCTATCTTGCCACAAGGCCGAAAGAAAGCGTAGGCGAGCAAAAAAAATGGGACGACGCCCTTGAAAGCTTAAAAAGAGCGATTGACGCCGAAGGGCTTCCGTACGAACTGGACGAAGGCGGCGGCGCTTTTTACGGCCCCAAGATCGATATAAAAATTAAAGACGCGCTTGGCCGCGAATGGCAGATGTCTACAATTCAATTCGATTTTAACGAACCTGAACTTTTTGATTTAACCTTTGTTGATAATGACGGGCAGCACAAACGCCCGTACATGATACACCGCGCGCTTTTCGGAAGCCTTGAACGCTTCTTTGGCGTACTTATTGAGCATTTTGGCGGCGCTTTCCCTGTGTGGATCGCCCCGGAGCAGGCCGCGGTAATTCCCGTTTCGGAAGTATTTAACGATTACGCAAAAAAAGCCGCCGCGGAACTTAAGGCAAAAGATTTGCGCGTAACAGCGGAATTGAGCGATGATCGGTTGAACGCCAAGATCCGCGATTGCCAGACGCGCAAAATACCTTATATGCTCGTTGTAGGCCAGCGCGAAATGGACGAAGGCACAGTGTCAATACGCTTGCGTGACGGAAAACAGCTTCCGGCCATGCGCATAGAGGAGTTTGCTTCACACGTTCTGCAAAAGATAGAAAGCAAATCTCTGGAACTTTAAAATGTCTTTCGCATCAGACAGAATAACTAAAGTACTTGATTTATTATCAACAAGTAAAACGATTAAAATTTCTTTGCTTGTTGAATTGCTGTCTGTATCTCATGCGACATTAAGCAGAGATCTTGATAATCTTGAAAAAGGCGGGATAATAAAACGCACGCATGGGTTTGTCACTTTGGAAGGCGCCGATAACACGGGAAAACGATTTGCTTTCTGCCATTCAATAAAACGAAGGATAGCTAAAGATGCGGCAAGTTTTGTGGAAGAAGGCGAGACGGTTTTGCTCGAATCCGGTTCCTGCTGCGCGTTATTTGCGGAAGAGCTGGCTGTTTCCGGCAAAAAGGCAACAATTATTACTAATTCAATTTTTATTACCAACTATATCCATAAAATGCAAAATATTAAAATCATTGTTCTTGGCGGAATTCTTCAGCCGGAATCGCAGGTTTTGGTAGGACCGATGACGATAAATTGCGCCGAAAATCTTTTCTTTGACAAGTTTTTTATAGGCACAAACGGTTTTATTCCGGGGCAGGGTTTTACAGGAAGCGATCAACTTCGCGCCAGCACCGCTTTGGAGCTGGCTAATAAAGCTAAAAAATGTTTTATTCTAACTGAAGCCGAAAAATTTTCACGGCGCGGAGCATTTGAGTTAATCCAATTAAACAGGGTATCAGGCGTTTTCACTGATGACAGCATCCCGAAAGAAGCGGAAAGCGCTTTAATTAAAAACAATGTAATGGTTCGCAAAGTGCCGTCTGTCGAAGAGAAGACTAAATGGCGCCAATTCCCCGGCCAGCCGCCGGTTTTATACAAAGAAAAAGAAGAGTAGATACGGGAAATTATCACCGTAAACCGGCGCGAAACCGCTTCGACATTCAAATTCTTGATTAATAATCTTTTAGTATGACAAGTAATCTTTCCTTGTTTATCGATCTTAAAAAACTTGCAAGACGCGGCCCCTGATCTTTGCCGATTAACGCCTGATATGCCGCGCTGAACAGCGCCTTGCCGTCCATGCTAGCTTTTTCCGCCGCGGCGTAAATTGCCGTTGAGCAGGTTTTGTCATCTGTAAATTCGTCAATCTTGCAGATAACGTCGTCGCGAAGAATACGTACCGCGTTTTTTTCGGCGTCCGAAAGAGGTCTTCCCAGTTTTCCGTCTGCCTGCAGCAGTTTAAATTTAAAATCTTCCGGGGCGCAGTTTTCTACCCAGTACTTTGCGCACTTCGCTTTTGATTTTAGCGCCGCAAGATGCTCCGGTTTCAAATTGCTGCCGCCTGCCGCCAAATCGGACAGCGCTTTATCAATATCTAAATCCGCGATTTGAATCAAATTGCATAAATGGCGGAAGGGTACCTGATAAGGCGCAGGCAAACCTTGCTTGATTAATTCTTCCAAACAAATCGACTTTCCGTTTTCGCTGATTTGCGATAATTCATAAATGCGTTTTTCTTTTTGATAAACCGTTTCATCTTTCGCCGCTTCAATTTTCCACGCGATACGCTCTGTCTTGTCGTAGTCTTCATAAATTTTTATTACATCAAGATCGAAAGAAATCGTAAACTCTGTATTCGGTCTTGTGCCTGCAAAGAGATAACGCGCTAATTCAGGCGTGTACACATTCAGCACATCTTCCAAAGTAATAACATTGCCGGATGACGATGACATTTTTCCCGGTAATCCCTTTGTGCCGATAAAATCGTAACGGAAAGTTACAGGAGCGCTCCAGTCATAAACATCTTTGCAAACATGCTTCGCAGTATCGAAACTTCCGCCTTGGCTGTGATGATCTTTTCCGGCAGGTTCAAAATCAACCTTTTCAAATTCCCAGCGCATAGGCCAGTCAACGCGCCACGAAAGTTTAATTCCCTTCGCGGTTTTTATATCGAGTTTTTCGGAATTACCGCAGCTTTTACATTTATAACTCAGCCCCCAATCGCCGTCCCAGCTTTCAATCTCAGTTTCGTCTTTGTTGCACTTTTCGCAAAAAACGCTAACAGGCCACCACTCTCCCTGAATCTTATGCTCCTCATCGCGGAATTTATCCAGAATATTTTTCAGCACATCTCTCTTTTCAAGCGCCCTGCGAATGCCTTGCGCATAATGCGAAGCCCGATACCTCGCCGCCTGATAAATATATTCCGGGGAAATCCCCACCTTTGGCAGGACGCTTTCAACATCAACCTCATGATGCCGCGCGTAATTTTCATCCCTCTCCCACGGGTCGGGAACCATCGTGATAGGAAAGCGCAGATAGCTGTCAAGCTCGTCTTTTTTCGGCATATTTCCGGGCACTTTGCGGAACACGTCATAATCGTCCCACGAATAAATAAAGCGTACATTCTTCCCCATATCGCGCAAAGAACGCGCCACCAAATCCACAGAAATAATTTCCCTGAAATTCCCGATATGCACGCTGCCCGAAGGCGTAATCCCCGACGCGCAAGTGTAGAGTTCCTTTTCACCCTTTTCAAAAATAATCTTCGCCGCAGCTTCATCAGCCCAATGGTTTACAGTTTTCATAGAGTCATTGTATAGAAAAATACGGTGTCAGTCACCTACGATGCTAGCCTAGCATCGTACGCTATATATAGCGTCTTTTAAAATGTAAACCACGCTATTAGTAGAGTAGGTGACTGACACCATAATACCATAGTAAATTTTGTATATCCTCTGTCTATTTTTCCATACAATTTTCCTCAATTTTTATTAAAATTTGCATTCTGCTAAAATCAATCTTTTCCATAACTCTATACCAGATATAGATTTACGAAACATTAACATAAACTTAATCCACTTGGCATGATTCTTGCTAAGTAATTGACATGGAAAGAGCGATGACTTTAATCCAATCAATATTCTCCAATTATACAACGCGTGATATGTCCGCGAGGAATATTGGCGAATTAAGGTCGGAAATCATCAGAAAATCGCTGCATTTCCTTATCGCTCTAACACCCGCTATGGCTGCCATGAATAAAACTGCAACGATTGCTCTCTTAATGATTGGCACTTTGGGCTATACATTGATGGAAAGCCTGCGCCTGTCCGGCGTTAAAATCCCTGTGATTTCTTCCATTACGAGTATGGCGTCAAGACCGCGGGATTTCGGGCATTTCGTGATGGGACCTGTTACGCTCGGTTTAGGCGCGCTTCTTGCTTTGCTTTTATATCCGTCCATCGCAGCGGCAATCGCGATTTACGCTCTTGCTTTCGGCGACGGAATTGCCAGTTTAGCAGGGAAATTCCTTGGAAAATGGCGTCCGGCGTTCCTTTTCGGCAAGAGTATCGAAGGTTCTTTGGCATGTTTTGGCGTTGTTTTAATGAGCGCTTTTGCGGTCAGCGGCAGTATGCATATCGCCGTTACGGCGGCGTTTACAGCCATGGTTGTAGAAGCCCTGCCGTTGGAAGATTATGACAATTTGGCTATCCCGGTAACTGTTGGTTTTGCTGTCCAGATTGCCATGACGGCGTTTTAAAAATTTTGAATAAAAATTATTTTTTTTTCGAAATTCGCTTGACAAAGTTTTTTTTAATTGCTATATTGTTGACAGGATATCAAAAGGGGATCCTTCGCCTAATATCGTCTTTGAATTGGATATAGGTTGAGGTCACTCTAACCGGGATTTTTCGGATTCTTCAAAAGGCTGATGTTCAGCATCAGCAAATTGAAAAAAGGCGTGCGCCAACCATTTTGCTTAAGCAAAGCAGGGGGCGTGTTTTCCAAACGCTTCAAACACGAAAAAAGGTTATTTTTCCAAGCTAAAAATTTGTAAAAATTTTTAGCAAGACACTTGACAAAGTGTTGACGGAAATAGTATCTTCTGAAAACTTGCGCAATTTAAAATTTTGCGTTAGTGAAAAGTCGTCTTTTTACGGCTTTGGGAACTTGACAGTTCCAGTGATATTTGTCAAAAAGCCTGTTCTTTTACAGATTGAAGGAACAAGCATAGGGAAGGGGAGAGTTGCGAAAAACCATAAATGGTTTTTCGCGTGAGTTTCAACCGCAGGTTGAAACTCGTTGGTATACCAGGGGTGGTATACCAAAAGAAGGTTGCTAAAACCCTAACGGGTTATAGCATGGAGTTTATAAAGCAATTTCCAGTTAAAATCGATAAAGATTTCAACATGGAGTTTGCGAAATAGATTCCGTTATGAAGTTTCCCAAAGGGAAACTTCAAGCTAAAACGCAAAGCGTTTTAGCAAAGCAGCAAGCGTATGTTGAAGTGCGATAATCCTGACGGATTATCGCGCGAGTTTGCGCACAGCGCAAACTCGAAGCTAAAATGCGAAAGCATTTTAGCAAACCTTGACAATTCTAAGCAGTTTCAACTTGTTGAAACTGCAACTGTCCGAAGGACAGTAAAAGTCAGGGACTCTAAATGAAATATCTACCCGGCTTCGGCCGGATAGAATTAATATCATGGAGAGTTTGATCCTGGCTCAGAACGAACGCTGGCGGCGCGTCTTAAGCATGCAAGTCGAGCGGCAAG
>Ga0209755_10002984_pt1 | contig 21958 bp, 16 predicted proteins | sample TergutCo191P1_FD_187301 | JGI IMG/M metagenome (GOLD analysis project Ga0209755, IMG submission 187301) | Cornitermes sp. P1 segment gut microbial communities from Petit-Saut dam, French Guiana - Co191P1 (SPAdes) (version 2) | ecosystem: Host-associated > Arthropoda: Insects > Digestive system... | reverse complement strand
GAAAACCTGATTTACAAGAGACTGCGGTTCTGCCGAACCGTGCCGTAATTGCCTGTCAGGGAGTCGAAGGCGCATATTCACAAATTGCGGCTAACGCGCTTTTTAAAAATCCCGATGTAATGTACATGCGCACTTTCGACGGCGTTTTCCGCGCTGTCGATAACGGTTTGTGCCGCTACGGCGTTTTGCCGCTGGAAAACTCAAACGCTGGCTCTGTAACAGATGTTTACGATTTAATGAAAACGTATAAATTTTTCATTGTGCGAAGCGTAAAGGTATGTATCTCTCATATGCTTCTTCAAAAAACAAAAACAAGCGTCGAAAAAATAAAAGAGATTTACACGCATGAACAGGCGGCAAGGCAGTGCAGCAGATTTTTGGAACAAAACAGCCACATAAAAATTAATTTAAGCGCCAACACGGCGGCTGCGGCTCAATTTGTCGCGGAAAGCGGCAGGAATGACATCGCGGCAATCGCGTCACAGAATTGTATCCAACTTTATAATTTAACCGCTTCGTCTAAAAACATTCAAAACAACAACAACAATTACACAAGGTTTATCTGCATTTCAAAAGAGTGCGAAATTTTTGACAACGCCGATAAAATCAGCCTTATGCTGTCGCTGGAAAACAAAGCAGGCGCGTTATACGAAATTATTAAACAATTCGCGGAACGAAAGCTTAACCTTATTAAACTTGAATCGCGCCCGATTGCGGACACAGACTTTGAGTTCATGTTTTATTTTGACGTTCAGGCGAATATCGAAAACGAAGATGTTTATAATTTGATTTTGCAGTTGGAAAACAGCACAAAGCAGCTTGCGTTTTTGGGGAATTATAGCGAGATAAATCAACCTACACTGTGAAATTTGGCAGCCGGTATCGTTGTTATTAACATATATAAACAACTTTCTTTCCTATTACCTGTGTAAAATTTTTTATACAGGACACTCCTTCGATCGTTTTGTGATAATTACATCTTAGCGAGTTATTCCAGTTTTTATATACTTTTATAAGTTTTAGAAAAGGCTCTATTGTAACTTTATTAATTCTTTACAAATATGTCACTTAAATTTTTCAATGCTCTTAAATAATTTTCACTTGGGTTATTATATCGTTCAAGAGCCTGTCTAATCTTTGGTAATTCTATATTCAAATAGCGTTCTCTTAATAATTGGATGTTTTCTGGAAATTCCGGCAGCCTCATAATTAAACTTTCAAATTTATTAATATTTTCTTCTGTATAATAGTTTACATTCCAATTGCTTATTAAAGAACCATTAGAAAATTCTATTTGCAGCATATATTCTATTTCCATTATTGTATGAACTTCAGAAGAAATTTTATTTAATTCACTGGAGTCCATAATTGTTTTAAATGGGTAAAATACTCCGCAAGGCAGTCGTCCGTATTCTATATCAATGAATGGTTTCATTGGTATGATGCCAAGACTTAATAGATGCGTTATTCCATGTAATATAGCCAATGACTTTTCAGATGCGTCTGTACTGCGAAATCTTGCATTACCTGTTCTAATAAAACCGGATTTCTCAAGTAAAACATTCTCAATAAATTGCCTTCTTTCTAATAATGATCCATTCAATACGGACATAACATTAGCTTCAATTGATTCTGGAGCAAAAACGAATGGATGTTTCCCATATACTGTTAATTCATTTATTGAATCAAAACTATAAAAATATTCATCATTAAAATTATTATTTTCATTTGTATCCTGTGCAAAAGCAAAAGTGTAAATTAATAACATATGTACAAATAACAAATTCTTATTAAAAATAGGTTTCCTCTTTGTTTAAAGTAATTATTATACGATTATATATAAGAAAAAACCATTATTTATATAGTTACAAATATTAATATATTAATTTTAATTATTAAAAATATAACGATTTTTTTTATATAAAGAATATTCACCAATTAAAAATAATATCATAATTCCCGCGTATCGAAGGATTGAATTCCAGCAAAGGTTTAAAAAGCGATTCGGCGGCGGCGCGAGCCTGTTCAAGCAGGTCTGTGTTTTCCTGCACTTGTTTATCTTTTTCAAGTTTTGAATCACCCAGAAGATTAAGCACTTCCTGAGGGGTGATTGAACGCGGAAGAATGCCGCCTCCCGCAAGCTCGTAAGATCTGGCGCGTTCCGGATACTGTTCGTGAGCCAATATTTTTACAGGCGGCATATTGATTATTAACTGCGAACCTCTTTCTTTTACTTCAATGTCATTGCAGTTAAACCCCAGCTTAATTGTTCCATCCAGAACTATGAGTAAATTGCGCGCGTTAAGCCAGCTGCCGGGATTATACGATCTTTGCATAATTGACTGATAATTGTAAATAAGGCAGACATACTCGGAAGCGGGAAGAATTTCTTTAACCACTGTAGTTATATTTGTTTCTATTAACTGCTTGATTATTAAAGGTTTCTTTGCGGCTATCCAGACAATCGCGGCAAACATTACAAGGAGAAGGCATATCGATACTATTAATGCGTAAAAAAAAGAAGGTTTCTTATTCTTCTTTTCTTTTTTATTAGTTTCATTATTATCTGTTTCATTGGACATAATAATACCTTACCTGTTAGTATTTATTACAGTATAAACTAATTACGCGCATTGAACAAGTAAAGGTTCACAGCGTTTTAATCCTACTTTCCAACGCAAAACATGGCGAACATTTCTTCTAAAATGTCAGCGGTTGAAACTTCTCCTGTAATGCAGCCTAGCTGGTTAACAGATTCTCTTAAAAGCGGCGCAATTAAATCCAATGGCTCTTCCCTCACCGTCAGCGCAAGAGCTTCTTCAAGCGCGCGGCAAGCAGCATCGACAAGATTTTTCTGGCGCTCTGTGCCGACAGCAGCAGCGAAGGATTCACAGACTTGAAAGCAGGTTTGCCGCGAAACAGCGCTTATAATTGCCGCGTAAAGCTGCGAAAGCCCATCACCCGTTTTTGCGCTGACACAAATTAACGACATCTCAGGATTTTCTTTGGCGTTCGTTATTATATTTTGCATATTATTTGGAGGTGACTGACACCTATCAGATTTGTTCCAAATAAAAATATATCTTTTATCAGTTATATTTTTATTTATAAATATTTTATCTTCGCCGGTTATTTCTTCCAAAGCGCCGTCGATTAAATAAAGCACAATATCAGCTTCTTCTAAAAGTTTTCGGCTGCGTTCTATACCGATCACTTCTACAGAGTCGCCGCAGTCGCGCAAACCAGCGGTATCAATCAAGCGGACAGGTATTCCTTCGATACTTACCCATGCTTCTATCCAGTCGCGCGTTGTACCTGGGATTTCTGTAACAATGGAGCGGTCTTCTTTTAACAAGGCGTTAAAAAGACTTGATTTTCCGGCATTTGGGCGGCCTGCGATAACAATTGTGATCCCTTCTTGATAAACGCGTTCAATCTGCCATGAAGCGGAAAGTTTTTTAAGACGCTCATGCGCTTCAACTGCCAAATTTAAATTTGGAAGTTTTCCTTCGGCCTCATCCTCATCCGCGCTGACTTCATCGTCTGAATAATCAAGAAAAATTTCGGCTCCGGCAAGAACCTGCACCAGTTTATTTTTAATTTCGTTTATTTCATTCTGAAGAGAACCCGAAAGCCGCATTACCGCGTGACGTCTGCCTGTCTCTGTTCTTGCGGAAACAAGTTCCATAACAGATTCGCTTTTAGTAAGATCGAGTTTACCATTCATAAACGCGCGGAAAGTAAATTCGCCGGGAAGCGCTTCATTAAAACCAGCGTTTTTTAAAACGTCCATTACGGCAAAACCTGCGGAAAACCCTCCATGACAGCAAATGTCAGCGCTGTCCTCGCCTGAATAACTTTTTGGCGCGCGGAAAACAGAAACAAGAACTTCATCTATCTTTTCGGCTTCTCCGTTTTCATTTTTTAAAATCCAGCCGTATACGATTGTATTTCCTTCCGCTTTTTTTAAATCCGCGGAAAAGACAGAAGACACAAGCTCGATTGAATCTTTTCCCGAACAGCGGATTAATGTCAGCGCGCTGTTCCCGGGAGCGGTCGCGAAAGCCGCGATTGGAGATTCATCGCCGTAATTTCTTTTAGAGCTGTTACTTGTCATTTTTCTTTATCATCCAGTTTTCTTCAAACACAATGCCTGCAAGACGCAGTTTGATAAATAACCATGGAGCGGCTACAGAAACCCAAAGACCTATAACCCCGTAACATAAAAAACAATAAAGCATAATATTTTGCCTTTCGGCGACCACTTCAATAATTTTTACAATCCTGTATTCAATAAGAACAAGAATAATTACTCCCAAAAGAAAACGCGCGAGCAAGGCAAGATATTTCGCCGCGCCTTTCCTTTGCATAACATCGGCGCTTTTAAAACCGATAAATCTTTTGTTTAAACAATAACCCGCGCCCAAACCAAGCAAAAATCCTCCGGGTATTACAAATTCATAATTTGGCCGGTATAGGATTAATAAAAAAGAAACAACGGCGGATGCTATCACATACGCGCGAAAACCGCCCATAGATAAAAGAGTTTCAATTTTATTCCGCAGTAAAAGATAAACGCAAAAAATAACAGCAAAAATAATCCAGTTTAAATTAAACGGAAAATCAATCTCCAGATGCGCATAAACGGATACAACCCATGCCGAAATTAAAACGACTATCCCAAGTTGTAATCCGGTCTTTTCGTTAATGCACCAATAAATCAAAAAAGACAGTATCAGCATAAAATATATAAATTTAATTTCCATTTTAAAATCCCTCAAAAAAAGTCTGGCGTAAACGGTTAACCGCAATATTTTGACTTACTGTTACCGTTGTTTCCGCGCTTGTCTGCGTCATCAAATTTCTGACAAAGGTCTGCATATTCATTTTATCAATTGTTGTTAAAATAAAAAACATATATACGGGCAAAGAATCAAATCCGTTTGCGCTTTCGCGTCTCATTCTAATCCAATGCGTATCTTCTTTTACAACGCCGGGATATTCAGCGCTGTTCGCGCGTTTAACGACAAATTCAAAAAATTCTCCGTATTCATCATCAGGAAAAAGAGTTGTCGTAAGATAAAATCTTCTTTCTATCCTTGCCGAAGCTAGTATCGAAAAATCCTGCGTTGTCCTGTAGTATTCCGCCCATTTTGTTAAAGCGTTGAAATTTTCCCCTTCATTTAAAGAAATAAAAACATATTTATTATTGTAGTCTCCAAGGCTTTCAACCGCTGTTATTCCGCCGTCAAGGAAAGCGCTGAGCCATAATGGTAAATTTCTAACAGGACCATTTTGCGTTTCGATAATATTTTCTGTTCCAATCGCGTTCGGCTCGTCAATTTTTAATGTTCCGGAATTTGGAACCGGAAAAACCGCGGTTTTATTCTGACCTCTGCAAGAAAATAAAGTTATAGCTGTAATTATAAATACTAACCCAAGAATTTTCTTTTTCATATTATTAATATTAGCTCTCAAGATCAGCTGCCGGCTGTTCTTTATTTATAAACGGTTTTATATCTTCAGCTAATACATCCATCGGAGGCATATAGTACAACGCAAATTCATCCCAAACAGCGGTAACCTCGGAAGGGCCCTGCGCTGTTACCTGTTCAGAAGAAGATTCGGATTCATCGGAAGGCGCTTTTTGCTGAACGTTCAGAGACTCTTTTAAGAAACCAAGCATAATCTGAAAATCATTTTTAATATTCGCTTCAAGAACAATCGGTTTCGGCGCAGCTTCATTGTTAATAAAATTATCCGCAATATTAATCTGCGCTTTTAATAATCCCGGTAAAACAGAAAAACTGACGCCGGCGGTAAGGAACTTTAACTCGCTGCTTTCCGCCGGTTCATTCTCCTGCGCTTCATCGGATAAAACTGATAAGCTCACTGTCTGTGAAACGGTCCCTGAAGGAGAAGTTAAAACTAAAATTAAATCGCTCCCCTCAATGTAAAAATGCATAAACACGCTGCCTGAAGCGGATGAATTAAACGAAACCGAAAAAACGCCTCCGCTGTTTGCGGGATTAAGCCTGAATAAAATCTGCCAGTCATTATATCCGCCCGGAATCGAAGTTTTTGGCAAAGTAAAAATATTATTATAGCCTGAAGCAAGACCATAAGTTCCGTTTACGCCCATCCATTTTAATTTTGTTCCGGCATTATGTTTTAAAGCTCTCTCCGCGGAAGACGTCATTTTTGAATCTTTTAAACCCGCTTCAAATTTATACCAGTTAACAAGCTGCGAAATATTTTTGGAAATCAGGTGCAAATCAATTTCTTTTGCGGAAATCAAAAGAGAAATGTCTTTATGATACCCCGCTAATTCTTCAAAATCTTCATGAGGAAAAATTTCAACGCGCAGGTTGAAAAAGCCGCTCTGTTCAGGCGCTGTCCAGAAAATTTGCCCGGCGCCTTTGGAATAATTTCCTTCTTCAATTTTATTTTTGCCATCGTACCAGACAATATACGGATCCAGCTTTTTATCAAATTCCATATCCGCTTCAAGCATAACAACAGTTCCTCTTGGAATCAGCTGGAGACTGTCAGCAATACCGGGCAAGTACGCGTTTATTCCTTTAAAAGAAAAAACTGTTTTACCAAGATAGAAGAAAATCTTTTCTGTTCTTTGTAAAACATTTTTTCCGCTCATTACAAGCGAAACCATCGTATATCTGCCGATTGGCGTATTCTGCGGAATGGGGAATGACGGCAGCTCTTTATCAAGAGATAATACGGGAATAATCAGTTCATCTCCGTTTTTATAACTGACAGGAATTATAATGTCTTCGCCCGGCTCTTCAGCGTCCTTTGCGATTTCCTCTTCCGCTGTTTCATCGGCGCTTCCATCATCTTTTTCTTTAGACTGCTTTTCTTTGCCTTGCGCCGCGTAAGGATCAATATTATACAGAACCTTCCACCCGACGATTTCATCCATTGAATCTCTCAGATAGACCATCAAAGCGGTTACGTCAGGGTCGTTAGAAACAGGTTCCATAAAATACGGGCTTATCTTATCGCTCTGCCTTGCGTAAGAACACTCGTCCAGCGGCGTCCCGTTTATTTGTATATTGATTTTGTATGTGCCGGCGGAAGGTAAAAGTGAGTCAATCGCGTCGCAGCTGCCGAAAAAAGCGGCAATATACGCGGAAAAACAGAGAAAAACGCAAATTTTGATCGCTTTTCGGACACACATACCCAATATAAATATAACATCATTTATATAAGGAATCAACTATTTTTAATCTTATCTATTTGATAGAATGTCATTATGCGAACAAAGGCAGTCATCCATCTTGACCGTTTTAAGGAAAATCTGAATTCTGTAAAAACGCGGATTGGCTCAAGGCGCATTTGCGTGCCTGTAAAAGCCGACGCTTATGGACATGGAGCCGTCCAAATTGCCAAAACCAGCCTTGAAGCGGGCGCATATTGCCTTGGAGTCGCGGCGGTATCGGAAGGCGCGCAGCTCAGAAAAGCGGGGATTACCGCCCCAATCCTTTTATTTTCGCAGGCGTCCGCGGACGAGGTTCAGGATTTAATAAAAGCAGACCTTACGCCGTTTGTTTCAGATATTGAATTTGCCGGTATTTTGAATAACTGCGCCAAAGCCTTAAAAACAAAGCTGCCGGTTCACATTAAGATTGATACTGGCATGGGACGGATTGGCTGCACTCCAAGGAACGCTTTGTCTCTTGCCGGTCAAATAGTAAAATGCTCTAATTTAAAATTGACAGGTACAGCCACCCATTTAGCGGTTTCCGATTCGATAAAAAAAACGGATATTGATTTTACAAAGAAACAATTATCACGTTTTAAAAAAGCAGTGAACGATTTAAAAAAAGCCGGCATTAATCCGGGGATTGTACACGCGGCAAATTCAGGAGCGGTGATCTTACACCCAGACGCATGGCTGGACATGGTGAGACCCGGCATCCTCCTCTATGGCTACAAAGCTCTGCAGGAATATGAAGCGCCCATCAAACAGTTAAAAAAATTAAAAAAATACAGGGCGATAACCGCGGAACCTGTCATGGAATTAATAACAACAGTATCGCTGATAAAAAAAATAAAAAAAGGCGAAAGCGTTTCATACGGCAGAACATGGATCGCGCAGAGGGACACAAACATAGCCGTTCTTCCGATCGGTTACGCCGATGGTCTCGTGCGTCTTGCGAGCAATTCATGGCAGGCTGTCATCGGCGGTGAACCGTATCCGTTTGTGGGAAGAATCAGCATGGATCAATGCTGTGTCGATCTTGGCAAAAAAACAAAGGTTAAACGATGGGACGAAGCTGTCATTTTCGGCGGAGCGGCGCCGAGCGCGGCGGAATTTGCGAAAGCGGCGGCGACCATTCCATACGAAGTAACCTGCGGTATAAACAAAAGAGTGCCGAGAGTCTACAAACAGTAAGGTTGTCATCAATATAAAAAATTGTTAATATATAAAAGGAGGCAAATGAATGAATCCATTTTTTTTGACAGATGAAGAAGACGATGATGATACTCAGGAAAAAAACAAGGCGCCTGTTTTAGATCCGCTCGCGGGGAGGATGCTGAAAACACGGACGATTTTGCTTTCCGGCGAAATAAATAAAGAACTGGCGGAAAAAACAATTCGCCAGCTTTTACTTTTAGAAGACATGAACGACGATCCTATCCGCGTTTTCATTGATTCTCCCGGCGGAGACGCGGACGCGGGTTACGCGATTTTTGATATGATTAGGTTTGTAAAACCTCCGGTGTGGACAATCGGCATGGGACTTGTCGCCAGCGCCGCCGCGATCATTCAGCTTGCGTCTCCCAAAGACAGGCGCGTAGGGCTGCCCAACAGCCACTATTTGATCCATCAGCCTCTTTCGGGAATCCGCGGCGTCGCGACAGATATAGAGATACACGCCAAAGAACTTGAAAAACTTCGCGGAAAAATAAATCAATTGATTGCGGATGAAACCGGCAACCCCGTAAATCAGGTAGAAAAAGACACAGACCGCGATTACTGGATGAACTCAGGCGAAGCCGCAAAATACGGTTTGATCAATAGAGTTATAACCAGCAGAAACGAAATATAATCAGGCGTCTTCGTAAGACTTGTAAAGGAAGCGCCTGATCTTCTGCTGAGCGTTTTTTTCAAACGGTTCCTTGCGCACGCAGAAATCGCCGATCTTCTTAAAAACAGGCATTGAACGATTTACTTCTTCAACTTCTTTTTTGATAAGATCGTAAATAAAAAAATCGTCATTTTCCATGCCGGGATAATCGGCTTTAATAAATTCATAATTGGGAACGATTACGCCGTAAATAATTTCACCGCCGGAAGTTTTTCTGCCGACAATAAGCAATTCCGCTATTACACGCGAACCTGCAAAGCAGGATTCGACTTCTTCGGGATAAATATTCTTGCCGCCTGAGCCAACGATAAGATTTTTTTTACGTCCTCTGATGTAAATATATCCGTCGTCATCAATGCAGCCAAGATCGCCTGTTAGGAGCCAGCCGTCCTTTGTTATTACTTCTTTTGTTGCCTCATCGTTTTCAAAATAACCAAGCATTACAGAAGGCGACTTGCAGGCAATCTCGCCGATGCCGTCAGGACCGGGATCCAAAATTTTTACATCAGTATAACTGACAGGAAGCCCGACTGATTCATTGCGCTTGTGGAATGGAGTGTTTACGGATATAAGCGGAGCATTCTCGCTCATGCCATATCCGTGAACGATATTAAAACCAAAAGAGTCAAAGAAATCCGCCGTTTGTATGCTTAAAGCGCCGCCGCCTGCAACCATTATTTGAATTGATTCAAGCCTGGCTTTTTTGCGGATGAATCTAAAAACCTTGCGACCCCAGTCAGCGTTTCCCTTCCTTGCTTTTGCCAATGCGGTTTTTCTAAGAATACTTAACGGTCCGCGGATAATTGGAGAAAGTTTTTTATAACCGATATCTATTGCCGCCATTACCTTGTCGTAAAGCAAAGGAACGGCAATAAGGAATGTTACTCCCCCGTCGTGGATATCGTCGACAACAACCTTTCCGACAATTTTTTCCGCGATTACCGTCGGAATGCCAACCGAGAAAGGCGCGATAAATGAACATGTTGTAGGATATGTATGATGAAGAGGCAGAACGTCCATAAAAACATCCTTGGAAGTTGGCCGCAGCATCCGTACAGCCGCGCTTGCGTTGGCGATAATATTTTTATGCGACAAAGTAACGCCTTTTGCAAAACCTGTCGTCCCCGATGTAAAAACGATTGAACATGGATCGTTAGGTGATATGCTGTTTGGATCCGGCAGAATCTGATTAGCCGCATTTGATCCGAAGGTATCAAATTCAGTTTTTATTCCGGCAGGAGCGTCTTCCATTTCGGGGCTTATACAAACGCACACAGGAACGGAAATGCCGTTTGACAGCAATGAAGCGGCAAAATTCCTCTTTCTGCCGGAATAGAAAAAAGCTTTTGTCCTTGTTATTTTCATAATATTGATACATTCCTGTTCTGTAGCGAGAAAATCAACAGGCACAATGCAAATACCGGCGATTATGGTTCCCATCCAAACTGCCATCCACTCCGGTCTGTTTTCGGACCATAACACAACACGATCGCCTTTTACAAGACCTGCGGCAAGCAGACCCTGCGCAATCTTGCGGCATTCGCTGCCGAACTTTGAATATGACCAGCAGGTAAATTCTCTCTGCTTGCCTGAACGATAGCGGATAAAATCCTTGTCGGCGTAGACACGGGATTGATTTTCCAGAAATTGGGCAAAATTATCGAAGGGGATATCGGGAAGATTGGAAACATAGTCTTCAAATTTCAACATAATCGCTTCTCCTATAGCTTTATTTATTATATAAAAATTGGGAGAATTTGTCAAAATATTTTGCAACTTTTTGCGTTTATATGTGTCATGTCGACTCTTGTAAATGTATGCTTCGATATATTTTCGGGGGTCCTGTCGGCCGCCAAAACGCCGTCCGTGCTACGCACGAACGACGCTTTGCCGCCGACACCCCGCCGGGGCTTAGCGTGCATACATTTACAACTGGGTAGGCAGAAAAAGATATAACAACATAGTTCGATTTCGAGCACCTTGCTGGAGCATAGTGTGCATACATTTACAACTGGGTAGGCAGAAAAAGATATGGCAACATGGTGCGATTTCGGGCACTACGCTGGAGTATTGCGCGCATACATTTATAGCTGGGGGACAGATTGGTTTATTTGGCTATTACTAATAGGTATCTCTTTTTGCCGGCTCTTAGGGTTAATTCATTGTTTGCGTTTAAGTGGTCTGCTCTAATGAGTGTATTTACGTCTGTGATAGCTGATAGGCTGCCGTTTTTGTCTGAAATAAAGGCGCCGCTTTGTTGGATTAGGCGGCGGGCTTCGCTTTTATTGGGAGTTAATCCTGTGTCGAAAAATAGGTCTATTGCGTTGTAGCCGGTTTCCAGTTTGGAGCGGGGGATTTCGGCGCGGGGCATGGCGGTCTTGTCTCCGGCTCCGGCGAAGGCGGCTTTGGCTCCGCTCATGGCTTTGTCGGCTTCTTCTTTGCCGTGTATCAATGCGGTGACTTCCCATGCAAGGCGTTCCTTGGCTTCGTTGGGGTTTTTACCGTTGGCGCATAATGCGCTGCACTCTTCTTCAGAAAGGAAAGTGAACATTAAAAGGAAGCGGCAAATGTCGGCGTCCGATACATTGCGCCAGTATTGGAAAAAGTCGTAAGGTGAGGTTATCGCAGGATCGAGAAATAAAGCGCCTTTTAATGTTTTACCCATTTTTTTGCCGTCCGATGTTGTTACAAGCGGGAATGTTAAACCGAAAACTTCGGCGCCTTCCACGCGACGAATTAATTCGACGCCCGCGACAATGTTGCCCCACTGATCGTCGCCGCCGATTTGCAAACGGCAGCCGTGACGGCGGTAAAGTTCGAGGAAATCGTAACTTTGCAGTAACTGGTAATTAAACTCGATAAAAGATAAACCTGTCTCCAGACGCATTTTGTATGCTTCAAAACTCAACATTCTGTTGACGGAAAAATGACTGCCGATTTCACGCAGAAAATCGATATAGTTAAGATTGGCAAGCCAGTCTTTATTATTTACCGTGAAAGCTGTCTTGCCGTCAAATCCGACAAAACGGTTAAGCTGAGCTGTGATTGATTCAACATTAGCGTCCAATGTTTCGTAATCGAGCATTTTACGCACCTGATCCCTGCCTGACGGATCTCCAATCCTTGCGGTGCCGCCGCCAAGAAGCGCAACTCCTTTATGACCTGCTTCGCGAAGATGGCGAAAAGCAAAATACGGAACCATGTGACCGATATGCAGGCTGCCCCCTGTAGGGTCGGTGCCTTCGTAAAAAGTGACGGGACCTTCGTCCATTATTTTTGACAGACCTTCAGCATCGGTACACTGCTGGAAAAAGCCCCTTGTTTTTAAAATTTCCAATGTTGAGTTCATAAGGTCATTATATTGAAATTAAAGGTGGCTGTCACCGTCTCCGATAATTAAAAAAATGAGCATTGTAGATATCGTAAAGAGTGTTGTCACTTCATGGCAGGTAATTGCAGCCGCCGTTGCAGTTGTAATATATATTGCTATTGTTAATAACGCGGCAAAAAGTTACCGCCGTCCGATTGCTAAAAAAGCCAGTCCCTTTAAAAAGAAAAAGAAAGAACAAACTGCAATTCCTGTTGATGATGATACGCAGCAAATAAGCACCGGCGATTCAAACGAAGAACTCGGTCTTGAAGAGGCTTAAGATCAATAAAAAGCCTCCGGTTTTTTATTAGTCTATCGAAGAAACCCTTTGGGTTTCTTCGGGCTTTTGTTATATACGCTATTTCTATTATTAGTGACAGTTTTATTACAATATTTAAGCGTTTTGTAGATTAATAAAAAGTGACAAAACTTTTTTAATTTTTTTTATTTTTCGAGCAAGCTTTTTGGCACCTTCAACCCATATATAGTTGGAGGTTTTTATGTGTGATGATAATTTTGAAATTGAAGACCCTTTAAGCGGCGCGGTAAAAAGCCTGTTCGGGCTCTCCTATCTGTTCCCGTACCAAAGACTGGTAATGACAAATATCCTGGAAGCCGCACAGGCAGCCGGGATTCAAATTCGATGGCCCGGACACGAGGCAGAAGGACCGTGCGTTTCTCTGCAAGAACCGCGCGCTTCTCTGAATGAAACGCGGCAAGAATCTGAGGAACAGACAGACAGAGCTGCAGCGGGAAAGCAAATTGTAATTTTGCCGACAGGAGCTGGAAAATCTCTTTGCTTCCAGCTGCCGGCAATGCTGATTGAAGGGCTTACGTTAGTTATCTACCCAATTCTATCGCTTATGTCCGATCAGCAAAGACGGCTGCATGACCGCGGTTTTTCTCCAGTTACAATCAGAGGAGGTCAAAGCAAGGAAGAGCGCGATGAGATTTGGAAAAAACTGGAAAGCGGACAAAGCAAATTTATAATCGCAAACCCGGAAGTGCTTTTAACAGCGCAGGTAAAAGAAAAACTTTCAAAGATAAAAGTTGTTCATGCGGTGATTGATGAAGCGCACTGTGTCAGCGAATGGGGAGAGAGCTTTCGTCCCAGTTATCTGGAAATCGGCTCTATATTAAATTCTCTAAACCCGCCGCTTGTAACGGCTTTCACCGCCACCGCCAGTTCTCCCGTACTGGAAAAAATTAAAACCTATATTTTTGGCAGCAGCGACGCCGCTCAAATCATCGGAAACCCGGACAGACCCAACATCAGTTACTGCGCAAAGGGCTGCGTCAACCGCGATTTGGCGGTGCGGGATTTATTAATCGCGAACAAACGTCCCGCGATTGTTTTCTGCTCTTCGCGCCCCGGAACTGAAAAACTTTCCCGCTACCTGAGAAATGAACTGGAAGAAATGGGACATACATGGTACAAAGAAATTCGTTTTTATCACGCTGGATTAAGCAGAGAGGAAAAAAATGAAACAGAAAAATGGCTGCTTCACAATACCGAAGCTGTGCTATGCAGCACCTGCGCATTTGGAATGGGCGTAGACAAAGCTGATGTGCGCACTGTAATACACAGAGACTGCGCTCCGTCAGTGGAAGCGTATTTGCAGGAATCAGGCAGAGCCGGACGCGACGGAGAACAGTCAAAAGCATTTTTATTATGGGGGCCTGATGACGAAGCCGCGTTAGCGCGCTGTAAAGAAGAAGCAAACCGCACAAGACTTTTACAGTTATTAAGTTACGCAAAAGACACTGAGCACTGCCGCCGTCATTCACTTCTTGCAATGCTTAACTACGACTCAGGCGGCGAAGTGCCGGAAAAAAATTGCTGCGATGTCTGCTGTCCTGCGGACGGCTTCAAAGGCAAAGCCAATGCCAGTTTACGAGAAGAGCAGCCGGTAATAAATTTTTTAAAAATAAATAAAAGACGCTTCACTCAAACACAAGCCGCCTCGATCCTGGAGCAAAATGAAAATATAAGATGGTCCCAGGAAGACGCCTCCAAGGTGATAAGCTATTTGATAAAAAATAAAAAATTAAAATTATTAAATAATGTAATATGGAAAAATAAAATTACAATACCTTAAACAAATCGTAAATGTACCTGGAAGCTTCACCGGCGCAGGCTCACCGAAGGTACGCTCGACAAGCTGCGTGGCACCCGCGCCAAACGCGTCGTTCGTGTTATGCACGGACGTCGCGTTTGGACTCGGGCAGAACCCCCGATAATATCTCCAGGCGTATATTTATTCTTTAAGACCACCCATCGTAAGACCCGATATAATGAACCGCGACATAAAGCCGTAGAAAATAATAATCGGTATCAGCGAGATGGCAATACCAAGATAGATTCCGCCGAACTCTGTGCGGTAAATATCTCCGCGCAGCGCCTGAATCAACATCGGCAATGTATATTTAGTTTGCGTAGAAATAATGATAAAAGGCGTAAGGAAGTTGTTCCACGAACCAACAAATGTAAATATTGACTGCGCCGCGAGAGCGGGAATCGCAACAGGAAGAATAATAGTGTTGAAAATTCTATACTCTCCCGCGCCGTCGATACGCGCAGCGTCAATAAGTTCAAATGAAAGAACAGATTTCATGTATTGCCGGATAAACAATATTGTTGTAGCGGCGGCAATGCCTGGAATAATCAGCGGAATGTAAGTATCCGTCAAACTCCATCTTGCCATAAGCTGATAGAAACCGATAAAGGTAAGAGAACCCGGCAGCATCATAATAATTAAAATAATTATCCAGATAGCCGTTCTGCCTTTAAACTTATAAACGTGAAGTCCGTATGCCGTTAAAGCAGAAAAGTAAACGCTTAATAATGTAGTACATATCGCGATAAACGCGCTGTTTCCAAAGCCCTGCCAAATCTGGAAGTTCCTCTGTGTCAGAGCGCGCCAGTTATATACTACATTCGGCGGAGTAAGGGTTGTGGCAATAATATCACCCCTCTTTACTCTCGATCCTTCTTTTGCAAAAACAACAGAACCGTCAAAAAGATTGAATAACCCAAGCCTATCGCCGTTTTCATCGACAATAACTATGCGCGGCTGTCTGCTTTCTGTTCTTGATTTGACAACGACTAAATCATTGACGCCGGTTTTCCTGTTCATCTGCTCTTTCATTGTGGTATTCATAATCATGTCAAGATATCTTACTGTTCCTACAGAAGGAATTTCGACAGTTCTATCTTCTTCACCTTCAACGCTTATAACTTTTAAGCCTTCTTCCCAATCTGCGATCATCACATCCTTACTGGACCAAAAAGCGCCTTTTCCCGGAAATAAAGAAAGTCCGGTATTAATCTGCTCTGTAGTGCGCGTGGCGTTAATCAACACAACATAAATAGGTATAATCGCAACAAGAGCCAGCGTTATCATAATCGCATGAATAATATATCGTTTCATAGGAGTGTCAGTTCTGCTCATTATACTCCTCCTTTCTTTGTCTTTATATCAGAGCGATCCTGCAGGAAGAAGAATATCAGCAGGGCAAGGAACATTGTAATTATGAATATTCCCAAAGAAACAGCTGAACCGTAAGCGTAATCGCTTCGTCCCTGGAACGCTATATTATACTGATAGATAACAGTCGTCCTGATACTGAACGCAGGTTCGCCGCGCATACCGGTAAGCAGGAACGGGATGTCAAACATTTGCATACCGCCGATCATTGACGTAACAAGAATGTAAAGCATCATTGGGCGTAAAAGAGGCAGCGTGATGAACCATGCTGTTTGCCGGCTGTTAGCGCCGTCAACCGTAGCGGATTCATACAGTGATATAGGAATACTGGTAATGCCTGCCATCAGCATAATCAGCGTATGTCCGTACCACATCCACCATTGAATAAAAGCGACTAAGCCCCGCGAAAACGGAACGCTTCGGAAAAAGTTAAACGCGTGCGGAATCCATTCTCCATTTTCAAATACCGTATCCTGAATGCCCAGCGAACGCAAAAATTGATTCGCAGGCGCGTTAATGTACCCGTTAAAACCAAAAATACTGCGGAATAATAGAGCGATAGATGCGGCAGTAAGAAGATTTGGCAGATAAATTAAAGCCCGGAACAGACCCTTACCTGCAAGATTAAGTCTTATATCGGAAAGCCAAATGGCAAGCACAAGCGCTAATCCCAATTGCGGTATAAAATTCAAACCCCAAATAATAAATGTATTTCCAAGAGCTCCCCAGAAATAATTATCTCTTACAAGCCTGCTGTAATTTTGAGCGCCATGAACTATTTTTCCCTTTCCGTTACATTCATAACAAACCAGCGAGGTTGACCATCCGTGAACATTTCTGGTTCCGCTGCCTCCGCACACTTCACATTCCGAAACAAATTTCATATTTTGCTCAAAACCTTTCATGTTGGTAAAACCAAGCATGAACGTGTAAAGAGTCGGCCAAAGATTGAAAAGACCAAATACAATAAGAAAAGGCAAAACAAAAAGATATCCATGACGGTTTGTTCTTACCTCATGACCAATTACTTTTTTTATTTTAACTTTCTTTAAAATAACTTGTTCTTCTGCGCTTTCTTTAGTCATTTCAAGCGCCGGTTCCTGAGGTTCCTTTAACTCCTGAGAGTATTGAATCTCTTGTGATTCCTGAGACATCTCCGCAGAAGACATTTCTTGAGAAGATGCTGCATCTGCCGAAGATTCTGTTTCTTCCGAAGGCATTGCATTATCAGGATTAATCTCAGCCTTTTTAGCGCCTTTTTTCCTTGGCATAGGTTCCCCCTAAAAAAAAACCTGACCACTCCAAAAGTGGTCAGGTGTGTCTAAACTTTTAGATCAATCAACCTCTGTTGATTATAATCCGAGTGTGGTCTGAACCTGAGCCCTGAAATCAGCAAGGGCCTGAGCTTTTGTTTTTTCGCCGTTAACGAAAGCAGTTGCTTCTTCCTGGAAGAGACCTTCAATTGCCTGGTCTGTTCCCTGAGTAAGTCTGCCGTCTACAGATTTTGCCATTTCAGCAAACGCTGAATAGTGGTTCTGTCCGCCGAGGAATGCTTCACTGAATGTGTCTTTGATTCTGTTTACAACTGAAAGGTTGCTGACCATGTCGCCAGTGTCATTCGCCCATGCTGTAAGGAATCCATCATCCGTGGTAAGCCATTCGATCATCTGCTTTGCAAGTTCTGCATTCTTTGTGCCTTTGTATGCGCCAATCCATGTGCCGCCCCAGCGATAAGCTGCGGGACCCGGGATCATCGCCCAGTCGCCTGATGTATTGGGAGCATTGGTCTTAAGAACATAGTGCAAGCCCCATGTGGGGAGGAAGTATGAGAAAGCTTCAAGAGGATTTCCGTTCTCGTCTTTGAGCTCATCTTTCATACCTGCAAACCAGCCTTCTGACCACTGTCCGATACGGGCGTCAAAGCGGTTTTCGTGAATGATTTTGCCGATGTCTAAATATTTTTCCATGTTGGGGTCTATGTTCAATCTGTTGTTTACAACCCAAGGAGTCGACCTTGAGCCGAGGAAAACGTTATAAAGATCGCCGCGGCTGGATACTACTAAGCATTTGCCGTTTGATCTGGTCTTGAGCAGCTGAGCTGTTTCGAGGAACTTATCAAGATTTGTGAAGTAGGTCTGCACAACTGCAGGATCTTCTGAACCAAGATACTGTCTTGCAAGGCTGCGGCGATAGAACATCGCGCCCGGGCATGCCTGCCATGACATTCCATATACTCTGCCGTTGTATGTTCCAACTTCAGCAGGATAAGCAAGAAGCTTGCTTTTATTTCTTTCATAAACATCGGTGATATCCAGAAGCTGTCCGGATTCAACATACTTGCGTACGAAAGCTGATTCCAAAGCGAAAATATCCGGTGCTCCGCGTCCTGACTGCAATACCGGATCTAATTTGCTTTCGAATTGATCTGAAGGTGTTAAAGAATAAGTGATCTTTACACCTGGGTGGGCCGGCACGTAGTACTTGTGAATCATGGTATCCAATTCATCAGTGAATGACCACACGACTAACCCTTCTTTCTTACAGCCGCTTATGCTAAAAAGAATAAGCACTGCACCTAAGATAACTAAAGCTTTTTTCATCTCTTTTCCTCCAAAAAATACTTTTTCCCAACCTTTTTGGGTTTAGATTATTGAATGTAATATTATCATAATGTTATTAATAGGTCAATACATTTTTTCTATTTTATTTGAATTTCGTTCTTAAAAGTCTTTTTTGACAAATTTGCATGATTGTGTCAAATCTCTTGTCATTTATCAATGAAATTCCGCAGTTTTTTGATAAAAAAGAGCCATTCCAGAGAATTTTGCCAAGAAATTCCTGCTTTCACTGACATTCACTGGTGAACCGTATTCGGTAAAAAATACGGGATTTCCTCAGTTTCCTGCCTTATTTACCCTATTTTACCCCGTTTTTAGACTTATATCCGGGTCAAATAATTGATTTCCTACCATATACGACACCGTCAGGGTAGACTTAGGGGCTAATAATTTTATATTATCCTGATTTTCGCAGAAATTGGGGCGGGAGCGCCTTTTTCTACGGCAACAGGCGCCGGAGCGGCATCGGCCGCAATTACCGTGTAATCTCCGGGCAGCAGAACAGATTCGCCTTTTTCATTCACTGTTTCAAAAGCGGAAGACGGAATTTCAAATTCAACTGTGCGGCTAAGACCTGCGCGGATATTGATCCGTTTAAAAGCGCGAAGCGAAAAAAGCGGTTCGTCTTCGCTTCTTGCGTCTCTGGAAATATAAATTTGCGCGACTTCGTCAGCGTCTTTTTTTCCGGTGTTACTTATGGTTACCGCCGCGTTTATTTTTGCGCCTGCGCAGATTGAAGCCGAAGAAAGTTTTATAGAATTAAAACAAAAAGTTGTATAGGAAAGTCCGAAACCAAACGGGTATAGAGGTTTTTCTTTCATATAACGGTAAGTTCTGCCTTTCATGGAATAATCATCGTAGGGCGGAAGCTGCGCTGTCGATACAGGGAAAGTTACGGGGAGTTTTCCTGACGGAACAACATCGCCGAAAATAATGTCCGCAACCGCCTGCCCTCCTGATTCGCCTGAGTACCATGCAAATACAACAGCGTCGGCAATATCTTCGGGGAAGGCGATGGCGCTTCCGCCTGTCAGCACAAGGATAATTTTCTTTCCGGCATCGCGCATCTTGCGTAAAAAATTTAATTGCCATGAAGGAAGTTCTATCGCCGCGCGATCTCCGTTTAAATCCGAAGCGATGGCATCGCCTTCTTCGCCTTCCATCGCGCCGTCCAAGCCCATCACGGCGATTACTACATCTGTAGCAACTGCTTCGCCGTACATGGCAAGAGTCTTACTGTTATCGCAATACATAAGACAACTCTGGCGATAATCAAGACAGATACCGAACTTGTCTTTTACCTTTTCGCCGATGCCTTCAAGAATGGTAATGAAGCGCGAACTTACGCCGTAGTAATTTCCAAAGAGCGCATGAGCGTTAGCAGCTGCTGGACCGACAACAATTATATTTTTCGGACTGGAATCGAGAGGTAAAAGATTGTGATCGTTTTTAAGAAGAACAACCGATTTGTGCGCAGCTTTCAAGGCGAGCTTTCTGTGTTTTTCGCAGTTGATAATTTTACGGTTAAGTTTATTATATTTGCTTTTTCCTGGCGAATCGAACATTCCAAGTTTGAAGCGGGTGCGAAGCAATCGTTCAAGTGACGCGTTAATTGTTTCTTCCGAGACAAGCCCCTTTTTGTGAGCCACGTTTAAAAACGGATATGTGCATCCGCAGTTTAAATCACAGCCGGCGTTCAAGGCAAGAGCCGCGGATTCTTCCGGCAATTTGGTAATTTTATGATACTCGTGAAAGTCGCGGATAGCCCAGCAATCAGAAACAACATGACCTTTAAAACCCCATCGCTTGCGAAGTATGTCTTTTAAAAGCAGATTGCTTGCGCAGCAAGGTTCGTCTAACGTACGGTTATAGGCTCCCATGACTGATTCTACGCCGCCGTCTACCAGTGCCTTGAACGCCGGCAGATAGGTTTCCCATAAATCTTTTTGGCTAACAACCGCGTTAAAGGTGTGGCGATCTTTTTCGGGACCTGAATGAACAGCGAAGTGTTTGGCGCACGCCGCAAGTTTTAGATTATCGGGATCTTTTCCCTGCATTCCGCGCACCATCGCAAGACCGATTCTGCTTGTAAGGTAAGGATCCTCTCCGTAAGTTTCCTGTCCCCGTCCCCAGCGCGGATCGCGGAAAATGTTAATATTCGGCGTCCAGAAAGTAAGCCCCCAATACTGACCGCGGTTCCCCTGTTTAATGGCTTCGTTATGCTTGGCGCGCGCTTCATCAGAAATTGCTTCTGCAATCTGCTCTACAAGATTTTCATCGAAAGCGGCAGCCATCGCTATCGCCTGCGGAAAAACAGTCGCGATACCGGCTCTTGCCACCCCATGCAAACATTCGTTCCACCAGTTATATTCGGGGATTCCAAGGCGTTCAATAGCCGGGCTTGTGTAAAGCAGCTGGGAGATTTTTTCTTCCAGCGTCATTTTGGAGATTAACTCTTTTATTTTTGATTCGCGGTCCATGAGTCATTATAAGGGGTGATTTGGCGGGGGTCAATGTCATTCCGTCAGCGTTTCCAGCGGGACAATGTTCAAGCTGTCCTTTACTACTCTTTTGGGAGCGGTAGTTGCCGCCATCGCAAAGCGGGAAAAAGCCGATTTTATTATTTCCATGAATGAGTCAGATTTTGAAAACTCGCATGTTCCGGCTATAAGTCCTACTCAATTTATTAACAAGTTTTTTCCGGAATTTCACGCTTGACAAAAAAATAAATTTATGATAGCTTATTAAAAGTAAGTTAAAACTAATATTAATAAGGAGGTATATATGCACAGAAAAGAAATACTCGAAGGAACCTACGGTTTAAGAGCCGCAAGTTCCGGAAATTCCTCCTTATATCGCCGATAAATTTTATTTTACGATAAATTTTATTTTAATCGATAATTAATCCAGATAAAGACAGGAATTTCCCGCCGGACGGTTCTCAAAGAACACGTTTCTTAAAACAAATTTATTAGGAGAAATTTATGTCTATCAATTTAAGCGATTATGGTTTTACGGGCGCGGATTTCATTGCCGCACAATCAATAATAAATGAAAAAGGAAATTACATTCCAGCAAGAATTATCGAAGCGCAGCGCGACAGATTTAAAGTAATTTGCGAACACGGCGAAGTAACGGCAGAAATAAAGGGTAGTTTCTACCATAGTGACGCAGGCGAAGAGTCTGACAGGATTCCTGTTGTAGGTGATTTTGTTATTATCAAATATAACGACACCGGTTCGTCATTAATTAACGCTATCCTTCCGCGCCGTTCCAGGTTTTCCCGCGTTGATTTTCTTGGGCATGCGGCAGGTTACGCGAAAAATGTAAAAGAACAAGTCAACGCGGCAAATTTTGACTATGTTTTTA
>Ga0209755_10002983_pt1 | contig 21959 bp, 17 predicted proteins | sample TergutCo191P1_FD_187301 | JGI IMG/M metagenome (GOLD analysis project Ga0209755, IMG submission 187301) | Cornitermes sp. P1 segment gut microbial communities from Petit-Saut dam, French Guiana - Co191P1 (SPAdes) (version 2) | ecosystem: Host-associated > Arthropoda: Insects > Digestive system... | reverse complement strand
TTTGCCCTTCGCCTTTTGCGTAGTCGTAAAGCTTTGCGGAATGGAGCAGCGCCTTGGAAGGGATGCACCCTTCGTTAAGGCACACGCCGCCAAGGTTTCGCTTTTCGAAGAGCAGGGTTTTAAGCCTGCCCTTGGCCGCAAGCTCGGCGGCGTGGTAGCCGGCAGGCCCCCCCCCCAAGATAACCAAATCGTACATATCCATTACCTCGCAAGCAGGGCCGTAAAGCTTTCCAGGTTTTTGCACAACGCCTGAAGAAACCTGGACGCAGGCGCGCCGTCAAGCGCCCTGTGATCGTAAGTCAGCGAAAGCGTCATGCACGGGTAGGCACAAAGCCCGCCGTCCGCTTCCCTGACCCTAGTGACAATGGTATTAACGCCAAGAATCCCCGTCTGCGGCGGGTTAAGAATCGGCGTGAAGCTTTCCATGCCCAAATGCCCAAGGTTGGAAACCGTAAAGCTCCCCCCGGTCATCAGCTTTGGGGAGATGCTTCCGTTTCGGCAGCTTTCGGCAAGAAGCTTCATCTCGCCGGAAATCTCAAGCAGGGACTTTTTCGACGCGCCGAAAATAACCGGCACCATCAGCCCTTTTTCGGTATCCACCGCGCAGGCCAAGTTTACTCCGTTGAAGAAGCGCATCTTGTCGCCAAGGAACCAGGCGTTCAGCTCGGGGAAGGCCGGAAGCGTGCGGGACACGGCAAAGAGAACCATGTCGCCCAGCGTAACCCCGCCCAGGCCGGAGCTTTGTTTCAGCGTTTTGCGGTAATCAAGAATACAGGAAGCGTCGAAGGAGGAGGTGTGCGTCACCTGCGCCGAGTTTTGCAGCGATTCCATCATGTTTTTGGAAATCGTTTTGCGGATGGCGGAAAGCGGTTTGTCCTCGTACTCCGCCAAAGCCGCCGGCTGAACGGCGACGCTTTCCCCCGCCCGCGGACGGGCCGCCCCTTCGTCAACAAGCGCGCGAACGTCCCTTTCTATTATGCGGTTTCCTGGGCCGGAAGGCGTGGCGAGCTTTGGGTCTATGTCGTTTTTGGTTGCCAGACGTTTAGCCCGTGGGGAAACTCCGCTCGCCCCGGTATCCGCCGGTTGATCCCTTGCCGTCTGCGGCTGTATCGCGGCGGCTTTGGGCCCTTCCATGGCCGGCGCGCTTTCCGTTTTTTGCGGAGCGGCGTCCACGGCAAATTCCTCTCCCGGCTGCCCAATCACGCAAACCGGCGACTTTACCGCAATCTCGTCCCCTTCCTCGACCAGCAAAGCCAGAACGCACCCCGAATGTTCGCACTCCACGTCAAACGACGACTTTCCCGTCTCCAGGGAAAACAGGATGTCGCCGGCTTTCACGATGCCGCCTTTTTGCACGTGCCACTTGGTGAGCACTGCGCTTTCCTCAGAAATGCCTATCTGGGGAAGCAAAACAATGTTCGCCATATCAATCCTCCTTTGCTCTTCAGTGAGCGCAGCTTTTGTACAGTATAGCACCCGAAGAATATTCATACAATATGTGCATACGACATTTGCCCGTTTTGCCTGACGTAACCTTGCCAAACCCCCGCGTTTTACAATGGACAGCAGATTGTCGTGCGGGACACGGCTTCAGGCCGATATTTCCATCCCGCCGAAAAAGGGGCGTTATGATTCGAAAAGCGTCAAAGATGAAGGTTTTTCCCGGGCGTTACGGGGAGTACAAAAAGCGCCACGACGAGCTGTGGCCCGAAATGGAAGCCACGCTGAAAGAGCACGGCGCGCACGATTATTCGATTTTTCTGGACGAAGAGACGGGCATCCTGTTCGCCTATGTCGTAATCGAATCGGAGGAGCGGTGGAACGCCGTGGCCCAAACCGAAGTCTGCCAAAAGTGGTGGGCCTACATGAAAGACATCATGGAAACAAACGAGGACAATAGCCCCAAGTCGTGGGCCCTGAAAGAGGTTTTCTACTTGGAGTAGTGCGGCGACGTTTCCGCCATACGCTCTCCTTTCCTTGACAACGCCCGCGTTTCTTCGCGTTTTGTTGAAACGGCATGAAAACATGTCATTGTATAGTGCGATATATCAAAATTCAGTTGACAGATATGTGTTTTTCAGGCTAATATAACACCAATGATAAATCCCATTTTGTATTGAGGATCATCCAAGGAGGTTGATCATGGGAAGGAAAAACTAAAACTCATTCGCGGCGCTATGGAAGGCGCTTATACGACAGAGCAAGTGGCCGAAAAGCTTGGTATAAGCGAAAGAACCGTAAGGCATCAGAAAAAAAGGTATACCGAGCAGGGCGAAAGCTCGCTGGTGCACGGCAACTCCGGCAGGATTCCGGCCAATTACATAGACGAGGAACTCAGGACGCGCATAGTTGCCCTTAGAAAGTCGGATGCACACGGCGGGGTCAGCGTTTCCCGTTTCAGGAAAGTTCTGGCCGAGCAGGAAGGAATAAAAATAAGCTATACAACCCTTTCGGGAATTCTGAAAGCCGAGGGAATCGCCTCGAAAACAAAAAAGGGGGAAGCCGGGCCTTTTAGGCATAAGGGGGCTTTTGGGGAAATGCTGGGGGCCGCCTCACATTTCCACGACTGGTTTGGGGACGGAACGCCGTGCGTGTTGCACGGCCTTGCCGACGACGCTACAAAGCGCATAACCGGCCTGTATTTTTGCCGGGACGAATGTGTCAAGGGCTATATCGAGGTTCTGCGGCAAACCGTAACAAACCACGGTATTCCCCTTGAACTGTATGCGGAAAACCGAGAAACGCTTTTCCGCGGCACTTCCGGGTTGGGTTTTATAGTGGGAAACTGGCTGGGAATAGACATAACCGCCGACACCGACGCGCCGCACGCAAAAAAGCGTGTGGCGCACCTGTGGAAGGCTCTGCGGAACGGCTTTCCTCGCTGGCTTAAAAAACTGGGCATTGCCGACATGGAACGGGCCAACGGCGAGCTTCACCGTTATATCGCCCTTTTTAACGGCAGGTTTGCAAAAGAGCCCCGAATGCCCGAAGCGTCTTTTGTCCCGCTTGGCGACCACAATTTGGATTTGCTGCTTGCCCTTCGCCATGTGGTTGCCACGGACAGCCGGGGCCGTTTCCTTTTTAACGGATTTGTTTTTATTGTGGATTCCGAAAAACCCCTTGCCCACAAAAAAATAGAATTTCTTTTTGGCGAGGAAATAGGTTTTCTTGCCCATTGCGAGGGCGAATACCATAAGGTTTCTTTCCATGGTTCTAAAAACAAAGACCGCGTTGTTCGCCCTTCCAATGCCCTTAAAGTGCTTATTCAGGAAAGCTATTGTGTCGGCTTGGGCGATTTGCGGAACGGCGAAGTTAACAAGGAAAATTTTCCGCGTTAATTTGCAAATTCTTGAGGAAAAAGTCGCTAGTTAATTGCCGCGTTTTTTGAAAAACAGTTTGCGGTACGAGTTTTTTCGTGCTAGCATCTACGTATAGATACAATCATCTTGTAAGGCATCCTGCGCTGTATCAATTAAATTACGCGGTAGAACACATCTTGGTAAAGACAGCACGTATACAGCCGGCGCAATTGCGCTTTGCTGATAGTGGGTTTAAACGGGGAACACCCGTTTGCCGGCCGTCGCCTTGGTGTGGCGGCTTAATACATGCGTTTGGCTGCACGTTCGTGCGCAAGGATGTTGCGCCAAACAAAAGGAGCGAAATATGTTTTCGGAAGCTGAAAACAAAGCCGGATTCTCTGCCGTGGGGCAGAAGGAACTGGAAGCGGTTAACGGCGGTATAATCGGTGGAGTGCCATCTCCAGGAGTAGGGGCTCCTGTTTTATTGCCAATTGAAAGACCGATTCTAAATGGCTCATTGAAAGCTGCGTTGGATAGGAACCATACTATTGCATTTGGGTGTGAATATCATGGGTGTGGTTCTAGCGATGGTTGGCCATCTGTAATGCCAACCCCTAAACAAAATGTGAACTTGCTAGGAGGCAGCAATTTTTCATCTCGCCCGTTATTTTAGTTTCTCATAAGACTAATATCGTGCTATTGTAAGAGGGGCTGATTAAATGCGGCATACTTTATCAGTTCCTCTTGCCTCTTTTGTTCTTCGGTTTCTGAATGTGGGTGCATAGGGGGTAGAGAACATCGGTAAACGCAGGCTAAGAGTCTGTCGTCTATTTAACAAGTAGTTCCGTGGGAACAAAAAGGTTGGAATCACTAATTATGACTGTAGACACTTTATTTCATGTGTTCGAAAAAGATTCGGTTTTCTATCTTTACTTGACCGATTATAAGCAATTATTTTGTTTAAATGAAAATGATTTTTTGTTATTGCGTAATAATAAATATAGCAATAAACATATTGTCGATAGATATGTAAAATTGACTAATAATATTGACCGCAAATTTGCACAGGAAAAAACAAATGAAAGAGACTATGGTTTGTTTTTGTGTGTCGCAAACACATGTAATGCAATGTGTAGCTACTGTTTTGCAGGCAAAGGTGACTATGGGAAAGCGGAAGGTTTAATGACAAGCGAGGTTGCCCGCAGTGCTGTTGATTTTTATTTGAAACGTATTCCAGTTGACGCTATTGCTAGCCTGATATTTTTTGGTGGAGAGCCTTTAATAGCATATGATGTAATAGTAGATACGTGTGAATACATATTCATCAAATATGGTCAAAACAAGAAAATAAACTTTTTTCTCGTTACAAACGGAACCTTGCTAACAAAAGAAATGATAGATTATTTTGCAAGTAAATATTTTACAATAACTATAAGCATTGATGGAAATAAAAATATTCATAATTCTCAGCGCCCTCTAAAAAATGGTGAGGATTCTTTTTTTGAGGCCACAAAAAATCTTAGTTATTTATTGGGGAAAATGCCTGGGCATGCAAGAGGGACTTATATAAATTACGATTATTCTTTGCCAAATATTTATCAGGACTTGCTGAACTTGGGTTTCTCAAGTATTGATCTGCCACCAGATATATTAAATTTTAAAGAAAAAATAGAAATGAAAAAATTCCTAGATCAACTTGATGCACTCTATGAGTTTGTGCTGAAGTATGTTGCAAAATACGATGACTTTCCTTTTAGCGCATTTAAGTTACGGTTGCGTAATATGTTTTTGCCCAAAGTGACTGCTGCTTACATGTGTGGAGCTGGGAAAAATGTAATTGCTGTTGACTATAAAGGTGATGTTTACCCTTGTCATCGCTTCTCTTCCATAACAAAAGCAATCATGGGAAATATTTTAGATAAAAACACCGACTTTCATCACAGGCCTAAAGATAAACCTAATTGTCATAAATGTTGGAATAAATATTCTTGTTCGCACGGTTGTGCCTACGACGATTTATCAGGTAGTGGTGTTTTAGGCATATCATCTTTTTGGTGTATTTACTCCAAAAAAATGACAGAGTTAGTACTGGCTATTTGTACTAATTTGGAGGAAGGAATTCTGCAAAAAATACTAGGAGTTTAAGAAAGATTTTTTGTTGTGGACTTGAATAAAAAACGATGCTATGGTATGTTTTGCCTTCTGGGCAATTTGTAAGGTGAGGAGTGATAGGCATGTTTAAAAGCATTCTCATTTTTTTACGTTTTAGTCTAGATCGTTTCAACAAAAGAAACAAAATGATGTTTTTTTCTGTAGCTATTACAGCAGCACTTTCGCTTTTGGCGGTAATTATTGTGCCAATTTTGCAAAGAGACATAATCGAAAATGTGCAAGCAGATATAATAAATCATCCGTTAATGGTGATTATTTTTTTCATCAGTATTGTCGGTATATTCTGTGCCGTCTATGAATCCTTAGTATTTAATAAGCTTAATATGAGTCTGCAATATTATTTGCACAGAGAAATGATAGCATCTGCGGTTAGATATAGCAGCAAAGTGATAGCCTCTCGTGGATCTGGGGCATACATGAGTCTTGTTTTTGGTGACAGTGAACAAATTGCTGAACTGTTGAAAACAAATTATTTTTCAATAATTTTAGTATTATTGCAAACAGCATTCATCACAGCAATAGCATCATCATGGTCATGGATTTTTGTTGCGGTCGTTGCTCCAATTTATGTTTTGTCAGTTTTAGTTATAATGACTTCAAACAAAATATACGTTAAGCATAGAGCTGTAGCGCACGAAAAGGTCATTAAACTGAATCCCAAGATATTAGAACGTCTTGAAAACCGTTTGTCTGTTTTAGGTTTTGCTGACATTTCTAGTATGGAAGCCGAACTATTCAAGGAATTTGACAGCCGCGATACAAGTTTTATTAAAGCTAAAATAGCCAACGATCTTTCTGCAGCCATGGTTAAAGTGCTTGCGGCAACAGGACTTGTTGTTCTGTTCATTCTGTCTATGACACAGATAAGTTCTGGTAATTTGAGTATGGCATCTTTTGTCGCTATGCTCTCATATTATGCGGTTATTTTTTTTCCTTTATCGGCGGTACAAAATCTGACACAGGGAATGGGTAGTTTCAAAATGCACTACAATCGCATTAAAGATGACTTAACCAAAATGCCAATAATTGGTCTCCCAAAATCATGTGAATTAAAATTCGTTGAATGCTCATTTGGTTACGATGAAGGCACAAGTGGACAGATTACAAACTTATCGATGAGTATTGACCGCAGAATAGGTCTTGTGGGCTTGTCTGGTGAAGGCAAGACAACAGTCATCAAGATTCTGTTGGGAACTATATTACCACAAAAAGGAACATGTTTACTAGGGGGGATCGATATTTCAGGTATCGCGAAAGGTGTGTTGCATTCAATGATAAGGCTCTATAGCCAAGATTTGGAACTGTTCAACGACACTCTTGCCTACAACATAACGTTGGAAAAAACCATGTTAAACAGGGCAGAGTATTCAAAGATCGTTTCTGATTACGAGACAAGGTTTTACGAAGAATTTTCACAGATTGAGAAAGGAAAAGCGATTACCAAAAACTGTGAAACAATCAAAGAACTGTTCCTGCTTAACGATTGGCAAATAAGAAATCCAGAACTTCTCCAAGAGATAGCGACCGAGTTGAAAGGTAGGTGTGAAATGTTCGGATTTTTTTCTGAATTAATAGTCGCCAGAAAATTTTACATTGCCGAACGATATCATTCAATTCTGGAAGATTTGGGACTTACCCATTTAACTGATAGGCCATTCGGTCAACACGGAAAAAATGTGTCTGGCGGGGAGAAAAACAAAATATGTTTGGCAAGATTTCTTTTACCAGTACAAAAAAGCTTTTACATTATAGATGAACCTTTTACTGCTGTAGATGCTGTATCAGAGGAAAAGTGTATTAATGCCGTAAAAAAATACCTTGATTGTAAAGGTGGTATAATAATATCCCACAAACTAAACGTAGTAAGAGTTTTATCGAACGATATTGTCGTTTTGAACAAAGGAAAAATTTTCGAAAGTGGTACGCATGATATGCTAATCCAAAACAAAGGGCTTTATGCGGATCTTTACAATAAATTTATTGAGCTCAAATAAAGGAGACTAGGTAGACTCAAAATAAGGCAATGAAATACCAGCAACAAATTGATGAAACGGACTGCGGCCCCGCCTGTATTGCGATGGTTGCCTCATATTACAAGCTACATGTTTCCCTTGGCAGAATTCGCGAGCTTTCCAGGACCGACATAATAGGCACCAACCTTGCCGGCATGGTGAACGCGCTGGAAAAGCTGGGCTTTTCCGCAAACGCCATGCGCGGCGAAGTGCGAAACGCAAGCCTAGACCTCCACATGATCATGCCCTTCATCGCCCACGTAAAAATGCCGCAGGGGAACGGTGAGCCGCTGAATCACTACGTTGTGGTCAAGAAAATATCCAAGAAAAAAATAACGGTTTGGGATCCTGACTTTACTCGGGGAAAACGAAAGCTAAGCCGCGCCGACTTCCTAAAGCTGTGGACGGGCTATGCCCTTTTCCTTTCGCCGGGCACGGATTTCAAGGCGGGCAAGCACAGCAAGAATGATCTCCTCAAATTCCTGCCGCTGGTTTTGCCGCACAAAAGAACGCTGCTTGCGGCAAGCCTGGCCTCGGCCCTTTTGATCGTGTTCGGCGTGGTTATGGCAAACTTCTATCGCTATATTATGGACGAAGTAATCGCGGCGCGGGCGGCCTTCACCCTTACCGCCTTCTCCATCGGCGCAATCGTCGTTGTGCTTACGCAAACCATCGTGGAGGTGGTTCGAAGCGTTCTTGTAAACCATTTTTCGTTCAAGGTGGGGCTTCAGCTTGACTTCTCCTACGTTTCGCATATCCTGAAGCTGCCGCTTTCCTTCTTCGACCTGCGCAAAACCGGCGACATAATAACCAGGCTTGGCGACATAGCCACGATAAGGGGAACTCTTTCCAGCACCGCCCTTAGCCTTATCTTCGACTGCGTGCTCATTCTTGTGGTGGGGCCCATTCTTTTCAACATAAACGGCACGCTCTTTGTCGTGTCTTTGATCAGCATGGCGGTTATGAGCGTTATCGTTTATTTCTTTGCCGGTTTTTTTAGGGAGCTCTACGGCAGGATGCGCCGGCAGGAGGCAGAGGTCAACTCCACCCTCGTGGAGGCGATAGCCGGCATGTACGCGATAAAGGCGCTCAACGCGCAGGGAAACGTAAGCAGGATATACGAAAAAAAACAGATGAAGGCGGTGTGGACCGGCTGGAAGACTGCGGGCCTTTCCATTTGGCAGGGCTTCTTTGCAGGCTTGATAAACGGCGTTACCGGAATAATCGTGTTCTGGATTGGCAGCCGCGGAATAATGACCGACGTTTTCAGCTTCGGCACTCTTCTAAGCTTCAACGCGCTTCTTGCATATTTCAGCGGGCCGCTGTTCCGCATAATAAACATACAGCCGCAGATTCAGGCGGCCACCGTCGCCGCGCAAAGGGTAAGCGAGATTCTGGAGCTGGAAGTGGAACAGCCGGAGGGAGAGCGCCTAATGAAGCCGCAATCCCTAAAGGGCGACATTGAATTCAGCGAGGTGCTTTTCAGGTATGGCATGAGGTCTCCGGTGTATGAGGACCTTTCGTTCCGCATAGAAAGGGGGCAGTGGGCGGCCTTTGTGGGGCCTTCCGGCTGCGGAAAAACCACGCTGGTAAAGCTGCTGCTAAAATTTTACCGGCCGGAAAAAGGAACCGTCAGTATTGACGGACACGACTTGCGGCACGTTGACGCTGCGGCGTTGCGTTCCCGTATCGGGTATGTTCCCCAAGATATCTACATATTCGCCGGCACCGTGGCCGAGAACATAGCCCTCGGCAGTCCGGACGCGCCCATGGAGGCCGTTATGGAGGCGGCGCGCAAGGCCGGCGCGCACGACTTCATAAGCGGGCTCCCGGATCAATACGCAACCAAGCTAAGCGAGCACGGATCCACGCTCTCCGGCGGGGAAAAACAGCGGCTTGCGCTGGCAAGGGCCTTGCTTGAAAACCGCGAGATCGTCATTCTGGACGAAGCCACCAGCAGCCTTGACACCGTAAGCGAGCGCGATATCCACGCAACCATCGAAAAGCTGCGGGGAAACGTTACGGCCATACTTATCGCCCACCGCCTTACCACCGTGAAAAACTGCGACGTTATCTTCGTGATGGACAAAGGCGACATAGTGGAACGCGGAAGCCACTACGAGCTGCTGGCCCAAAACGGGCTTTACAAAAAACTGTGGGAGGAAACCGTCGTATGATGCGCTTTTCAAACATGGAGGATTTCCACCTCGGCTACCAGTTTTTCATGAACAAACCGTCAGGCGCGGCCAGGAATTTCATTCTCATAATCACCGGCATAATCGTCGCCGCTTTTGTATGGGCGGGCATAGCCCAAATGGAGGACATCGTACAGGCCACGGCCCTGTTGCGCCCCGTGGAAACGATTTCCACGGTAAGGCCGCTTACGGGCGGTCAGGTACAGGTAAAAAACTACGTCCAAAACGGGCTTGTAAAAAAAGGCGACCTACTGCTGCAGCTCGATACTTCGGCCGATATTCTGGAACTAAGAAATTCAAAAGAGCTGATGGCGCGAATCAACAACAGCCTCACGGTACACACCACGTTGCTTGAAACGATACGGCTTAACGCCAACGCAGCTCCAAGGGAAAACGGCGAGGCCTACATCCACTCGGCGCAGTTCATTCTGGAAAACCGCCATCAACAGTTGCAGGTTGAGGAAACGCGGATGCGGCTTGAAAACGAGAGGAGCCTGCCCGAAGCCATGGCGATAAGGGTGCGGCTTGACGAATTGGAGCTGGAGCTGGAACGCGCCGAGCTGCGGTTCGCGTTATGGCGAAACGGCAGGATAGTGGAATCGACCGACACGATAAACGTCCTCACGCAGCAGAGGGAAAACCTTGAAAGGCGCATATCCGATCTTGAGCGAAACATAAGCAACTCCACAATCTATTCCCCTATTTCCGGCAGGGTGAACGAGCTGCGAAGGCTTAACGTGGGCGACAACGTTATCCCCGGCGAGGAAATACTGGCCGTTATTCCGGAAGGGGAAACGGGGCTTAGGGTTGAGCTTCACGTGGATCCCGCCCACATTGCAAGGGTTGGGGCGGGGCAAACGGTGGTGTTGCGTTTTCCCGGCTTGCCGCCTTCCAGATACGGCAAGATGGAAACCAAAATAGGCCTTATACCGGCGGATGTCAGCGCCGTTCATGGTTTTGCCCCTGTCTTTATTGTAGAGGCATTGCTTGACGAACCGTGGCTTGTGTCCCGCAATGGCGAAAAGGTATATCTTAGGGCGGGTATCGGCGCATCTGCCCGTATTATAATCGGTCGAGACACGGTTTTAAGGATGCTTCTAAGAAAGCTTGATTTTATTGGCGAGAATTAACGCTCGCCTTTCCTTGACAACGCCCGCGTTTCTTTGCGTTTTGTTGAAACGGCATGAAAACATCGCATGTGAGGACGGGCCGGCAAGTTAAAATGTCTATTGACAGGTTTTTGGACATCGCGTAAACTGTTACCCTGCCTACAAGGAGGAGCAGAGGCACGTGCCAAACATTTTGGAGCTGCGCAACGTATCCAAAACCTTTCCCGGCGTAAAAGCTTTGAACGGCGTGCACTTCGAGCTTCGGAAAGGAGAAATCCATGCGCTCATAGGGGAAAACGGCGCGGGCAAGTCCACTTTTATAAAGATAATAACAGGGGTGCATCTGCCCGACGAAGGCGGCGAGTTTTTTATAGACGGGCAGCCGGCGAACATAAAAACGCCGTTGGATGCCCAGGCGTTGGGAATTGCGGCCATTTACCAGCACGTTACCTGCTTTCCGGACATTACCGTTGCGGAAAATATTTTTATGGGCCATGAAAAAACAACCAAACCGTTTGGGCGAATCGACTGGAAAACAATGTACAGCGAATCGCGCAAGCTGTTGGCGCAGCTCGACGCAAACTTCGACAGCCGCGCCGAAATGGGCGAGCTCTCAGTTGCCCAACAGCAGATAGTGGAAATAGCAAAAGCGCTTTCCACCAATGCCAGGATTCTTATCATGGACGAACCCACGGCCCCCCTCTCCAACAGGGAGTGTGAAAACCTGTATCGCATAACGGAAAACCTGCGGGACAAAGGCGTTTCAATAATTTTTATATCGCACCGCTTCGAGGACATATTCCGTTTGGCAGACAGGGTAACGGTATTTCGCGACGGTTCCTACATAAACCACTGGGACATGAAAAACGTAGTAGAGAACGAGCTGGTGGTCGCCATGGTGGGGCGGGAAATCAACCAGTTTTTTCCGGGTCGCAGCTCGAACATCGGCGGGGAAATCTTTCGCGTTGAAGGGCTTTCAAGAACCGGCTTCTTTAAGGATGTTGACTTTGCCGTGCGCAAGGGGGAAATAGTCGCGCTCACCGGACTTGTGGGGGCTGGGCGCACGGAGCTTTGCGAGGCAATCTACGGAATTGCGCCTTACGATTCCGGAAGCGTGTACCTTGAGGGGAAGAAGCTTCCGCCGCTGAAACCGGTTTCCGCGATAGGCGCCGGCATAGGGCTTCTTCCGGAGGATCGCCAGAAACAGGGCCTGGTGCTTAACTGGGAAATATCAAAAAACATAACGCTCACGGCGCTTCGGCAGTTTGTGCGCAAAGGCGTTATGGACATTGAAAAGGAAAACCAAAGAGCCGGCGAGCTTTCCAACAAGCTCAGGATAAAAGCCGTCAGCGTTCACGACAAAGTCTCCACCCTTTCCGGCGGAAACCAGCAAAAGGTGGTTGTTGCAAAACTGTTAAACACCAGCATGAAGCTAATCATACTGGACGAACCCACCAAGGGCGTTGACGTCGGCGCAAAAACCGCGATTTACGAAATCATGAACGAGCTTGTAAACGAGGGCTACGGCATCATTTTGGTGTCCTCCGAAATGCCCGAGGTGCTTGGCATGAGCGACCGCATAGTCGTTATGCGCGAGGGCAGGGTAAGTGCCACTTTCGATACAAAAACGGCAAACCAGCCGATGATACTCAAAGCGGCTATGAACGAAAACCGCGAAGTGGCATAGGAGAGCAAGTGATACACAAGCGACTGCAGGACTTTACGAAATTCAGGGAATTGGGTCTTGTGCTTTTCATTATCGTTTTATGTGTTGCGGTTCAGGCGCGCAACGACCAGTTTCTTACCCTGAACAATCTGCAAAACCTGTTTACAAACGCGGCGATACTTGGGATTCTTGCGGTGGGAATGATGATGGTGCTTCTTTCTGGCGGCATTGATCTTTCCATTGGATCGACGATAGCGTTTTCCGGCATGGTGGTGGCCCTTACCGTCAAAAACTTTCCGGGAATTCCCCTTGTGGTTCTTCTGCTTCAAGGCGCGCTTATCGGGGCCGCGATAGGGCTTGTTACCGGCACGCTGGTATCGCGTTTTTCCATTCTGCCGATTATCGCAAGCCTGGGCATGATGAATGTCGTGCGCGGTTTGACGTTTTGGGTTTCGGGCGGGGCCTGGGTAAGCGCCCACCAAATGCCGGAAAACTTCAAAGGCATGGCAACGGGGCAGTTCATCCCCGGAATCAACAACATCATCGTCATTGCCATACTTGTGTACATTGTTTTTTGGTATTTCATGAGCTTCACAAAAACCGGAAGGCGCATTTACGCGGTGGGCTCAAACCGTTCGGTCGCGGAAATATCGGGGCTTCCCGTAAAGAGAACCGTTACTTTGGTATACGTGTTGATGGGTTTTCTTGCGGGGCTTGCCGGCGTGCTCTGGGTTTCCAGGTTTGCGTCGGCGCAGGGCGATACGGCTACGGGCTACGAGCTAAGCGTGATAGCGGCCTGCGTGCTTGGGGGAATAAGCGTGTCTGGGGGGAGGGGGAGGGTAGGCGGCCTTATTTTGGGCGTCGTGCTGTTCGGCATTTTGGCAAACGCCCTGCCGCTTATCCGCGTGTCCCCGTTTTGGCAGCAGGCCATACAGGGTTTCGTTATTCTCACGGCGATTATCACCAACGTGCTTATCAAGCGAAGCAACGACCGCGCCATCCTGCGAAAAAGAGTGATATAGGGGTAAACGGAAAACATGGAAAGGATAGTGGGCATACAAAAAACATTGTCGTGGAAGCAGTTTTTCCTGCAATGGGAATGGCTTTTGGCGCTTATTCTGCTTTTGGTTCACGTTATCAACAGCTTTGCCTCGCCGTTTTATTTCAACACCCACACCTTTTTCAGCGCGCCCAGGGGGTTTTTGGACAGGGCGTTTATAGTCTTTCCCATGATGCTGGTAATAATGCTGGGAAAAATCGACATCTCCGTGGGATCAATCGTGGCGTTTACCGCCGTAATGATGGCGGTGCTTTTCAACGCGGGGCTTCCAATGCCTTTGGCGATTGTCGCGGCGCTCGTTATAGGAACGCTTTGCGGCGGAATCAACGGCCTGCTTATGGTTAAGTTCCCGGAGCTTCCCGCAATGATAATAACGCTTTCAACCATGATTATATATCGCGGGGTTGCCTTTGTGATTTTGCGCGACCAGGCTTCCGGCGGATTCCCCGCGTGGTTTTCGTTTTTTGCCTGGGGGTATCTGGGGCCCTTTCCGTTTATCCTGGTTGCCTTTGCGGTTGCCGCGTGTGTTTTTGCCATAGTCATTCACAAAACGGCGTTTGGAAGAAGCGTTTATGGCATGGGCAGCAATTTCCTTGCGTGCAAATACTCGGGGATAAAAACGGATCGCGTAATCATGACGGTGGGCCTGTTAACCGGATTGATGTCGGCGGTGTGCGCGGTCTTTCTTGCGTCGCGCATGGGAAGCACGAGGCCGAACATCGCCATGGGTTACGAGCTTGACGTAATCGCGATGGTTGTGCTTGGCGGGGTAAGCACCAACGGCGGAACCGGTCGGGTGGCCGGCCCGATTTTGGCGATTTTTATTATAGGTTTTCTTGGCTTTGGGCTTGGGCTCAGAAATGTTTCCGCGCAGATAACGCTGATCATATTGGGCCTTTTGCTTATACTCTCCGTGTTGTTTATGAACGTGCGGAGCAGCAAGAAAACCTAGGGAACCGCTGGTTAAAGCGGAATTCAGCGCTTCCTTAGGGTTTGTCGGGAAAACGGTCTGCATAGACAGGCGTTTTAAATATTGCACTATGGAGGAGAAGATGAGAAAAGTTATCGTTTTCGTGTGCGTGCTGTCAATGGTTTTGACAAGTGCGCTCTTTGCGGGCGGTCGCAGGGACGGCGAAGGGGGCCACGCTTTTGTTTTTAAAAGCGCCGGCAATCCCTTTGGTGAACGGGTATGGGACGGTTTCAGGGAAGCCATTGAGTCGCAGGGCTATGAGGCGATTTTCAGGGCGCCGGCCCTCCCCACGGTTGAGGGGCAAATCCAAATCATCGAGCAGCTAATCGCCCAGCGCGTGTCGTCGATCGGCGTTTCCAGCAACGATTTTGACGCGCTTCAGCCCGTGCTCACAAGGGCCAGGAATCAGGGCATCCACGTTTTTTCGGTTGACTCGGCGGTAAACGCGGCAAGCAGAAACGTCCACATAAACCAGGCCGACACGCACCTGATCGCCCTTTCGTTGGTGGAATCCGCCTACGACATTCTTGGCGGGTCCGGCGAGTTCGCGATCCTTTCCGCAACAAGCACCGCCGCGAACCAAAACGCCTGGATTGCCGCAATGCAGGAAATCCTGGCCGCCCAACCCAGGTTTGCAAACCTGAACCTGGTAAGGATAGCTTTCGGCGACGACCTTCGCGACAGGTCCACTTCCGAAACGCAGGCCCTTCTTGCAAGCTTTCCAAACCTGAGGCTGATTATCGCCCCCACGACGGTCGGCATAGCAGCCGCCGCGAGGGTCATTACCGATCAGGGGCTCATAGGCCAGGTTTACGTTTCCGGCCTTGGACTGCCTTCGGAAATGCTTGCCTACATTGAAAACGGCGCTACGCCCTACATGTACCTTTGGAATCCCATCGACATGGGCTATCTTGGCGGACATGCCGCAATAGCTTTGACAAGGGGAACAATGACCGGCGCGGTTGGAAACACGTTTGCCGCGGGAAGGCTTGGCGGCCCCTTCAGCGTTATTTCGGCACCCGACGGCGGAACCGAAGTAATCCTGGGCCCCCCCTTCAGGTTTGACAGATCGAACATCCGCTTCTGGGCTGAAGTGTATTAACACCAAAGCGGCTTCGCATCCACGGGTGCGGAGCCGCTGCCCGTTTGGTTCCAATTTGAGTTAACCATTAGAGCTGTATAAGGAGTGCGCCATGTTGCAAGCGCGATACGAACAGGCAAAGGAAATTTACAAAGAAATCGACGTTGACACTGATGCCGCCTTGAAGACGCTAAAGGAAATCCCCATTTCCATTCACTGCTGGCAGGGCGACGACGTAGGCGGCTTTGAAGGCGAGGCCGAGCTGTCCGGCGGGATTCAGGCCACGGGGAATTACCCGGGGAAGGCCCGAAACCCGCAGGAGCTGATGGCAGATATCGACAAAGCTTTGAGCCTGATTCCCGGAAAGCACAGGATAAACCTTCACGCAAGCTATGCCGTTTTTGAAGACGGCTTTGTCGATCGCGACAAGCTTGAACCCAAACATTTTGCAAAGTGGGTGGAGTTCGCAAAAGCCCGAGGCTTGGGGCTCGATTTCAACCCGACCTATTTCTCGCACCCGAAAGCCGCAACCGCAACCTTGTCCTGCGAAGACGAAGAGGTTCGGGCCTTCTGGATCGAGCACGGAAAACGCTGCATTAAAATAGCCGAGTATTTTGCCGCCGAGCTGGGCTCGCCGTCTTTGTTAAACATTTGGATACCCGACGGCTTCAAGGATATTCCCGCCGACCGCACCACGCCCAGGGCCCGCCTGAAAGATTCTCTTGACAGCATTCTTTCCATCGACTACGACAAGTCCAAAGTTTACGTGGCGGTAGAATCGAAAGTTTTCGGAATCGGGCTGGAAAGCTACACGGTGGGTTCGCACGAATTTTATATGAACTATGCCGCCAAAAACGGTATCCTCTGCCTGTTGGACAACGGGCACTACCACCCGACGGAAACGGTTTCCGACAAGATTTCGTCGATGCTTCTTTTCGCCCCCAAAGTTGCCCTCCACGTAACGCGCCCCGTTCGTTGGGACAGCGATCATGTGGTGAAGTTTGACGACGAGACGCGGGAAATCGCAAAGGAAATAATTCGCCACGGGGCGGACAGGGTTTTTCTCGGACTGGATTTTTTCGATGCAAGCATAAACCGTGTCGCGGCCTGGGTTGTCGGCGTAAGAAACATGCAAAAATCCTTGCTACAGGCATTATTGACGCCGCATAAGCACTTGGCAAGCCTACAGGAAAAGCGTAAGCTTACCGAGGTTCTGATGCTGCAAGAGGAACTGAAGCTGTATCCCGTGGGGGACGTGTGGGACCACTTCTGTTCCGAAAACGGCGTACCCGTTCGGACGGCCTGGTTTGGGGAAGTCGAAAAGTACGAGACGGACGTTTTGTTTAAGCGCGTCTAACATCCGGGGTTCTGGAGTGGAATATGGAGGAAACGATGAAGGTATTGGACAGCGAATTTGTGAAAGGTTTTATCCGTATGGCAACGGACGGCAACAACATGGGCTGGCACGAGTGCAACGGCGGCAACCTAAGTTACAGAATCAAGGACGAGGAATTGGCCCAGGTTCGCGGCTGTTTGGATTTTTCAAAACCGTGGATCGAAATAGGAATGTCCGTTCCCAATCTTGCAAACGAATTTTTCCTGGTAACGGGCAGCAGAAAGTTTTTTCGCAACGTGGAGCTTGCCCCCGAAACGACGCTTGCCATTATCGAGCTGGACGGACAGGGCGAAAAGTTTAGAATCGTTTGGGGCCTGCGCGAAGGCGGCCGCCCTACCATGGAGCTTCCCACGCATTTGATGAACCACGGGGTAAAGAAAACGGCTTCCGCCGGCGTTTACCGCGTTATTTACCATGCGCACACGCCCAATCTTATTTCACTGACTTTTGTGTTGCCTCTCAAAGACGAAATATTTACGAGGGAATTGTGGGAAATGATGCCGGAATGTTCCGTGGTGGTTCCCAAGGGAATCGGCATTGTCCGCTGGATGCTTCCCGGAGGACACGAAGCCGCCGTGGCAACCGGCGAAGCAATGAAGAAGTACGATGTCGCGGTTTGGGCGCACCACGGAACGTTTTGTTCCGGCGAAAGTTTTGACAGCACCTTTGGCGTTATGCACACGGTGGAAAAGTCGGCGGAGATTTTGGTAAAAGTTTTGTCGATGGGCGGAAAGCGGCAAACGGTTGCCCTGCAAAACCTGCACGATTTGTCGGCGGACTTCAAGCTGGGTTTGGACGAAAAGTTTCTGTTCGATAAAACGGACAAGGCGGAGTAAATTCCCCACACGGGATTTCCCATAAAACGGAGCGGTTATGCCGGAATTGAATGTGGATTTGCTTATTATCGGGGCGGGCCCTGCGGGGCTTACCGCCGCGCAGTATGGAGCCAGGGCCAACCTCAAAGTTCTGGCGGTAGAGCAGCTTGCCCCCGGGGGGCAGGCCGCACTGATCGACGCACTCGAAAACTATCCCGGCAACGTGGAGCTCAAAGACGGCAAGGGCAACGTGATTGCCAAAGCGCGAACGGGATTTGACTTGATGCAGGACATGCACGCCCAGGCCGAAGCTTTCGGGGCCGGCTTCCTAAGCGAAACCGTCGTCGAGCTGAAAAAAGAAGACGGGCTGTTTGCGGCGGTTCTGGAAAACGGCGAAACGCTTACGGCTCCGGCGGTGATACTGGCAACGGGAGCCGCGCACCGCAAGCTGGGCGTTCCAGGCGAAGACGTGTTTGTGGGACGCGGCGTTTCCTATTGCGCAACCTGCGACGGCGCGTTTTTCAAAGGCAAAAAGATCTTTGTGGTTGGCGGCGGGGATGCCGCCTGCGACGGGGCGCAGTATCTTGCCCGCCTTAGTCCGCACGTGGTTCTTGTCCATCGCCGCGACGGTTTCCGCGCCCAGCCGGCTCTTGCGAGTAGGGTTTTGCAAAATCCAAACATCGAGGTCAGGTTTAACACCACCGTTAAAGAAATAAAGGGCGGGAAGAAGCTTGACTCCGTGGTGCTGAACTCCGTTGGCGAAGCCGGCACGGCAACGCACGAAGAAGATGCAGATGCCGTTTTCATTTTTGCGGGCATGATTCCCCGCTCGCAGCTTGTATCAAATGCGAACATACAGGCGGAGCTGGACAAAGACGGTTACGTCGTTACCGATCAAAGAATGGCCGGCTCGGTGCAGGGCCTGTTTGTAGCGGGCGATGTTCGTTCCGGTTCTTTCAGGCAGGTGGTTGTAGCCGCGGGGGAGGGGGCCGTTGCCGCACACAACGCTGCCGAGTATATAGCCGAGTGTAACAAGGAGCTTAACGCAAAGCCAAAGCCCTGACATGAATAACCTGTGGCCCCGACAACGCCGGCTGAAATGGCGGAAAATGAAAAATTGCGAAACCGCCGCAGTGGAAACATTGCTGACATCCAACGAACGTTGGTGCATGAACGCCTGTAGCAGATACATAAACCTAAAATCCCTTAAAGGCGAAGTATGGATTCTGCACGGCGAAAACGGCGAGCCCTCCGCCATTGTTGTCCATGCAAGGCGTGGCTTGCTGCCGGTGCTGTGCGGGAAGGAGCATGTCCCCGCGCCGCATTTCCTGCACGGCTTTTTTAGCAAAACCACCATCTATTCCCTGCAAGGCAAAAAAGATGACGTGCTGAAAATGGAAACCGTAATGGAAGGAACGGGCATGGTTGCCACGGAGAAATCCGATTTTGACCTGATGTGCATAGACAAACTGCCCAACGGTTTTGGCTCGGCGGGCCCCACAGAGCTTGTAATCCGCAAGCCAAAGCTTGCCGATCTGGACACTCTTGTTTCGCTTCATGCGGCCTACGAAAAGGAAGAAGTGCTTCCCGCCGGCAGAAACCCCAACCCGGCCACCACCCGCATGAACATGGAACGAATATTCTCAAAAGAGCAAATGCTTGTCGCCGAGCTTGACGGGCGTTTGGTTGGAAAGATTAACACCAATGCCGTTACGTTTACCCGCTATCAGGTGGGCGGCGTATACGTCCATCCGGATTACCGTGGGCGGGGCATAGCTCGAAGAATGGCGGGAGAGTTTATCGCGGGCCTTGTTGCCCAAGGCAGGGGCATATCGCTTTTTGTCAAAAAATCGAACACAGCCGCCCGTTTGGTATACCGGAACATCGGTTTTGAAATTCTTGGCAGTTATCGCATCAACTATTATGCGAACAATACGGGCAGGCAACCATGAACGATCTTGGTTCCCGTATTCTCCACTGCGATGCGTCTTGCGTTGTTGTCAATAAAATAGCCGGGGAAGCTGCCGAAGGGGCGGGCAAGGGAATGAGCTGCCTGCCAAGCCTGCTTTCCATGGAGCTGGCCTTACCCGGTTATCCTTCGCTTTCCTTGCAGCAAGGGGCCCTCCCCGCGCCGACCGCGGTTCACCGCCTTGACGTTCCTGTTTCGGGCTGCACGCTGTTTGCCCGCAGCAAGGTTGCGCTTCGCCTTCTTAACGATGCTTTTAGCAAAGCTGCGAGCCGGGATCATAGCGCGGTGGAAAAACGTTATTGGGCAATCGTCGAGTTGCCCCACAACAATCAGCTTGAGGAACGGTTTTCGGCAAACGCTGTTGACAATAGCTTCGAGCTTATCCATTGGATACAGTTTGATTCCCGGCGAAACAAATCCATCGCCCACGACCTGCCGGGGCCCGAAAGAAAAAAGGCCGTTCTTCGTTACAATTTTGTTGGCAAGGGCCGCGACTATTTGTTTATGGAAATTGAGCTTGTTACCGGCAGGCACCACCAGATAAGGGCGCAGCTCGAGCGGCTGGGCCTGCACATAAAGGGGGATCTGAAATACGGCGCGCGGCGCAGCGAAAAAAACGGCGGCATCCGCCTGCACGCCCGTTCGCTTTCCTTCCCAAACCCCGCCGACGGCAACACCCGCATCACCACCCATGCGGAGCCCCCCATGCAGGACGCTCTTTGGCAGGCGTTTATGTCGGCACACGAAGCTCTGAGGGCGGAAGGGAAGCCGGCTCTCTCTTGACGATTTCGGCCTTTACCCGCCGTCACGCATGATGTGCGCCCTGATCGTGGAAACCGGTTCCCTGCCTACTTTTCCGGATTATCGCCGTCCCTTGCCGTTGTGTTCATCATGTTGAGCGAGCTGCTCACCAGCGCGTTGATGTCCGAAACAAGCTTGCCGATTATCTGCCCCACCTCGCGGGACGAGGCGTTTTCCGGTCGCATAAGGTCGTGCGGCTCGATGCCCAGGCCCCGCGCCAAGCCGGTGAAGGTTTCGGGCCCTGGCCACTTTTCGCCCCGCTCAAGTGCTCCCATGTAGGGCGCGGAAATGTCCGCTCGCTCGGCCAGCTCCTCCTGGGAAAGACCGGCGTTCAGCCTGAACCGCCTGATATTAAGGCTAACGAGGCTCCGCAAGACCTCCCCTTTCCTGCTGTATTCCTTCATGCCTAAAACTATTATGAAAGGTTGCCTCGGGGCTTCCATAGCCTTTGGGAATTGCAAATAATTCTATTGGTAGATGGAAAACCTAATCTCCCCGTATGATCGTAGAGGTGAACAGTATAGACACCAAGTTTTACAACACTACATCGATTAATGACGGGCAAATAATGGAAACAGGCTTGCGGGTCGATGTTTAAATTGCTGGCAAGGGGCGTATTAGAGCTCCCCTCATCATTATCGGCGTTAATCGCCGGAAGTTTAATAGGAGGCGAGTTGTGAACAGGAAAATGTTTTGTGCGATTATCTTGACGACGGGAATTTTGGCAAACGTCTATGGGCAAAATAGCCCTGGCCGGCAAGACTCTTTTATGGTGCAGGTCGGGGCTTTCAGAAGCCCGGTCAATGCAAATGTCTATTTGACCCGCCTTAACGCCATAGGGTTCGTTCCCGTTCTCTATGGCCACGGCGGCCTGCACAGGGTTGCCGTGCCCGTGGATACCTTGGAGGAAATGCTTGTCGTTGTCCAGAGGCTTGGGGATGCCGGCTTCCGGAACATCTGGGTGCGCTGTGGGGACATGGCGGCACACTCCCCGGCTCCAATCGTTCAGCCCCAGCTCCAGCCCGTGCGTCCCGCGCCCGTACAATCCAGGTGGCCCGTTCAGCCGGCGCAAGCAGCTCAACCCGTGCTCACACAGCCTATACAGCCAACACCCACACAGCCGGCATTGCCTATCCCGTCGGCGCAAATCACTCAGCCTTTACCCGCACAGCTTGCCCAGCCAACACAAGCGCAAACGAATCAGACGGGAGCCACCCTGCTTTTCACCGATGGCGACATGGCTGCGGGGCAGGCACAGACGGCCCTTGCCAGAGGCATAGCCGCCCAGCAACGGGGGCAGGAAATCGAGGCCATTTTCCACTTCATTCAAGCCAACGTCCAAGACCCGGAACTGGAGGAAGCCGCAAACCGCCTCTATACAATGACCGCCTGTCTGGCTCGCGGAACCGGCGGC
>Ga0209755_10002982_pt1 | contig 21959 bp, 18 predicted proteins | sample TergutCo191P1_FD_187301 | JGI IMG/M metagenome (GOLD analysis project Ga0209755, IMG submission 187301) | Cornitermes sp. P1 segment gut microbial communities from Petit-Saut dam, French Guiana - Co191P1 (SPAdes) (version 2) | ecosystem: Host-associated > Arthropoda: Insects > Digestive system... | reverse complement strand
GCGTAGGCTGCGTTTTGTTTTCCGGCAATCAGGGCGTGCGCGAAGGATCAAAAGTAAAACGCACGAACCGCACGATGCATGTACCCGTAGGCAAGCAGCTTCTTGGCCGTGTGCTTAACCCCTTGGGCGAACCAATCGATAACGGACCTGCGCTTAATACGGAAAAAACCCGTCCCGTTGAGGCGCTTGCCTCGGGCGTAACAGAACGTCAGCCTGTAAAGGTGCCGATGCAGACAGGCGTTCTGTCGATTGACTCGATGATTCCAATCGGACGCGGACAGCGCCAATTGATCATCGGTGACAGGCAGACCGGTAAAACTTCTATCGCTATTGACGCGATTATTAACCAACGGAACACGGGGGTGCTGTGTATTTATGTTGCGATTGGACAGAAAGCGTCCGTTGTCGCGGGCATCGTCGATACACTGCATCGCAACAACGCGATGGATCATACCATCGTTGTTTGTTCTTCATCAGCCGATTCCGCGCCGCTTCAATATCTTGCTCCCTATGCCGCATGCGCCATGGCGGAAGAATTTATGTACAGTGATCACAGCGACGTTTTAATTGTTTATGACGATTTGTCAAAACACGCTGTTGCTTACAGAACGATGTCGCTGTTGCTTAAAAGACCTCCGGGACGCGAAGCATACCCGGGCGATGTTTTCTATTTGCATTCGCGGCTTTTGGAAAGAGCGGCGCGTTTGTCGGATGATATTGGCGGCGGCTCAATAACCGCGCTTCCGATTATCGAAACGCTGGCAGGTGATATTTCCGCGTACATTCCCACAAACGTAATCTCCATCACAGATGGACAGATTTTCCTTGAGAGCGAATTGTTTCACTCGGGGTTCCGCCCTGCGGTTAATGTCGGTTTGTCGGTTTCACGCGTCGGCGGCGCGGCTCAGACAAAGGCGATGAAACGCGTTGCAGGTTCACTTCGGTTGGAGCTTGCGCAATACCGTGAACTGCAGGTGTTCTCGCAGTTTGGTTCCGACCTTGACGCTTCAACACGCGACAGATTGATTCACGGCGCAAAATTAATGGATACACTAAAGCAGGGCTTGCACACTCCCATCCCGATGGAAGAACAGGTCATCGTTTTATATAACGCCAAGGAAAGGTTTTTGGAAAAAATCATTTCCGCCGATGTATCGCGTTACAATAAAGGTCTTGTCGAATACTTCAGGACTAAAGCGGCTGATATTCTTGCCTCGATTCGTGAGACAGGGCAGTTTCCTTCCGAGGCTGATGCGAAGGTACGGGAGATGTGCGTAAGTTACGCAAATGATTTTCAATCTTCTGTTGTAAAAAAATAAGGCGGTATCGATATGAGCAGTAAGGGCAATCTTCGTGACCACATGAAAAGTATTAAGCAGACAGTCAAGATCTCAAGCGCCCAAAAACTGATCGCAGGAGCGCATATTGTAAAGGCGCGAAAAATGCTTGAGCATAGCCAGCCGTATCATGATCGCATACGTCTTGCAATTGCGTCTGTTTTAAAAGACTGCGAATCGAAAAGCAAATACTTGGATACCGGAAAAGAAATCAAGAAACGCGGATTGCTTGTCATTTCGGCAGACAGAGGATTAGCCGGGGGCTACAATCAAAATATTATAAGAGAGACAATGCAAAATATGGCGGACAGAAAAGTAGTCAAAGTTCTTGCAATAGGACGCACAGGTTACAACAAATTCGAACATATAAATGCGGTTACAGGTCAGCAAATAGTGCCGCTCGACAAAAGTTTTATCTGGGCGGCTGAAAACCCGACATTATTCACATCGCGCGAAATCGCGGAGAAGCTGAGTGAACTGTTTGAGAACAACGAAGTGGACAGCTTTGACATTATTTACACCCAATTTCGTTCCGCTGTGCGTATGATTCCTTCAACAGAAAGGCTTTTTCCCCTGTCGCCCGAGATGCTGATAGACGCGAATGCATCTAATGAAGTTAAGGAACCGTGCGCTTCCAAGGAACCGCTTGTTCATTATTCGGAATACGAACCTTCGCCCGATGCAGTTTTGGAAACATTGATTCCCCAATATCTTAGGGGTTATATATTCAGCTGCCTTACACAGGCATGGATGTGTGAGTTGAATTCCCGTATAACAGCAATGGAGAGCGCAATAAAAAACGGGAACGATATGCTCCGCAAATTATCATTAAAATACAATCGCGTGCGTCAGGGTTCTATCACTCAGGAACTAACAGAAATTGTCGCAGGCGCGGCATCTATGAGATAGGAGGGAAACATGAGCGGAAAAATATCGCAGGTTATAGGTCCTGTATTGGACATTCACTTTGAGGACGGCAATCTTCCGGAACTTAATAACGCCGTAGAGATTAAGGGACCAAACGGCTTGATCACGGCAGAAGTGCTGCAGCATGTCGGAAACGATACAGCGCGCTGCGTTTCTCTGTCTGCAACTGAAGGACTTGTCAGGGGCGTTGAAGCAAACGATACAGGAGGACCTGTTATGGTTCCTGTCGGCGAAGATGTACTAGGCAGAGTTTTTAATGTGCTTGGAAAAGTTATCGATAAAAAAGAAGATGTCAAAGGCAAAGAGAGGTGGGCAATTCACAGAAGCCCTCCAAGCTTCGCCGACCAGCGCGGCGTAACCGAAGTTTTGGAAACGGGAATTAAGGTAATCGACTTGATGGCGCCTTATGCAAAGGGCGGAAAAATAGGATTGTTCGGCGGCGCGGGCGTAGGCAAGACAGTTTTAATTATGGAATTGATTCACAATGTCGCGACTGTTCACGGCGGCTACTCTGTGTTTACAGGCGTTGGAGAACGTACCCGCGAGGGAAACGATCTTTGGCTCGAAATGACAGAATCGGGCGTTATCAAAAAAACGGCGATGGTGTTCGGACAGATGAACGAGCCGCCGGGATCGCGTATGCGTGTAGCTCTTACAGGATTAACAATGGCGGAATATTTCCGCGATGTCGCCGGGCAGGACGTGCTTCTTTTTATCGACAATATTTTCCGCTTTACGCAGGCGGGCTCCGAGGTCTCCGCGCTTTTGGGACGAATCCCTTCAGCGGTTGGTTATCAGCCGACACTTGCGAACGAAATGGGCGCGTTACAGGAGCGCATCACTTCCACGCACAAAGGTTCCATCACTTCCGTTCAAGCCGTATACGTTCCTGCGGACGATTTAACAGACCCTGCTCCCGCGACAACTTTTGCGCACTTGGACGCAACGACAGTTTTGTCACGCGCCATTGTAGAAATGGGAATTTATCCTGCGGTTGATCCGCTGGAAAGCACATCGCGTATGCTTGAACCTTCGATTGTATCGGAAGAACATTACAGCACGGCGCGTTATGTACAGGAAACTTTGCAGCGTTACGCCGAGCTGCAGGATATAATCGCAATCCTTGGAATGGAAGAACTATCCGACGGAGACAAGATTACCGTAAGCCGCGCGCGCCGTATTCAGCGGTTTATGTCGCAGCCGTTCAATGTCGCGGAAGCATATACCGGCAATCCAGGAAAATATGTGCCTTTAAAAGATACAATCCGTTCATTTAAGGAAATACTCGACGGGAAATGTGACAATATCCCCGAGGATTGTTTCTATATGAAAGGCACGATAGAGGATGTATACGAAGATGCAAAAAAACGTTAAGCTCTCGATTCTAACCCCGGAAAAAGTTTTCTTTGAAGGCGATGTATCGCAAATTATAGCGCAAACGCCAGATGGAGAAATGGGCATAATGATCGGTCATATGCCAAGCATCGCTGTAGTTTCTGACAGCCTTTTAAAGATACAGGAAAACGACGCATGGCGAAACGCGGCGCTCGGTCAGGGGATTATGGATGTGTCTGCGGCAGGAATTGAATTTTTCGTGGACACAGCGGAATGGGACGAGGAAATCGATGTGCCGCGTTCGCAGAAAGCTTTGCAACGCGCCGAGGAACGTCTTCGCGGAAGCTTGTCGCACAACGATTATATCCGCACACGCACTGCAGTTGCAAGAGCGACGGCTCGTTTAAAAACCGCGCAAAACAGAAAACGTTAAACGTGCGGTTACGCCTGTTGTCTTAAAATCTTGCGCGGATGTTTCGCCACAAACGTCCAAAAAATCCGATATTTTCTTCTGTGTAAATTTGAGCCAACCTTTGTTTGGCTTCCTCGTGATAATCCTGCGATACCCATGATTTATGATTCTTGTACCAATTCACCGCCCTGATATAAAACTGAATGGCGTCTTTTTGCGATTCTATTTCCTTTAACCTGGCGTTCAGATAAAAGACATCGCCGTTAAACAAGTATGCTTTATCGTTATAATACTTTACCGCGATTTTTTCAGCTTCTTCTATGTTGTTTTCGTTTATTGCGGCAAAACCCGTTCTTAAATCATTTACTGCCTGCGCTTCCCATGGAAGTTTTACAAATGCCGAAATAATCAACAATATCGCCGATACGGCCAAAACAGGCAAAAGCGTTTTCTTTTCGCGTTTTTGAAGATCGCTGCTGTATTTAAGGTCCTGCGTATATTGCGCTTTCTCGTTCTCCTGAGTTTCCGCCGTTTCCAATATTTTACCGCTCGATGCTATATGATAAATTGTTCTTGCAATTGCGCAGAGAAAAATCGCCAAAATCACCCAATCCGCCGCCGAAAAATAAATATCCCCCGACCATACTCCTCGTGGATCTGACAATAAAAAACTGCCTAGCAAGTGATTGATTCCCATAAACCACAAAACGAAAAATATTAAACCCGATTTTATATTATTGGTAAACGAAACGGGCAGTTTTTTTGATATAAAAAATAAAACTATATTATATATAATCGTCATCACCAGCCCGATGCCCGGCAAGACAAAGTTTAAAAAAAGAAATAAAAGCTGAAGCAGCGCACAGACAATAAACGATCTTATATACATTCTCCATTCTCTGCTCATTGCCGGAACTATCGATAAAATAATCATGGTAAGAAAAAAGAAACATGATAAAAATGCCTTCAATAAGCCAAGCTGGAAAGGCGAGCCAAGCCATTGAACGGCAAAAATCAATGTGGAAATCTGTAAAAACATATTAACTCCTTTCTTATTTCGGAAACAAGGTAAAACGACCCGGTTGCCAGAATGGGTAATGATTTTTCTTTCGCAAACTCCTGCGCCTGCCTGACCGCTTCCTGCGTATCCATAACAAGCGCCGCCTTTTCTGTTGACGTAACGCCACAGAACGCTTCATAAACTTTTGCAGGATCGCTTGCTTTAAATGTTCCGGGCGTAGTTATGAATATTTTCGAAAAATGAGAATGCGCAATGTTTGCCATTACCGAATCGTCCTTGTCTGCGGCGCATCCAAAAATCAAAACGTTACCCTCGCCGTAAAGCGAACAAAATGTCTCGATGCAAAGATGAAGGCTTTCGGGCGTATGTGCGCCGTCAATAATAAACGGCAACTGTTTCCCCATGTTTTCAAAACGCCCCGGTATCTTTAAATTTTTTAGTCCGCTGCAAATAGCGTCTTCGTTAATTTGCGGGAAAGCGATTTTGAGCGCGGTAATGGCAAGCGCGGCGTTTTCGGCTTGTACCTTGCCGGGAATTGGTAAGAAAAGAGGTTCACACGGACATCGAACCAACGGTTCGGAGGAGCCACTGAGATTATTATTTTTAATATTAAATTCTGTGCCCGTATTTGTTATTTTTATTTCTGAAAGTAATAAGGTTTCGGGGATATAATAAAGAGTGCTGTTCGTTTCCTGCGCTTTCTTTTTAAACACCTGTAATGCCTCTTCGCATTGAGCCGCCAAAACAAAAGGTTTGCCATTTTTTATAATTCCCGCTTTTTCGCCTGCCACTTCTGCGATTGTATTGCCAAGAAAAGAAGTATGTTCAAGTTCGATTAATGTTATGACGCTGACAAGAGGATCAAGTATATTTGTGGAATCAAGTCTGCCGCCCATGCCGGTTTCCACTACCATTACGTTACACTTTGCCTGCCGCGCGCAAAGAAAAAACAAAAGCGTAAGAAGTTCCCAAAATGTCGGTTCGCAGCCGTCCGCAGTTGAGGTGTCAAAAAGCGCGGCATGCGACAAAGGAAGACGCGTTTCTGCAATATCGCGCAGTTCGTTTCCTGCAGCGCAATAAATTTCTTCATCAAAAAACGCATCGCCAAGGCAGATGCGTTCCCGTATATCGGTTACATGCGGCGACATGTAACGCGCTGCGCGAAAACCTGCGGCGCTTAGCATTGCAGTCAGCATGCTTGTAACCGAGCCCTTGCCTTTGGAACCTGCGATATGTATGGAAGGCGCGCATTTCTCCGGATGCCCTGCAAGCTCCGCCAAAAAACTCATCCTTTCCAGACGAAAACTTTTTGGTTTTTGCCCGCGCTCAAGATTGATAAAACCGGACACCCATTTAAACACATCTTCAGAAGATAAAAATTTTTCCATCCTAATTCAATTCGTATGTTTTTCCGTATTTGATTATCTCAACATGCGGGTAGCCGTTTTCTTCCAAATATTTTTTAAGGAAGGCTTGCGCTTTTTTCTCGCCGTGTACAAGGAAAATACCCTTTAACTTTGATGTGTCCACCTCTTTAAGCCAATCAAGGGTTTCCTTGTAATCGGCATGGGCGCTGAACGCGTTTATTTCTTCGACATGCGCTTTTAACTTGTACCAGTCGCCGTGGATTTTCACTTCGCTCTCGCGGTTTCGAATGCGCCTTCCCAGCGTATTTTCCGCCATGTAGCCGACCGTCATGATTGTCGTGTTGGGGTCTTGTATGTTGTGCATCAAGTGGTGTTGAATTCGCCCCGCTTCGCACATGCCGTCCGCAGAAATTATTATAAGAGGACCGGGATGATCGTTTAGGGCCTTTGATTCCTGCACGCTTGTTGTAAAATGAAGACTGTTAAAACCAAACGGATTTTTATGATGTTTGATAAACGCTTCCTTGATTTCTTCGCCGTAACATTCGGGATGCACCTGAAAGATTGTCGTTGCATTGGTTGCCATCGGCGAATCAACATAAATCGGAACTTCGGGAATTACGCCGTCGTCTACCAATAAATGAAAATAATAAACAAGTTCCTGTGTGCGTTCAATTGCAAAAGAGGGGATCAAAATCTTTCCCTTTTTTTCTACGGTTCTCTTTGCTATATCGGCAAGCTTCTTTATTGCGTCATCCGTAGAATCATGAAGGCGATCGCCGTAAGTGCTTTCCAGAATGATATAATCGGGCGCCATTTCGGGGATCGCGGGGTTTCTGATAATCGGTTTGCCCTTTCTGCCAAGATCGCCTGTTGCAAGAATGTTTAATTCGTCGCCGCCTTTTTTTATTTTTATCGCCGCGATAGCAGAGCCCAAAATGTGACCGGCATCGTAAAATTCAAGGCTTACGCCGTCGCCAATAAACATCGGTCTGTTATACGAAACTCCGATTGTCTGGCTGACAGCTTTTATCGCGTCCTGTTCGGTGTAAAGCGGAGTCCAGTCGAACTTTTGCCCTTTTTTCTGCGCCTGACTCTTTAAGTATTTTGCGTCACGCGCCTGAATGTTTGCAGAGTCCATCATTATAAGGCTTGCAATATCACGGGTTGCAGGCGTTGCGTAAACATTTCCGCCGTAGCCGCGTTTTGCCAAAAGCGGCAAAAGACCGCAGTGGTCAAGATGACCGTGAGTCAAAATTACGCTGTCTATGCGATCTTCCGCAATACCAAAGTCTCTGTTCTTGCGGTCTGCTTCGGCTCTGGAACCCTGAAACGCGCCGCAATCAATCAGATAGCTTTGCCCGTCAATCTCAAGCACATGCTTGGAACCTGTTACCTCTTCGGCTGCGCCGAGGGAATAAAAACCTGCGTACATTCATCAAGTTTATCACATTTCAAAAGAAAAGAGTATCGAATTTTAATTGTAAGTTTTAATCAAGAAATTGAAAAAAAGGCTGCCCCGTTTGGGACAGCCTTAAAATTTAACCAAAATTAACGGTTATTTTATTTCGATGTAATCAATGAATACGTCCCAAGTGTTGTTGTCGTTGATGCAAACCAATTCGATTGTTTTGCTTCCTGCGCTGGAGTTGTTGAATGTGATTGTTTTGCTGGCTGCGCTTGTTCCGCTGAAGCTGATTGTTCCAACTTGAGTTCCGCCTACGTTAACTCTGATTTGAGCCGAGCTGCTGTTGCTGGAAGCGCCTCTTACAGTGATTGTTCTGCTGCCGGAAGCCAGGTTTTGCGAAGTGGAGATCTTGTCGTTGTTGGCATATAATGCAACACCTTGGAAAGGCGAGCTGATATTACCTGTATACTGACCGCCTTTTGTCATGCTTTCAGCTTGAACTGTTACTGTGGAAGAAGAAGTGGTTGTGCTTGAGCTGCTGCTTGAACTGGAACTTGAACTGCCATTAGTTGCACCGCATTTGCAAGTTCCGTTGGAATAACTATGAGCTTCATTCCATGTGCATGCGCAATTGTCTGCCCAATGGCTAGTGGTATTGCCACCCCATTTCCAGCTGCCGCTTTTTCCGCATCCGGGGCAATTACCGCTTGAAGAGGAACTGCTTGAGGAGCTGGAGCTGGATGAGCTGGAGCTGCTTGAGCTTGAACTTGAGCCGCCGCCGAGTGTGGTGCTGCCGTACTTAAGAGTATAGCTTGAGATTTCTCCGCTGCCATTGCTCTGCCAACCTTCCAAGCAAAGTGAAACTTCGTACATTTTGCCGAGGCTCATGCCGTTGTCGTACCATGCATTGAAAATTCCTGTTACATCAATTGTTCCGCTCGTGCGTTTTGACTGACGAACTGCCCAATATTGTTTGAATGTCTTTGTGCCTTCGATCGAAGGTTGATTTGTTCTTGTTGTTTCAAAAAGATCGTATCCGTTCCAAGATTTCTTCTTTGTTGCACCGGAAGCCGAACGGGGATCATATGAACCGTAGTTTTCTACGATGTAGTACTCAACCAAAGGATCTTTTGACCAGCCATAGACGCACAGATAAGAATTTCCGCCGGGTGTAAATGAAGCACTGTAGGTAATGGAAATGTTTCCAATCTGATTGTGAGATTGGGAAGAATTGAATTTTTTGCCTGTGCGGAACAGAATATTGCCAATGTTACTCCAATTTGCTTTGAATGTACCATTGTCATTTACAGTCATGCTGCCTGTTCCACTGTCTTTCCAATACTCATAATCCCATCCGTTTTTGGTTCCTGTTTTGTTGTTTGTGAATGTTTCGGCGGCCCTTGAACTGCCAATAGCTTCACCGTCGATCAAGTCGAAGTCATTACATCCAACCAACACGAACCCGCCTGTTGCCAAAAGGAGCGCTAACAAAATCATCATACTTTTTTTCATAATTTTTTCTCCCTGTAATAAGATTAGGCGCTCATACGAACACCTGTAATATAGAATTTTAACACTGGTATATGAATTTTGTAAAGAAAAATTTTCATTTTTTTTAATAAATTTTCTACTATCTTAGGTTTTTCATCCAAAAAGAAACAGTTTGACATAATTTGTAATACTGTCAAGATAACGCCTAATTATATGGTCGATGATATTTTGATTCCTTATATTTTATTTAGGAAGAATTATATAGGAGGAAAATTATGAAACTTAAAATTAAATTAAGTCTTATGGTGATTGCCATAGTTGCAGTCATTGTAACCGGTATCGCGGCGCTGCTTTTACGCGAAGCCAGTAATATCAGCCTTGAATTGAGCCTTAATAACCTTAAACATATGCTTGAAAGGGAAGTAAATTACTGGAAAGGCAGGGAAGACGGACATTTTCTCGCGCTCAGTACGCTTAGCGCCATGATGGAGGATTTTGAAAGTTTGCCGCCTGAAACAAGACGCGATCAATTCGACAGTATGCTAAAGGGCGCTCTGATCGAGAACGAGAGATGGGGGCTTGCATATTCGATCTGGAAACCAAACGCGCTTGACGGCATGGACGACCGTTATATAAACAGGGTGGGTTCCGGTCCCGGCGGGCAATATGCAATGACAGTTACCAAGGAAACAGGCGTCATTACAACCCGCGCCAGCACTGATATCGATCTCACCATGGAGCATTTAGCCGGTCCCGATGCCAGAAAAGACCGTTTTGACGACCCGGTCCCGGTAATCATGGACGGGCAGGAAACTTACGGGATGCTGATTCAGGTTCCCATTATCAATCCCCGTACAAATGAGGTTATTGGAGCTGTAGGATGCCTTCTGGATATGGCTGTCATTCAGCCCACGCTGGAAAAAACCCTTCATGAAGACGACAATATCGCCCTAATGGTTATGTATTCCGGCAACGGAGACATTCTTGCGCACTTCCTTCCCGAAAGAAAGGGAAAAAATTTGCTCGATGTCGATGTTGAATACGGCGATGCACAGCAAGCCGCTTTCAATGCGGTAATAAACGGGAAGGATTTTTCGGGCGAATCTTATGATCCTTCGCTTGATACAAATATTTACATGATGATGAAGTCTTTCCAAATCGGCGAATCGGATCAATCATGGTCGATTTTAATCGGCGCTTCAGAAGCTAATATTTTTAAGCCCATTCAAGCCATAACCAGATTTACGATTATTTTGGCGCTGATTGCCATAATTATAGGGGCTGTTATTACATACTTTGTTCTTCATTATGTTACAAAGCCGCTGGTTACATTGGCTGATACCTTAAAAGATATTTCCGAGGGCGAGGGCGATTTGACAAAAGCAGTCTCTTTAAATTCATCGGATGAGATCGGCGATTTGGCAAAATATTTTAACAATACACTGGATAAAATAAAACGCCTTGTTCTTTCCATTAAAAACGAATCTGTTACATTATCCGGCGTAGGAACGGCTTTGGCCGGCAATATGAACGAAACTGCCGCCGCGGTAAACCAGATTACTTCGAATATTCAAAGTATCAAGGGAAGGGTAATTAACCAAAGCGCAAGCGTAAGTCAAACTCACGCGACAATGGAACAGGTTGTAAGCAATATAAGCAAACTTGACAGTCTGGTTCATGAACAAAGCCAAAATGTCGCGCAGGCTTCATCCGCTATCGAACAAATGGTTGCAAATACGCATTCTGTAACGAATACCGTTATCAGCAATGCCAATAACGTTAAATCATTAATGGACGCTTCGGAAATCGGGCGCAGCAGTTTGCAGGAAGTATCAGAGGACATACAGGAAATTTCCCGCGAGTCGGAAGGGCTTTTGGAAATCAATTCTGTCATGAAAAATATTGCAGGACAGACAAATCTTTTATCGATGAACGCGGCAATAGAAGCGGCCCATGCGGGGGAAGCGGGGAAAGGTTTTGCCGTTGTTGCCGCTGAGATTCGAAAGCTTGCTGAAAGTTCCAGCGTACAATCAAAGACCATAAGCGAAATCTTAAAAAAGATAAAGAATTCCATAGAGAAAATTTCAGGTTCAACAGAAAATGTTTTAACAAAGTTTGGCGCGATTGACGACAGCGTAAAGGTAGTCGCGGAACAGGAAGAAAACATTCTTCACGCAATGGAGGAACAGGGCATAGGCAGCAAGCAAATTTTGGAAGGTGTCGGCAAGGTTAACGAAATAACGCGTCAGGTAAGCGACAGATCGGGAGAAATGATGCACAATGCGCATGAGGTAATCCGCGAAAGCGAAAACCTGGAAAAGGCCACGCAGGAGATCGAATGCGGCATGAACGAAATGGCAACCGGAGCCAGTCAAATCAACATTGCCGTAAATCATGTTAACGAGATTAGCGGCAAGAACCGCGAAGGAATCAATGTGCTGATAGGAGAAGTGTCACGTTTTAAAGTGGCGTAAAGATTTATTGAGTATGCCTTGCAAACAATTGCCGGGCATACTCTTTTTTATGAACTTAATCAACCTTAAATCGCGAAACCTCATTTATTAACAGGTTGATGTTTTCACGATTTTTTGACGTTAATTCATTAACGTGATGTATCGCAGTATTAATTTGTTCCGACCCTTGAGCCATCTCGTTAACGCCTGAAGAAATTTCCTGGGTTTTTCTTTCCAATGCCTCGCTTTCTTTTATTACTTCCTTTGAACCTTCAAGCATTTCATGTGATCCGCTCGTCACCTGCCTGGTTATATCGTTAATATTGGCAATACCCTGGAGAATTTGTTTGCTTCCAATACCCTGCTCTTCCATCGCATTGCGGATATTCTCTTCTTGCTGCGCAACAGTTCTAATGCTGGCATCGATGGATTCAAATTTCGACAGAACGTTTTCTGTAGATTTGGTTATCTTGTCGATGGATTCTTTTATTTTTTTCAGAACCGAGCTGATAATTTTTGACTGTGCGCCGGAATTCTCCGCCAATTTTCTAATTTCGTCGGCAACAACGGCAAACCCCTTGCCTGCCTCTCCTGCGTGGGCAGCCTCGATTGCGGCATTCATCGAAAGCAAATTGGTCTGACTTGCAATATTCTGCATTACAGAGTTAATCTCCAACAAACCTTCCGATTCTTTGGCGATTTCCTTAATGTCTTCCGATACCTCGAACAAACCGGCTCGTCCAATTTCGGAAGAATCGATCAGCATTTTTACATTATCGCCGTTTTTAATTAGCGTTTCGGTAACAGATCTTGTGTTGGCGACCATTTGTTCGATTGCGGACGATGCCTGCGCAATATTGTCGCTTTGATTTTGAACATGTCCGTCAAGTTTATCTATATTCACAACGACCTGATCCATTGTGGCATGTGTTTCGCTGACGCTGGCGCTCTGGGATATGATTCTTTCTTTAATGCTGGAAACATTTGCCGTTATCTCATGAACCGCTGCCGCAGTTTCGCTCATATCACTTGAAAGGCTGTCGCCAATTCCCGATAATTGAGCCGCTTCTTTTCTGATATTGATTACCAGTTCCCTAATTCTGTTTAGAATCTTGTTAAAATATTTAACAAGATCGCCAACCTCGTCTTTGGATTTACAATCCACCTGATGGGTCAAATCCGCTTCGCCTTCGGCAATATCCTTAAGGGTAAGAGTCACGGCTACAATCGGATTTACAATCCTTCTGATAAACAAAACAGTTATAAAGAAAGCGACTAAAAGGGTTATAATGGCTTCAACAACAGATTTAATAATACTTTCATTTCTGGTTCTGATAATATGTTTGTCTATCGCCGACATTTCCACGCCGATGAATAAAATGCCGATTACTTCTTTTGAATTGGCGGCAAATAACGGACGGTATGCGGCAAGAAAATGCGCTCCAAGAATGGTTGCATCTCCAATATACTCATTACCTGCCCGGATGGGATCGTAAGCTACGCTGTTTTGCCCCAGCGTTGTTCCTATGGCCCTGTTTCCAGAACCGTCTATAATACTTGTAGTTATACGCAGATAATCATCATTCTCTTTCATAAAAATGGTAGCGTGCACCCCAAGACGAGACGCTATTTGATCCACGATTCTGTAATCACTTCTGAGTGAATTTCCTTCGGAGCCGGTAAGCTGTCCGTCAACAAGGCTGATCTGTCCGTATTCCAGCGCGAGCCTGTCTTCGAAAGAAGCGATGTCTCCTGTAAGTTTGCTTTTGCCCATAAGAATTGCAGTTTCACGATTTGAGCTCATTTGGGAGCGAATGTTTAAAATTGACATGATAGCAATAGTTAAAAGCAACAATATGGAAAACAACCCGGCTATTTTATGAAGTAAGCCTATTTTTTTCTTATTCCCTGCTTCGGAGTTTGCCATGATGCCTCCTTTATCTTGTGTATTTAATTTTATTGTATTATATAATTATATTCTTATCAACTTATTTATTTTTAACTTATAATCTGACCGCTAAAGAGCGGTCAGATTCATTTTACGGTTATTGATCTACTTTAAACGCACGTATTGGAAGAACAGTGAGACTGCTTTGCTTGGAACTGGCTGATGGAGCTCCGTTTGGTTCGAAAGCAAAAGACATTGCGCCGCCTGCACCTGCATTGGTGGGGGGAGCTTGCGTAGAAGACCAAACACGGCTTCCTGCCAAACTGAAGAAATAGATTGCGTATTTGTAAATTTCCGCCAATTCATCTATGCTTGGCATAAACCAGTCATCAAAACCGCCGCCCCTATAATTAACTGCAACATTTATGGCAGAAGAGTTATAATCTGCGGCAAGAATCGCGGCTGTGTTCGCCTTTCCTGTTCCAATTCCCGATTGGGTTGGAATATTTGTGCCGTAATAATTTCTTGATGCCCACAAATGATTACCTAAACCGGTTGTAGCAGCTTCCAGAAATTGCCAACCGCCCTCATCATTGCCCTTATCGTAGAATACGATTCCGCCGCCAGGTCCCCTTGATCCGACTTCGATGGGATCGGGTTCGGTTGATAAAGTGAACATACCCGACAAACCGGCGCAAGCGGTTAATCCCAATACGATCATTACCGAAATGGCAATGATTCCAACTGTACGCTTTGTAACTGCAACTTTCTTTTCATTCTTCATTCTAAAACTCCTTAAAATATTTGGATATAAGAAAACAGTAAAAAAAGTTGATTCTTTCTTTTACTGTTGCTAATATATCCTTTTTTGGATTATATTACAAGAGTCTCCCAAGACATTATAATGTCCTTATTTACCCTGCATTGCTTTTCTTGAATTTTCAACCATTTTATGCGCTTCTTTTTTTACGCCTTGAGTAAGTTCGTTTAACTTGCCCATCGCCTGCAGTATTTGTTTGCTTCCCTGTCCCTGTTCATCCATCGCGTTTAGAATATTTTTATCCTGCTGCGCTACAGTTTTAACGCCTTCGTCAATCGCGTCGAATTTTTTTAATACATCTTCTGTAGAATTGGTTATTGTATCGATGGATGTCTTGATTTTTTTTAGTACTGCGCTGATTGTCTTGGACTGCTCGGAAGAAGATTCGGCAAGCTTTCTTATTTCGTCGGCGACAACGGCAAAACCTTTCCCCGCTTCTCCCGCATGAGCCGCTTCAATTGCCGCATTCATCGATAAAAGGTTTGTCTGGCTTGCGATGTTTTGCATAACGGAATTTATTTCCAAAAGGGATTCCGATTCGCGGGTAATTTCCTGAATGTCTGTAACAACTCCGTTAAGACCCGCATGTCCTATTTCCGACGCTTCCTGCAAATATTTTACATTCTCCGTATTTTTATGAAGAGATCCGCTGACAGATTGAATATTTGCTATCATTTGTTCAATGGCAGAGGATGATTGTATAACAGCGGCGGATTGTTCCGATACATGCGCGTCCAAAGATTCCGCCATACTTTGAATGCTCTGTTGAATACTAAGTTCTTTTTCTCTTGCTTTGTGTTCCTCGCGCAAGTCGCGTGTGTAGCAGATAACAACAGGTTTGCCGCCGATTGTTACCCTGGTTGCGGTTTCTTCGACAGGGACAGGCTCGCCTCTGCTGTTTTGGTAAGTGTATTCATACCGGTGGCTGCCTGTATCAAAAGCCGTTTTTATCAACTCGCATGACTTGGTCATTGAATCTGAACCGTCAGGCTGATGCGGCGGAATGAATTTTTCAAAATGATCAAGGTATGTCTGCTTGGTGGTATCAAACATTTTTTCCACTTCCTTGTTTACATCAAGGGTGTTATATTTTTCATCGAAAATTGCGCAAATCATCGGCGCCAAATCAAGTATAGCCTGCTGCCTTTCCTTAATTTCATTAAGTTGGTTATTCTTTTCATTCGATTCCGCAAGATGCTGTTTGTTTGTTTCTTCTATTTCATTTCTCAGATCTGACTCGCTTTCTATCATCGAATAAAAAAGATTTAGCCTGCGTTTGCTTGCAATACCCGTAATGGTACTTGTTATTAAAATGCCTATTATCCTGAATGCTTCATAATATAAAGGAAATCGCACATCATACTGCTCTCCGTCAAGCATAAAAGTATGCGGTATATCAAGAACATTTCTGTTTACGATAATTAAAATTAAATATGTTGCCGACGCATAATACCCCGACCAATACGCGCAGCGTGGACTGTATCTGCAAGCTCCTGCCGCTATCAATATTGAATAAAACAACGCCCTGAACGAAAGAAACGGAAGCGGCGGCGATAACATCGGATATGTACAGCCAACCCAAATAATCGCGGTAACAAGAGACATATCAATAAATGAACAAATATACTTGAAATTTTCCGAGAGTTTGTCTTTTTTACGAACATAAATAAAAATATAGATTGAGTAGAACAATAAAAGACTTGTTACAATATGAGCCCGCCATGGAATCCATTCAGCGCCGCCCAATGATCTGATTACAGCAACACCCGTAGTGCTTACCGTAAAAATGATACCCATTATCAGGCGGACATTGCTGACGAGTTTTTCGCCTCCATGTTCATCGATCCTGATTCGTTCGTTTACTTCTTCGATTGTCATAACTTACTCTTTGTGTTTTATTTTTTATGAGCTTTTTATCTTCCAGTAATTGTCAATTTTTTCAAATTTGCACGCAGGAACAGATACCGCCCTGCCGTCATCATGCGAAAGTTTTATCTGACACGCAATCGGGTTTACTTCTGATACTCGCCATGACTCGTTTTCATAATTGATACGCATGCCTTCCTGCGGCAGATTGCGCTGCTGTTCGGAATAAAAACCGTATTCGTAAAAAAGACAGCAAAGAAGACGTCCGCAGGGACCTGAAATTTTTACGGAGTTAAGCGAAAGTTTTTGGTCTTTTGCCATTTTAATCGAGACCGGTTTTAATTTGTCGGAAACGCAATGGCAGCAGTAACCTCTTCCGCAAACTCCAAGTCCGCCCGTAACGCGCGCTTCGTCGCGCACGCCAATCTGACGAAGCTCTATGCGCATTTTAAAAACGCTTACCAAATCTTTTACAAGTTCGCGGAAGTCCACCCTGTTTTCGGCAGTAAAGAAAAAGAGAATTTTTGGCTCTTCCAAAAGATAGTGAACAAGAACAAGTTTCATTTCCAGTTTATGATTCGCAATTTTTTTGCGGCAGATGTCAAACGCTTCTTTTTCCAGCTTTGTGTTGTTACGCGATTTTTCCAAATCTTCGGGTGACGCTGTTCTTACAATCCACGCAATTTCGGAGACAGGCGGAAGTTTTCCGCGCACAGAGCCGATTACCTGCGCAAGGTCTCTGCCGTAGCGTGTTGGAACAATAACCATTGTTTCGGAATCCAAATTGTCTTCGCGGTATACGGCAAGAAACGTTTCCTGAGAATATAAAAGACGCAGACGGTAAATGGGCGCATCGGGAGCCAAAGATTCAATTCCCGCATCGGCGCCTGTGATAACGTCATGTTCGCTGAGTTTTGCCTCGTTGCGGTTATCTTCCAAAGAGGAAATATCTTCATCTTCATATTCGCTGTAATCGCTCACCCTTTGCTCCTACTGTAATAAGTCTATCAGAAGACCCTTTATTTCCTCAAGACGTGAAACAAGTTCCATTTGGCGTGTCTGACCGGAAAGCAGCATCGCCGCCAAATCTTCAAGCTTCTTATCGATAACGACAATTTTAGTATATCCCTTTCCTTCCATTGCCTGCGGAGTGCCGCGCCGTCCCTTGAAACCGGGTTTTAAAAAATTCGGAATCCCCTCGTCATATTCCTTGGAATAACAATTTTGAACTACATAATTGATAAAATTGCGCACCGCCTGTTTGTAGTTCATTATTTCTTCGGGCAAAGGACGGCTTTTTAATCTGTCACCCGCATCCCGAACTTCGTCCATTAAATAATTAACCGTTTCTTCCGATGCGGGCAGATCCTGTAAAGGACCAAGCTGTTCTGCGGTTTTGCTGCGCAGACTGTCAAACAATTTGGAAAATTCGGTTTTTTCGCCTTTGCGGATGCCTTTCGATTTTTTATCATCCTTTACCTGCGAATAGGCGGAAGGATTCATGAACAGGGAAGGATCAGTTCCATCGATTTTAGCCATAGTTTTTTTGGAAAACAGGCAATGCCGATTTGATACCCTGCGCATCGCGATGCTCGGACATGGTTTTTTGCCATCGCTCGTCATTGTCGCAGACAGCAACTCTGCCGTTTACAAAACAGCCGTCGTCAGCCTGAATGCGGCGCGTGATTATATCGCCGATAACAACAGCGGTAGAAAGAATTACAAGATGACCGTCAGAAATAATATTTCCGCAAACGACTCCGCCCACAGTGATATTTGTGCCGGAAACGTTTCCCTTCATTCTTGCGCGTTCGCCGATTACAACCCTGCCTTTAACCCTTACATCGCCGCGAATACTGCCGTCGATTCGGGTAAAGCCGCCTGTTTCCAGATCGCCTGTGAATGTTGAATTTAAACCTATGATTGTGTTTATTGAAAAATCGGAAGTTTCCTGCGCCATTTTTGCCCGTGGCTTAGCGCCCTTGCCTTGCAAGGCTTGAACGTATGGCAATATATCTGAAAGGATCAACAACGTCAGAACCGATATGAACTTCATAATGCAGGTGAGGACCTGTCGAAATACCGGTGCTTCCGATATAACCAAGCACTTCATTCTGCTGAACGCGCTGACCTACGCTTGCCCTGATGCTCTGCATGTGCGCATAACGCGTGTAATAACCGTGTTTGTGTCTTACAATTACATAGTTGCCGTAATCATACGAATATTCGGCTGTAACAACCTGTCCTTCGGCTGACGCGACAATCGGGTCACCGAATCGGCCTGTTGCAATATCGATACCTCTATGGATGTAATATTGACCATGAATGGGATGAATATTCTGCCCGAAGAACATCGATATAAAACCAAGTCCGTTTCTGACAGGCCAAATACTCGGAATTTCAGTTAAAAGCGCGCTCTGCGAAGACAAGACCATTTCGAGCTCTTTGATCGGTTCAACAGCCTGAGCCATATATACGCCAAGTCTCTTCATTTCGTTAATTTCAGGAATGGAACCTTGAGGCGAATTCGGCACGTTAAGAAATTGGCTCAAGTCTCCGGTTGCACCGCGCGCTGAAGTACTGTTATCTCTTAAGCCAAGCGAAGCAAGGACTTTGGAAAACGCATTTTCAAAATTACGGGCTTCTCTGATTAAAAGGTTTGCTTCTTCCCTGAACTGGTCCAAAGAGGCTTGAGTCTCTCTAAGTCTGTTATCTTTGTCGGAAATTGAATACATTGTGGAACTGTACGATGCCCCGTACCAGAAAAATGCGCCAAGAATGCCAAAAGCGACCAAAAGAAAGCAAAAAATCGATAAAACAGTCACATGAAGATTGTAAACCCTCTTTTCCGAGTGAGGAACAAAGACTAAAGTGTAACGTCTGGTTAAGAATCTGCCAAATGCTTTAAAAACACCGCCGAAAAAGCGGACGATTTCGGCTGCACCGTTGACAACTCTTTGTACAAACCTGTTTTCCAAACGTTTGTATTCATGTACCGAGGCCATTAGCTCTCCCTTATACATTTCATTCTACCGGCAAACGGGTGGGTTGTCAACAGAAAAAAATATAAATTCGAATAAAAAATATTATATCGCGTCATAGCCCGACTTAATCGCTTTCAGGTTCATCGGAATGAACTGATGCTTGTCCGCCGGAAAAAACTTTCGCAATATACCTTCAATATCGGCTAATTTTAACGCATTTGTTAGTTTTGCCATAGCTCCAAGAGCCACCATATTGGCAAATAGTACGTTTCCGACCTGTTCCGCAATGCCCGAAGCCTCGATTTTAACGACTTTGATGTCGCTTCTGGCGGGATTTTCCTTAACCAGCGTCGAATTTATCAGCATGATGCCGTCTTTTTTAAGCATTTTTTCGCAAATCGGGAGCGAATCCATGTTCATAACGAGAGTTGAGTCCGGCATTGTGACGAGCGGGCTTGCAATTTCTTCGTCAGAGACGATTACGCTCGCTCTTGCGACGCCGCCGCGCTTTTCTGCGCCGTAAAACGGGAAAAAAGTGACGTTTTTTCCTTCCTGCATGGCAAAATAGACCCAAAGCTGCCCTAAAGAGATGATTCCCTGTCCGCCGAATCCGGCAAAGAACGATTTTTCTGTCATTTGGAACCTCCTTCCAAGGTATTTTTGATTTCGCCGAGCGGAAATGCCGGGATCATGTTCTTTTCCAGCCATTCAATTGCCTGAATCGAGTCCATTGTCCAGTTTGTCGGGCATGGCGAAAGGATTTCTACCATAGTATTGCCGACTCCCGAGATCTGCGCTTCAAAAGCCTTCTTTATAAATTGACGGGTCTTGCGTACATTGGCTGCGTTGTTGACTGCTCCCCTTGCGATGTAACGGGTGCCCTCCAGCGTGGCGAGAAGTTCGCAAACCCTAATCGGATAGCCCATTCCGGCTTCATCCGCATCGCGTCCGTTGGGAGCGGTGGTCGCCTTTTGCCCAAGGAGGGTTGTCGGCGCCATTTGACCGCCTGTCATGCCGTAAATTGCGTTATTTACGAAAATCGTTGTGAACTTTTCGCCGCGATTTGCCGCATGAATCATTTCTGCCGTGCCGATTGCCGCCATGTCGCCGTCACCCTGGTAACAAATCACCAGATGATCGGGTTGGACGCGCTTTACTCCTGTCGCCGCGGCGGGAGTTCGTCCGTGAGGCGGCTGAACGGTATCAAAATCGAAGTACAAGTCCGCCCAAATCGCGCAGCCGACAGGATGAGTCATGATTGTTTTGTCCCTTACGCCAAGTTCGTCGATTACACTTGCGATAAGCCTGTGAATAATGCCGTGTCCGCAGCCGCCGCAGTATTTTGTCTGTACTTTTTTCAGACTTTCGGGATGTCCTAATATTTTTTTCATTTTTTTAATATTTCCTTAATTTTGGCAAACACTTCTTCTTCAGTCGGGATAATTCCGCCCGAATGACCCAACAAATGAACATCGGACTTGGAGCCCGAATAATAAGCTGATAATTTGACGTCTTCGATTAATTGACCGAGAGACATTTCTACGGAGAGGAGCGGAATGTTCCTTGCGGCGATTTTGCCGAGCGCGTCATAAGGGAACGGCCACAAAGTGATTGGCCTGAAAATCCCAAGTTTGATGCCTTCCTTTTTTGCCATTTTTTGCGCGCCGAGGCAAACGCGGGCGGAGGTGCCGAAAGCTATCATTACAAGATCGGCGTCTGCGCAATCGGTTTCTTCGTAGCGGATTTCCGCCGCTTTGACTTTTTCGTAGCGTTTAAATCGTTCTATTGTTTTGGCTTCCAGTGATTCAGGCACGAGGTCTATCGAGGTGATATGAATCGCCTCTTTACCGGCTCTTTTTGCGCAGCCGCCCGCCGACCAATCGTACTTTGGCACGGATTTTTCCGGCGGAAGCACGCAGCCTTCGATCATTTGCCCGATCATTCCATCGGCATGAACGATAACCGGCATTCGGTACTTGTCGGCAAGGTCGAAGGCAAGATAGGTCAAATCCGCGCATTCCTGCACGTTTTTCGGGGCAAGTACGATACAGTGATAGTCGCCGTGACCGCCGCCTCTTGTTGATTGGAAGTAATCGCTTTGCGCAGGGGCAATATTTCCAAGACCCGGCCCTCCGCGGTTGATATTTGCAAGCACAAGCGGCACATCCGCGCCTGCGGCGTACGACATTCCTTCCTGTTTTAGGCTGATTCCGGGGCTTGAAGAGCTCGTCATCGCCCTTACACCCGCGCAAGCTGCGCCGTAAACCATGATAATCGCCGCAATTTCGCTCTCAGCCTGAATAAAAATCCGTTTTTTATCGAGCATATGCCTCGACATATAGGCAGGAATCTCATTTTGCGGCGTAATCGGGTACCCAAAATACGCCTGACAACCCGCTCTTATTGCCGATTCGGCAATAGCGTCGTTTCCTTTCATTAATACTTTTTCACTCATATTACAACCTTATTCTACTTCGTAGACTTCCATGCAAACATCGGGGCAAACCTCGTAACAGTTGCCGCATGCGATACATTTATCCATATTTACTGCTTTTGCAGGATATGTTCCTGACGAGTTTATCTCGGTATCCGTCTCCAATACTTTGACCGGGCAGGCGCGTAAACACAGATAACACCCCTTGCACATCTC
>Ga0209755_10002981_pt1 | contig 21969 bp, 16 predicted proteins | sample TergutCo191P1_FD_187301 | JGI IMG/M metagenome (GOLD analysis project Ga0209755, IMG submission 187301) | Cornitermes sp. P1 segment gut microbial communities from Petit-Saut dam, French Guiana - Co191P1 (SPAdes) (version 2) | ecosystem: Host-associated > Arthropoda: Insects > Digestive system... | reverse complement strand
TCTAAGCTTGCGAATGCTTTAAAATTAAATAATGATATAGAACATATCAAGATTGAGGAAAAATATTGATGATTCGTGATTGTTCGCGGCGTGCCAAAAGCGCGTATTCGCGGTATAAATTTGGAATTTAACTATGGCGCAAAAACACCTGACGGTAACAGAATTAACAGAACAGATTCGATCATGTCTTGAAGGATCCTTTTCCGTAATTTGCGTTGAAGGAGAAATTTCAAATTGCAGACCGGCAAGTTCCGGACATTTATATTTCAGTTTAAAAGACTCAGGCGCGAAAATTGACGCTGTAATGTTTAAAAACAGATTAAAAACTCTTACATTTGAGCCGAAAGACGGAATGTTACTGCGGGTGCGCGGAAGTATTTCTGTTTACGCGCCGCGAGGAACATATTCAATCGTATGCGAAGAAATGGAAATCGCAGGCTCCGGCGAAATCTTAGCGTTACTCGAAAAACGAAAACAAAAACTTGCGGCGGAAGGGCTTTTTGACGCGGACAGAAAAAAAACGCTTCCTCGTTTTCCTTCTGTTGTCGGAGTTGTAAGTTCTCCGACAGGAGCCGCGTTACGTGACATTCTAAACATACTTGCTCGGCGCGCTCCCAATTTAAAAGTGTTGATCCTCCCCGCTCCGGTACAGGGCGAAGAAGCGTCCGCTATAATCGCCGCGAGAATCAAACAGGCAAACCGGTGGAAGTTAGCCGATGTTTTAATCGTAGGAAGAGGCGGCGGCTCTTTGGAGGATCTCCTTCCCTTCTCCGGCGAAGACGTTGTCCGCGCTGTCGCGGAATCAAAAATTCCCGTTGTAAGCGCGGTCGGACACGAAATTGACTGGGCGTTATGCGATTTTGCCGCGGATTTGCGCGCGCCAACTCCTTCTGCGGCGGCGGAATTAATCAGCGAAAATTATTCGTCGATCTTTGAAACGATAAAAAACACTGTATACGATTTATCAAGCGTTATGCGCGCGCGAATTGAAAAAGCGCGGCTTTTATTAAGACCTTTCGATCTAAAAGATTTGGAATACAGAATCAGGGCAATTTTACAGCCGCGCTTAATCCGTCTTGATGACTCCAAAGAAGATTTAATCAACTCGATCAAAGATAAATGCGCGTTATTAAGAAACAGAATCGAACTTGCCGGAGCTGTATTGGCGGCGGCAAGCCCGTTATCCGCAATGGAAAAAGGATTTTCGATTGTAACGGACAATAAAGGCAAAGTTATAACCAGCGCCGCGGCGGTAAAACACGGCGATAAACTTAATATAAGACCATTAAAAGGATCGATTGACGCAGTAGTGGAAAAAACTACGATATAATAAACAGGAGAAGTATATGGCGAAAAAAACAATGCCCGCGAAAAACACCGGAATGAAAAATTTTGAAGAGCGTCTTTCGCGCCTTGAAACGTTAGGTGAAAAGATTCGCAAAACCGATATACCTTTGGACGAAGCGTTATCCGCGTTTGAAGAAGGCATTCGTCTTGCGCGCGCTTTGGAAAACGACTTGGAAAAAATTGAAAACCGCATCGAAATATTAATGAATTCCGCTGACGCGCCTCCCGAAGAAGCGCCGGATCTTGAACTTTTCAGCGCAGACGAATGATTATAGAATAATTATTAAATGAATAATGTAACATCAAAAATAAAAGTTTTGCCTCCTGAAGAAGCGCGCAGGATCGCGGCGGGCGAAGTAATCGACAGACCCGCCGCTCTCGTGCGTGAGTTTCTTGATAACGCGATTGACGCGCTCTCTTCAAATATCGACGTTTCAATCGAAGAAGGAGGCTGCAAAAAAGTTGAGATATCCGACGACGGCAGCGGCATGAGCCGCGATGATTTGGAATTATGTCACCTAACGCACGCTACAAGCAAGATTCGCTGCCTTGATGATTTGGATACCGCTCTTTCTCTCGGTTTCCGCGGCGAAGCGCTGGCGGCGGCGGCTGCCGTCTCACGATTGGAAATAATTACAAGCGCAGACGGAAGAGAAGCATGGCGGCTGACAACAAATCCTGGCGGCGGCGGTCTTTCAGGCGATTCTTTAATAGAGCAAACACGCCGCACAAAAGGCACGACAGCGCGGGCATTAAATATTTTTGAAAGTATCCCCGCTCGAAAACGATTTTTAAAACGCGAAGGAAGCGAAGCGGTTTTATGCCGTCAGGCTTTTATCGATAAAGCTCTTGCGTTTAACACAATCAACTTTAAATTTTATCAGGACGGCAAACTAAAAGATTTTTTCCCCGCTGTCTCTTCAAAAAAAGAACGTTTTGCGGCGGCGGTTTTGCAAACAGGCGAAGAAAACTTTTTACACGAGATCAATTTATCAGGCGAAGTTATAAATAACGCGGGTTTTTCCGTAACAATCGTAATCGGAGGACCGGAACTTTACAGAAACGATCGAAGGCAGCTTTTTGTTTTCGCGAACGGCAGAAGAATTAACGATTACGCGCTAATTCAAGCTCTTGAATACGGATCGCAGGGCTGGTTCCCGAACAGCGCTCATCCAGTCGGAGCTGTCTATGTTGACATCGATCCTTCTCTCGCGGATTTCAACATTCATCCGGCAAAACGCGAAGTGCGTTTCCGTGACGCTGGAGCGATACATCATGTTGTTTCAGGCGGAGTAAAAAACTTTTTTCACTCGTTATTCCTAAAAAACTCACGCGGAGGCGCAGAGACGCAGAGAGAAGAGTTCGAATTTTCATCACGCACAGGCGCATCGAACCTTCGGTTCGGGGCGCAGAGGGAGGAGTTCGAATTTTCATCACGCACAGGCGCAGAGACGAAGAGAGAAGAATTCGAATTTTCATCACGCAGAGACGCAGAGACACAGAGAAAATTTTTTGATCTATCTCCCATAAATCATTTAACAAATGTTTCTCCACATGATTACGGTGAGCCGAAATATGCAGGCAGAGCTTTTGGTTTATTTATTCTGATCGAACAGGGCGACAAATTATATTTGATCGATCAGCATGCCGCTCATGAAAGAATCCTTTACGATAAATTTCTGGAACAGGATATACCGAAGCAGGAACTGCTCACGCCGATTCCGTTTTGCACAGAGAGCGACGATGACGACGCGTTTCTTGAATCGAAGCGCGAAGAATTATCGCGTCTCGGCGTTGATATTAAAAAAGATGAAGGCGCTCTTTCGGACGGCGGATGGACTATAGAAGCGCTGCCCGCTGATTGGCGCATGAGCGACTCTGAAACGATAAAAGAAATTTTATCGCTGAAGACAGCGGGCGAAAATATGGCGCGCCGTTGGATTGCAACCATGTGCTGCCGCGCCGCGATCAAAGACGGCGATTATCCCGATGACGAAACAGCTTTCGCGATCGGCAAAGAAGCGCTCGCGCTAAAAGACCCGCGCTGCCCGCACGGAAGACCGATTCTTACTGAGATCAGCAAAGAAGCGCTGTTTAAAGCGGTAAGACGGGAATAAAAGACGGTCAATCAATTTTTAAATAATTAATAACATCTTTATATATATCCTGCGCGAAAAGACAAGTATCAATCAACCGCTGTTTTGAATTAGGATATTCTTTTAATCCCATATAATAAAATTGTTTATTTACATCTTCAATTATAAACGGAACTATATTATTTTTAAGACATTCTTTAAACATAATAAGTCTGCCGACTCTGCCGTTTCCGTCTTGAAACGGATGTATTCTTTCAAAATTATAATGAAAATCAATAATTTTATTAAAATCAATATTTTCTTTTGTATAATTTGAGATTAAATCTTTCATTTCGTTATTTACATCTGCGGGACGCGATGTTTTCAGATCGCCGACGAAATTTTCTCTTGTTTTATAATCTCCTATTTTAAACCAATCTTTAAAAGAATCGGAACTTCCTCTTTTTAATATACTGTGGAATTCTTTTATTATTTCTTCTGTTATAGGTTCTTGGGCAATCTTTAATAAAAAATCAAAACAGCTAAAATGATTAACAGTTTCTATTATATCATTTACATTTGCCGTTTTATCATCGCCTGTGCAAATTGTATTTGTTTCATATATATATCTTGTTTGATCCTCTGTAAGCAGACTCCCTTCAATACGATTCGTGTTATACGCAAATTTTATCTGCGTATAATGATAAAGGGAGCCTTTAAGGCGCATTTCCCTTTCTTCTTTTAAACGATCCGATATATTATTCATATACCGCGTTACATCATCACAATTTTTGAGCCGAGCAATTTCGCTAAATAAAAACTCGATTCGAAATCTGAAGTATTACTTTTATCTAAAAATGTTTGAAACTCTGCGATAAAAGACTCAGGTAAAACAGGCAGCTCGCAGACTTGTTTGAAGTACGCGCGGTGAGACGGCTCGAATCGTTTATTGATGCAGAAAAGCGTGAGACACGCCGCCTTGATAAAACCAGCGGAAGCGATTAGACAGTGAAATTTATCGCCTTGAAAACAAGCGGCGCCCAAATCGGATAAAAAATGTTCCATTTTGGATTGAACATTGGCGCGCATCTCTTTCCAAAAATTGTCGTTGATGTTTGTAAGTTTTTTTCTTACATCGTTAATCCAGTCGGAGCGCGAGAAAATTATTTCGCAGTTTGCGAGGCGGTAAAAACCGTAAGTGCCCGAATCTTTTATGAACCACAGTGATTCATGTTTAGAGTAGGCGATGTTTACAAGTTCGTCGATTTTTTCGGTTTTTTTGTATTCGAGGCGGACGGGAATGTCGCCGATTAAAAAGCGGTCTTTTTCGCTTTGCGCCGCTGTTTCAAAAGCGGCTACATCGTCACCTAACATACGGCAGCGCTCTTCGGTTTTTGGAATCGGCGCGGAGTAAAAAACATCAAGTATAAGGGCAAAATACGGATCGAGGGTGTCTTCCATGGCGGCTTCGTTTAAGGTTATACATTCCACGCCCTTCCATGACGAGAGTATTTCTGTAAACCGTTCCACCAGTAATTTAGTCTTATATTTCATAGTTTTTCTCCGTATAATATCTTATCATGGAGTTTGAGGATTCTCAAGAAAAAAGATTTCTCGTAATGGTTCCACATACAGATACGCGGGTAGTTTTGCGAAAATATTGCGATGAACTGACCGGATCGGGGCTTAAAGGAGTATACAATTTTCCTTTAGCATCTCCAATCGCGGAGATTTCCCGGGAACTGAACGCAGTTGAATTGAAATCAATTGCGCAGAAATTGAGAGGATTATTAAACGGCGGAAAATTTTGCGCAAATGAAATTGCCTTTACAGAATTTCCTGAAGGCGGTTCGCTTTTTGGGCATAGGCTGGATTTAGAAATACCTGCGAAGGTGTTTAGCGGCGTTGAGAACACAATCAAGACGTATTTCTCTCCTTTGATCATTGGGGAATTTTTACTCCGCAGATTATCTTCGGACACAGAGAATAACAAGAATCATTTTGACCACTTTATGGAAGAATTTTTAAAAAAAATCCCTGCACCGCAGATTACCTTCCGCGCCGCGGCTGCCGCGAATATGAGATGGAAACCGTTTCGCGCAAACCCCGCTGCAAACGGTGAAATCTCTTTTAAATGGGAAATCGGAAAACTGAGCTGGCTGCCGCGGTGACTGTCACCCATATACCTTGATTCTTACAGCCGCAGTTTTCAGCTTTTCCGAGTAAGCTGTTAGTTCGAGTGTGCCCGCGCTTGCTCCTGCTTTGATCATCAGAAGAGCTTTGCCGCCTGATGTGTAAGTTTTTGGCAGTGTGAAACCTAGATCGGAATTAAAATCGGGAGAACACGCGCCGAGAATTTCTCCATCGCCGGCGAGAGCAAAATCAATGAGCAGATCTTCTGTCTGACAGAGAATGCCGTTTTTATCCGTGATGTTAATTTCGATGTGAGCTATGTCTCCGCTGTTTGCCTGCAATTGAATTTTGTCGGGAATGAGTTTTATTTTTTCGGGCGCGCCGACGGTCTTGATCGTATATGAGCATACTTCTTTTCCGCCGCGAAAACCGATTGTTTTGATTTCTCCTGTTACATATTCGATTGTCCATTCGATTATGTTGTTCTCAAAATCGGCGGGTTTTCTTTTGCCCATTTTTTTTCCGTTGATCCAAAGTTCTACTTCGTCGCAGTTTGAATAGACGGCGGCTGTTACCGTGCGGCGATCAAAATGATCAAGGTTAAGGTGAGACGCTAATGACGGGAATGACCAGCGTCCGCGCGCGTAATTCGGTTTTTCAGCCTGATTGTAAAAAGCGATATACACCGTAGGTTCGTCCGACCAGATGCTTTTTCTGTACCACGCGTTTGGTTTGTAAAAACCGCAGATGTCCAAAATCGATCCTGTCCAGCCTTTTGACGGATATGCCGCCTCGCCGAGATAATCGATGCCTGCCCAAATAAACTGCCCGATTACATTGTCGTTTTCTTGCACATAACGCCATGGGTTTTTGTAAATGATGTCTTCAAAGTTCAAAGCCGTTCCCGTGTAATACTCGTAACATTCGGTGCCGACAATCGGCTTTTCGATTCCTGCGGTGTAATCATTGTAGAGATCTTCGTGATAATTGAAACCGAGAACATCGACGCCGTCCGCGAGTTTTTTAGTCAGCTCGACAAGCGTTTCAGCCGGAGCGCCGACAAGACTGCGAGGATTCGCGTGAGGTGAAAGAGCGCAGGTTACAGGGCGGTCATCAAGGGCACGGATAAAACCTGCAAGCTGTTTTTGAATTTCAATCATGGAGGAGGCGCCTTGATTTTCAACTTCATTGCCGACGCTCCACATAAAAATTGACGGATGATTAATGTCACGTAACACCATATCTTCAAGATCGCGTTTCGCGTCAGCGTCAAAATGAGAAGCGTAATAGCCGCTTTTCCATTTATCAAAACATTCGTCGATTACGTAAAACCCCATCTCGTCGCAGAGATCCAAAAATTCTTCGGCGGGAGTGTTGTGGCTTGTTCGAATCGCGTTGCAGCCGATTGATTTTAAAACGCTAAGCCTGCGCCGCCACGCGTCTTTGTAAAACGCAGATCCTGTGATGCCGCAGTCGTGGTGCAGGCAGACGCCTTTCAATTTGACGGTCTTTCCGTTTACTTTCATTCCTTTTTTGTAGGTGATCTTTATATCTCTGAAACCGAAAGGAACTTCAACTATGTGAGAATTAGTTTCATTTGAAAGTTTATCTGATTTATTTGTAGGTAAAAGTTGTATCGAAGCACAGTACATTTCCGGTGTTTCGGAAGCCCAAAGTTTTGGATCGTTTACTTTAAACTTACATGTGACCGTGATTTCCGACTGATTTTCTATTTTAAAAGGGACAGAGCTTTCGCTGATGGGGACAGAACTGCCAGCGGGGACAGAGCCGAGTTTTATCAACAATTCCCCTCTGCCCTGCTTACGTTTATCAACGATTGTCATTTCAATTGTAACTGTCGCGGTATTGCTCTTGCCGGAAGGGAGTTCTGTTTTAACGCGCACTCCCCATGTTTTGATATGCGTTCTTGGCAGTACTTTTAAAAAGACATTTCTGTAGAGCCCTGCGCCCGAATACCAGCGGTCGGGTTTTTCGCAGGCGTTATTGAGGCGGACGGCGATCAGATTTTTTCCCTCTTTTACAAGGTCTGTGATGTCGAGTTCAAAACTTGAGTAACCGTAAGCGCGCCCTCCTGCGGGTTTTCCGTTTACGAAAACCGCGCTGTTACGGTACGCGCCTCCGAAATAGATGAAAACATCTTTTCCCTCAATGTTCGCGAGTTCAAATTCCTTACGGTACCACGCGATACCTTCCCACGCGAAAAAGCCCTGCATGTTTTGATGCGTGTATCCCCGCGGTTCTCCTCTTTTGAAGGGCTGACTGATCACCCAATCATGAGGGAGATCGACGCGCTTCCATGAAGCGTCGGGATATTTGACGGCGCCGGCGTTCTTCGGATCGCCGAGAAGGAATTTCCAGTTGTTGTTAAATAGCAGCGCGTTCCTGTCTTTCATAATTTTTCAGTTATTCGTTTCTAAAAAAAATTGCCATTGATCAAATTCAAAACCGTTTTTATGTCTTGAATCAGGATTCACCGTTTCTGGTTTTACGCCTAAGCTGCTGTAAAAAACAAAAACCAAATTATTTACGCCTGTCACTGTCTTTTCAAGATCTATCGTTACATCCATGTAGCCGCCTTCCTTTCCGGGAACCGCTTTTATCAGCATATAACCAATTACTTCGCCGCCTTTAATGCGCGCTGTTAAAGTCGGCGTAAGATTTCCGTTATTACTTGTTACTCCATCGCCTTCAGGATTTATTCGTAATTGAATAGCGCCGATGTAATTAGGCGAATTCGGCGTTCGCACCCTGGCGGAAAATTTTGCGGCTCCGGTTGTGCCGAAATCAACGCCGTACACAGCGAGCCAGTCGCCTGTATCGATACTTGTAACAAGCATATTATTACTTGCGTTTGCGTCCGGTCTTGTGTAAATACCGCCCTGTATGCCGATTGTTTCAGCTTCGTTTAAAACATAGGGATCCAAATATCCAACCTGATCTACGCCTTTGCGCGTCATTGTTACGCGAGGAATTGTCCCGTCGGGATTAATGGGCATCTTGTCAATAAAAGCAACACGATCGGGATTAGAAGAACCTTGCGCAAAAACCACGCCCATTGCTTCTCCAAGTTTACGGGTATGGTAAGTTATGTATGTTTCGCCTTTAAATTCAAACATTGCGTGATGGTTGTTTGAATCTTTTGAGCCAAGCTGTGAAGCGACAGCGGCATAAAGCATCATCGTTACCGGAGCGGAATACTCTCCCATTGGGGTATCAGACATCATATACGCGATAGAACGACCAGGTAAATTATTACCGCCGCTATAATGTACCATATATGATACATAATATTTACCGCGAATTTTTTTAATATCAAGCGCTTCAAACAGGTTTGGAATAATAAATGTTTCCGGTGTGCCGATAATACTGATCATGTCGGCGCCGAGTTGAACACGGCGCGCGTTTTCAGAAGCAGCCGAATTCGGCTCACCGCCGCCAAGGTACATATAAGCCTGTCCGTCATTATCCACTATAACGCCAGGATCAAATAATGAATCGACAGTGGAACAATTTGGAGTATTCCTGTCAATCATCAAATTCTGAGACGGCGCCCGGAAGGGTCCTATGGGGCTGTCAGCAACTACTACGCCGACACCGTTTCCGCCATTCCCCCAATACAGAAAAAACTGATCTTTTCCATCGATCTTTTTACATACAGTAACAGGCGCCCATGAACGATCGATAGAATGGTTGTTAATTAAACGGCTATTATTCCATTCATCATTTGAAACGAGAGGATTTGTGTTAGCAGGACCTGTAATATTTACAGCTCCGTGATCTGTCCAGTTTGCCAAGTCTGCCGATGAAATAATACGGATACCCTGAATTCCTTGACCATACGATGGTACAAAAGTGTTGTTTGCGCCGCCAGGCACAAGAGTGTCATTGCTCATATACACATAAACACGGTCGTTGTAAACCAGCACATTCGGATCGGCGCCGAATGCCTGTGTAAACAGAGGGTTTCTGTGATTCCAGATCTTCCATGAGTTTGACAATTGATCAGGGAAACCGCCGTCAGTTTCAAAGAAATATTTTAAAGCCTCAAGAGAATCGTCAATCGGAACATCTTTTCCGGGACAGGATAAAAATGAAAGAACACCGATAAAAATAAGACAAAATAAAAAGTTTTGTTTCATAGAGAACTCTCCTTGATAAAAAATTTTATCAATCTCAGCAATTATTATAACAGCTATATCAATATTTAAAATAAAAAATGGACATAATTGTTCATTCACATTATACACAGAAAGATAGATTAGTAGTAATGACGAGGAGGCAAAAATGAAGAAAATTCTATCTTTGGTTATCACCGCGTTTTTGGTTTTCACTGCTATGAGCTGTGATAAACCTATTGAAGAAGATGAATTTAAAGTCATCTACAATAAAAACAACAATGACGAAGGCAGCACAGAGGCGTACCCTGATCATATGATGGTCTATAAACCGGATACATTTGTTCCAGGCTTGCCTGTCACTGAGCCGACGCGTATCGGATATAGTTTTAAAAATTGGAACACTGCGCCAAACGGTTCGGGCAGCGTTTTTACCGCATTAACAACGGTAACAAGAAGTATGACTGTATATGCTCAGTGGAATCAAATTGCTCACTTTGTTTACTTCAATAAAAATAACAACACAGCTGGGAGCACTGAAGCCTCACCTCGTTCTTTGCCTGTATTTCCGGGTGAAGAGTATATAAAAACTATGCCGTCTATACCAATGCGCAGCGGCTTTGTATTCACGGAATGGAATACAAAACCTGACGGCTCAGGCGAAACATTTACAATGGAGACTCCTGTTACGACTGATATAACTGTGTATGCTCAATGGGTACAGGGTTATACCGTTATTTTTGACAAAAACAATGAAGATACCGGAAGCACGGAAGCATCGCCAATGATTAAAGGGGTTATCTCTCCGAAATCTACAGTAGAAGACCTCCCTTCTCCGCCATCCAGAGATGCTTTTGAATTTAGCGGATGGAATACAGAACCAGACGGAAAGGGTGAAAATTTTACCGCTGATACAGAAGTAACAGCTCCGGTTATTGTGTATGCCCAATGGAGATTTACAGGAGGCATACCGATTATTGTCGGCGCCACTCTCGTACACAACAACCCGCTGATGGAAAGAGGCTCAGGTTTCGCAGGCAGCATAAGCCAGACGGACGGAAGCGTTTCATTTTCAGACGGACACTTTCAATATAAGTTCCCAACAGGCAACGACTTTGATATTAGCGATTATTCAAACTACATAGTGTATTACACCATAATTGACTTTGTCAGAAACTCTACAAATCCAAGCAGCGGCTCCGGCGCCAGACTTAGACAGTACAACAGCACTACAACATACGGAGATGTCGACAATGAATGGCCATGGCTTATCGATTATAAATTTTTGGAATTTACTATGGCAGGAGCGGGAACAAGCGGCGGTTTTTCTATCCAATTTAACGGAGCAAAACCGGGAGGAAGAATAGTTATAAAAATCGATAATATTACTTTTTTTAAAGTAGCTTCATTTGACGTTTCGTTCGATCTCAACGGCGGCGACGGAGATCCTCCTGCAATTATCAGCGTTCCTGAAGGAAGGGGTCTGGGCAGCAAGATGCCGCAGAAACCAACAAAAACAATCGAAGACGAAGAATGGTATTTTACAGGCTGGTATAACGAAGCAAATCAACTGGTAACAGCAGGAACGCCGATTTTAAGAAACACAACTCTAAAAGCTATGTGGGATACTGCATTAAACACAATAATTGAAACGGCAGCCGAAAACAGCACATTATTCAACGCGGTCGGAGATTGGGTAGATTCAAACGCAAAAAAACAAACATTCGAATATGACGGAAAATTCTGGTGGGTTCTGGGCGATTCCCGCGGCAGCGTATGGAATAATCCGGATGCAGAATTCGGCGATCTCACCGCAATTAAAGAGCATCATGCCGGCGGCTATTCGCGGCTTGCCTACAGCTTCCCGGACGGTTATGACGAATTTAACTTGATTACAATTACGTACGATATGGTTCATGTTTGCGGTACTTGCCAAATCGAAATAAGAAGAGATGCCGCCGCAGGCGGAGGATCTTCCATTCATAGTTCGTATATTCAGCACGCAGATTTAACGGCAGGGACAAACCAAACTCTTACGCGCTCGATCGCGGCGTTTAACGAAGAAGGCTTAGTTTCAGGAACTGCCACCGGCAGTATGTCGCTTGTAAAAGCAGGTTCATCAGGCTCAGGCGTAATGCTTGTGCGCATCACAAAGATTGAATTTCATTATTAAGGTGACAGTCACCATTTTTTATATGGACAAAAATGTTCAGTTTCGTATTTGAATATTCGATATATTAATGGTGACAGTCACAGTGTCAGTCACTTTTGTTTTTTCCTTTTTTTTAGCAAAAGTGACTCACTGTGCCGGTCACCGCCAAAAAGCGATAAAAATGGCAGCAGCAGCCGCATACGCTTGACTCTCCGTAAAAATTTATAGCATAATTAGCTACCACAGAAAACAAGGAGCGAATATGGCGACAAGGTTACTCCCTCGTACCAGTCAGGTGTCCGGTCATTATTTTCAACGTACATGGATGTTGTATTTAATGTTGTTACTGCCGATAATTTATTTTATCGTTTTTAAGTATATACCGATGGCATATGTTATAATCGCTTTCAAAGATTACAACATATTTACGAATGTCTGGGACGCGCCATGGGCAGGATTCAAGCATTTTGTGAGAGCAATTGAACTTCCCGGGTTTTTCCCGTCTGTTCGAAACACATTAATGTTGAATGTCCTTGACCTTATTTTAGGGTTTCCCGCTCCTATCATCCTTGCATTATTATTAAATGAACTTATAAACCAAAGATTTAAGAAATTCACCCAAACTATCATATATCTGCCTCACTTCCTTTCATGGATCATTATTGCAGGTATGGCAAGAGAGCTTTTTGCGATGGGCGGCGTTGTCAATCTGGCGCTTGAGCGTATGAATATGGAACCTATCAATTTCCTTATGGATAAGTTCAACTGGGTCGGTACATATATCGGTCTCGGCATTTGGAAAGAAATGGGATGGGGCACAATCATCTATCTTGCGGCAATTACGGGTATCAACCCTGAGTTGTATGAAGCAGCGGAAGTCGACGGCGCGGGACGCTGGCAAAAATTATGGCATATTACCCTTCCGGGCATTAAACCGACAGTCGTTGTTCTTTTGATTATGAATTTAGGACGTCTCCTCGGCAGCGAATTTGACCGTCCGTGGACGATGAGAAACGGCAGTGTTTTGGATTTTGCGGAAGTAATCAGTACTCTGGTTTACGATCGCGGTATTTTATCGCAGCAATTCTCACTTACTGCCGCAATCGGACTATTCCAGTCAATTATTTGCGTTGTTTTGCTTATAGCGGCAAATACGATTGCAAAAAGAAGCGGCGAACGCGGAATATATTAGGAGACGATTATGAAAAGAAACCAAGATTCAGCGACCAATATTATTCTTGTCGTTATATTTATTTTTATTATCGCGTTATGCCTGTTTCCGATGCTGAATATTTTAGCGCGATCATTAAGCAGTCAGAATGCAATCGCTACCGGAAAAGTTTCTTTTTTCCCGGTAGATCCTACATTGGATTCTTACCGTTATGTATTCGTTGACAAATCATTTTCACGTTCTATGATTTGGACGCCGATACTTACCGTTATTTGTACAATAATTTCTCTTGCTATTACCGCTCTATGCGCATTCCCGCTGATTTACACATCATTGAGAGGCAAAACAATAATAAATATTTTGATTATATTAACGATGTATTTTAACGCGGGTATTATTCCAAACTATGTTCTGATGAAAGACTTATCGCTTCTTGATAATCCTCTTGTTTTAATTTTGCCGGGATGTCTTTCGGTTTTTAACATGATAATTCTTAAGAGCTTTTTTTATTCGATACCGGACAGTTTGAGAGAATCAGCGGAAATTGACGGAGCGAATCCCTTTACAGTTCTTATAAAGATTTATCTTCCACTGTCGCTTCCGGTTATTGCGACGCTTTCACTGTTCTATGCTGTCGGACGCTGGAACGGATTTTCCGATGCGCTTATGTATTTAACATCCGCGCCGGATTGGCATCCTATTCAGTTAAAATTGTACCATCTCATACAAGGTTCACAATCAATTGATACTACACGCGAAGGAATCGGCATAGGCGGCGTGTTACCGCCGCAAGAAGGCATGAGAGCCGCCGCCGTTATGTTTGCCACATTGCCCATCCTGATACTATATCCGTGGCTGCAGCGCTTCTTTATTAAAGGTGTAACTCTCGCTGCTGTAAAAGAATAATTAATAATTTGACCGAGGTTACGGTCATGTAAATTAAATTATTTTATTTCATTAATGGAGGAATTTTTATGAAAAAAGGGATTTTTCTCTTCACACTGGCAGCGTTATTAACAGTGTTAATGCTGACAGCCATCGGCTGCAAAGGGAATGCTATAGGTCAAAACACCATCAGAGTCGTAATTTTTGACCGCGGTACTGACGGCGGAAAAACAAACCCAACCAATAACAAGTGGGTAGAATGGATTCAAAAAAAGTTACTTGAAGACGAAGGTATCAACATTATTTTCATACCTGTCCCAAGAGCTACAGAAGAACAAGCGCAAATTAACCTGATGGCAGCCGGAAATCCGCCTGACATCTGCATGACTTATGATATTAACAGTATCAATAACATGGCTGCTCAGGGCGGCTTATTTGATATGTCGCCTTATATCGATACACACCTGAAAGATTTAAAAGAGTTTTTCGGAGAAGATCCGACGATCCCGGGAAGAGATTTCATTCTCCGCAACATGAACGCGAAAACAGGCGAAGTTTTCTCAATAACTTCAAAGCGCATGAATACTGCCCGTCTTAACACATTCATCCGCAAAGACTGGCTTGATAAACTCGGTCTTCCCGTTCCCAGAACAACACAGCAATTTTTCGACGCGCTGATTGCGTTTAGAGACAGAAACCCGGGAAGAGTAGACAGAGTTATTCCTTATTCAATGACAAAAGACGTGCGCTGGGGCGCGGGAAACATCTTAGAGTCATTTATAAATTGGACGACACCGGCAAAAGATCGCTGGATAAACACCGTTGCGGATCGTTTCTTCCTTCTTCCGGGTTACAAAGAAGGCGCCCGCTTTATGAACAGAATGTACAACGCCGGACTTATTGATCCGGACTTCCCGTTGTATCAAAATGACGAACCGATGGCAAATAAAATTAAGAGCGGCAATGTAGGTTCTTTCGGTCATAACTGGGATCAAATTTTCAGAGACTCTGAAAGATTGTTTTCAGATCTTTTGAAAAACGTTCCCGATGCGGAATGGGTCGCTATGAACTTAGCCGGCACTGACGGAACCATACGTAAAATATCATATGATCCTGCCGGAATAAATGTCTTTATTCCCAAAGCGTCAAAAAATCCGATATTGGCAATGCGCTATCTTAACTGGCTTTCAAAATTCGAAAACTACAATTACCTTCAAATCGGTCAGGAAGGAATTTCGCATGAACTTATAGACGGAATACCAAGATTGATACCAAATGCTACTGACGGATGGATTCAGAACTCAAGCATGAATATCGATTACACGCCGATTATGAACGGTCTCTTCCTTGCGACTCATGAAGAAAGCATCAGGGCATTAGCAAACGCTTATCCATGGCCTGCGGAAAGGATTTTAGATGCCTACAATATGGCAATGGAAAACGCAAGACCTAACCCCGTAATTATTACCAGTACGCCTCTTGAAGCGGCAGGACCTGTTGCTCCTACACTAGTAACTAAATCGGACGAATTTATGAACAATTCAATTAGGGCAAGCGCTGCTACCTTTGATCGCGTATGGGATACAGCCATAACAGACTGGCTTAACACCGGCGCAAGAGCGATTATCGAAGAACGCGAAGCGAAGTACATCGCTCCGTAAATTAAGATAAAAACAAAAAAAGGGCTGCCGCGGCAGCCCTTTTTTTTATGCTAAGTTTTTTTTATTTCCCAATTTATTTTATCAATCCAAGCAGCCCCGTACTCAGCCAAGGAATGTACGTTACCAGCAGCACTACCACAAGCCTTACAAGCAGGAACGGCGCAACATAACGGCAAATGTCAACGAATGACTTTTGGAAACGGTAAGACGCAAGAAATAAGTTTAAACCGACAGGCGGGGTGATGTATCCGACTTCGAGGTTTACAAGGAAGATGATCCCTAAATGCACCGGATTTATGCCGTAAATTTCACCTAACGGAATTATAAGAGGAAGCACAATCAGAATTGCCGAAAACATGTCAAGGAAAAGACCGATAAAAAGCAGGGCAATGTTCAAAAGAAGCAAAAAAACCAATTTTGAAGAGATTGCGTGCTGCATCCATGCGGCGACATTAGCGGGCGCTTGAGTATCAACGATATAATACGAGAACGCGTTAGCCAAAGCAAGAATTGAAAGCACGCCTCCGATAATCGGAATTGCCTTTGCGAAAATTTTTCTGATGTCAGCGAGTTTTACGTCGCGGTGAATAAATACTTCAACGATAAAGATATAAAGAACGGCGGCAGCGCCCAGCTGAACTAAGCTTAAAGTTCCGGTAAAGTACGCGACAATTAAAATAATGGGAAGCAGGATTTCAAGGCTTGAATCTCTGAGAGAGAGAAAAGCTTTTTTAGCCTCAAATTTTTCGACAGGAATTTTTACCTTTAACGAAATTATAACGCCGAAAATAATCATCGCTATTACAAGAATTATGCCGGGAATTATACCTCCCAAAAATAATTGGCGGACGTCAATAAGGAGAACGGTTCCGACAAGTATCAAAGGAAGGCTCGGCGGAAAAAGCAAACCGATGCTTCCGACAGATGTTAATAGTCCGACAGAAAACTTCTCCGGGTACTTCAAGTGTTCGCTTAAAATGGCGTAAAGAATTCCGCCGAGAGCGAGAATCGTAACGCCTGACGCTCCGGTAAATGAAGTGAAAAACGCGCAGATAATTACCGTTACAATTATAATGCCGCCCGGAAGCCAGCTGAAAAAATTGCGGAAAGTCGCGACAAGCCTCTCTCCTGCTTTGCTTTCGGACAGGAAAAAGCCGACAATCGCGAAAAGCGGAATTGGAATTATCTTATCGTTAATCAAACCGAAATAAAGCTTGAGCGGAACGGTATCCATCTCTCCGCCGGATGCCTGCAGAAGAAGAAGGGAAAGACCGCCAAGAACGATAAAAAGAGGAGTTCCTCCGAAAGCGGCGATAACCATGAAAACAATCAAGGGTACCTTTAGGAAATTGACGATATCTGCGAAAACAAAACATAAATCAAAAATGGCATCGGGCATATCGAAGCCCCAGATAATTTTTACGATAACGGGAAAAGACGCGGCTGTACCCAAAACAAGAGCGAGCACAGAAAGAAGCACGCCCCAAAATACAGGTTTAGTTGTGCCTGCTTGTTTATTTACAACCCATGAAGCGCGGCGCGCGAAGCGGACAGCCATTACTAAAAAAGCAATGGGAATAATCGCGGCAAGAACGCGTCTGGGGAAAAAACCGATTCTGGTTGAATCAAGCCCAATCGTAATAAAAGAAATAGAACTCCACGCGATTACTACAGCGATAAAAGAGGAAACAAGATTGCAAAATAATTTTAATCTGTCTCTGATTTTACCTTCAGGGATAAACTGCACAAGAGAGATTGCAAGGTGGGTTTCGTTTCTTGTACAGATCATTCCGCCGATAAGAGCCGTGAACAAAAGAAAATGAGCAGTGTATGCCGTTGAAGCCGTAATGCCCGTCTTAAATAAAGTAAAGACAACTATTTCCAGTATAGGCAGTACAGCCATTAAAACCAAAACTACCATACAAAAAATATCTTCGATGAGATAAAGTATTTTCCTGATCCCTGTCAGTTCCTTTCCCGGCTGAGTTTCTAAATTCTGCGTTTCCACTTTTTTATTGTCCTCTTGACGCTCTATATTCATTAAGTATGTCTCTAATCTTTATATAATATTCTCTGTTAAAAATCGGTCTGGAGCCGCCAATAAGTCTGTTTTCATATCTTGCCGTATCGTCATACCAAACCTGAGCCTGCGCAGCCGTAAGCTCGTTAACCTTTAAACCGTGCCGTACCATTGTAGAAACCGCGTCCGCTTCCAGCGCGGATATTGAATTCCCAATTTCCACTTCCAGCCGTTTGCATACTTGTTTAAGCTGCTCCACAACGGCAGGGCTAAGAGTTCTCGTGATTCTTCGCCATGTAACATTATTTACAAGGATGCCGCCCATAAAAGGAGCGACATTGACACTCGACATATTTCCGGCAATACCGAATAATTGATTCCCTGCGATATAAATCGGGCTGTTGTATACAGCGTCAATTCTATTGCTCTGAAGAGAAAACAACTGTTCGGTGAGTTCGGACGGAACAATACGATAACTTAATTCTTCAAACGCTCTTACCATCGACGGATCGTCAGTACCCGTTCCCATTCTTAACGCGCGTAAATCCGCGGGAGTCGTAATAGGCGTTCTGGTAAATAATTTTATCCATCCCGCATGAGCCCATGCTATGGTAACAAAACCGTTTTGCTGCATCTTTGCGTCAAGCTCACTTCTTAACTTACCCATAACAGCGTGGTATTCAGTGTCACTCCTGATAAGGAAAGGATAACTAAAAGCCATCACTTCAGGCGTTATCTGATTCAAGCCCATACTGGTAAAAACACCGGCTTGAAGCTGGTTGCTTCTTAACATCATCAGTACGGTAGTCTCAGTCCCGGCAGTTCCGCCGTGATACACAGTCACATTAATTTGACCGTTGGATATGCGCATCCATTCCGCTGCAAGGCGGTTAATTGCCTGCCCCCATGCCGTATTTTCAGGCACAAGCGATGCAAGTTTGATATCGATCCTTTGAGCGAAAAGCGGCGCAACAAACATGAAAAGCACCGATAAACACAATACAAAACGAAGTTTCTGTCCGAAGATAGTTCTCATAATTCACCTCTCAATTATTATATCATACTTATGTATATAAACAATTTTTTATGATCTTAATTACAAAGAATTTGACGGTTTATTACCAGTCTTCATCATTCCAATCATCGTCATCCCAACCGTCATCATCATCAAACTTTACAAAGATGAAGTACTGAGGCGCGGAAGCCAGAAGGTAGCGAGCCTTCCGCTGATTAATAATATTGACAAGCCTGTTTGACGGAACATCGTCAATATCGATCGCGAGCGCCTTTTCCAGCATCTCCTTAAATTTATCGTAATTCTGAGCAGGAACGCATACAGAATTGGCATAGGCAACATAAGTACCGGCAGACTTCCCTCCGGATTTTTCAAGCGCCCGGGCAAAATGAGTTTCCACCCTTGATTTGTCGCCGCCCATACTTTCGGGCACCGACGCGTGAAACATCAAAAGAAATTCGTCTAAAACACCGCCGTTAAAATCAGGGTCAAGTTCATAAGCTCGTTCGATAAGCGCGTAAAATTCCGGCAGCCTTACCCCAATGCTCAAATCAAAGGGATTGAGGGAAAACGCGGAAACCCCTGCCGCTGCCGACCAGTAAAGAGCCGAAACATCTTCCTTTGTTGTCTTTGCTAAAATGCCGGATAATTTTCCGTCTCTGTATGATGCGGAAAAGCCCGGATATTTCAAATCAAGACCCCTGTATAAAATGGAAAGCCCTCTTAAATACATATTTTTCGCGCGCGCTATCGCGGCTTGCCTTTCTTCATATTGAACGCGCGGAAGCATTTCCGCAGGACCCTGTATAAAGGCATTCGCGTACATTACAAAGAGAGAGCCTGTCGTATTTATCAAACCCTGATGCTCCTGATTTCCCGCTAACAATGTTTCATAGAGTTTTATCGCAAAGGGAATTGCGTCCCCGACCAGCTCCGGATCGGAATCTCCGGTGAAAACATCGGAACCGCCGTCGCCTGTCAGCACATTCGCAACCATGTTCATAGCCAATTTTTGAATTGACGAGCAGGCGGAAAATAAAAGTGAAAAAACTGTTAATACTATAATAAATCGTATTTTCATTACAAAAATTATACCATAAAGAAAGAAAAAAGTAAATATTTTGATACTTATCAGATTTTCCGCTATTCCTGCCTGATAATCTCGATAACCTTCCGGAAACGCTCTCCGTTAAAAATTACAGGCACAGGATAAATCGGATTACTCTCCTTTCCTGCCCAATTAATCATCTGATCAATATCTTCGTCTTTAATAAAATTAAAACCTTTTGGAATCCCCATTCGTTCGTTCAATCCGTAAATTGCGTCGATAAAAATCCGCGCTTTTTCGGCATTGGTTTTCGTGTGAAAACCAGATAAAAGACCCGCGGCTTCCGCAAGTTGCGCAAGCTTTTTGTGAACCCTGTCGCCGTAGTTTTCAAGCACTTTTGGAAGAATAACAGCGTTCGCAAGACCGTGCGGCGTATTGTACAAACCTCCGAGAGTGTGGGCGATCGCGTGTATGTTTCCGACTCCGGAGCGCGTAAACGCAAAACCGGCTTTGAATGAAGCAGAAAGCATCGCCTGACGCGCTTCAATATTGCTTCCGTCGTTATATGCTTTTTCCAGATTCGCGAAAATCAATCTAACAGCGTCAAGCGCAAACTGAATACTCTCGGCAGTATTGTATGTCCAGCACAGATACGCTTCTACCGCGTGAGTAAGCGCGTCCATTCCGGTTGTAGAAGTGACATGCGGAGGCAAGCTCACAGTCAGATCGGGATCAAGTATCGCGAAACGCGGAACAAGATTTAAATCCATAATTGCGTATTTGTGGCGGGTATCGGTGTCGGTAATAAGAGCCGCTATTGTCGTTTCGCTTCCCGTTCCCGCAGTTGTCGGAATAGCGATAAAAGGAGGGAGCTTTGTTAAAATTTTGAAAAGCCCTCCAAGCTGGTTTACGGTTTTTTTCGGTTTTACAATACGCGCCGCTGCTCCCTTCGCCGCGTCTATTGGAGAGCCGCCTCCCAGCGCAATAATACCGTCGCATCCATGATCAAGATACAATTTCTGAATCGTGTCCGCGGTTTTAACAGAAGGATTCGGCTCAACATCGGTAAAAATCACATACGAATATTTCGCTTTTACGAGTATATCAATAATGCGCTGCGCGACTCCGGCTTTAACAAGATTGTCACCGGTAACAAGCATTGGTTTTTTGACTTTTTCCAGCCTCAGCAAATCGGGAATTCTTGCAATGCTTCCCTGTCCGTCTACCAAAATAGCTTTCTTCCAAGGGAGAAGCCGCGCCGCAAAATTAAAAATAAACTGGAAAACTCTGCAAAAAATAACAAACATTTCTCACCTCCAAAGATTAACTGATGCTTAGTATATAATTAAATAAAAAATTTTACTACGAATAATCATGATTTAATTCTCAGGATTTGCGGCTTTATATTGGGCATCTTTGTATCATCAGTCACATTTACAAGTAAGCGCTTATTTTCTTCTCGTCTTTTTTATAACGCTTTCATTTTTATATTGCTTTTTCAGGCACTTATCGCAAATAAAATTTTTTGCTTTTTTACCCACCGGTACTCCGCAGCGCGGACAAAGCCCTTTCTTTTTTCTCAGATCGTAACGTTCCCTGCGCAAATCATTAACAGTTTCTGTATTTTCCCTTTGATAGTTACGGTAAAATTCCCTGCAAGTATCGCAGGTTTTATAAGGGCTGGATTTTTTAACCTTCCCGCCGCATCGGGGGCAAAGACCGCTTTTTAATCGTTTATGGTAGTTTTTTTTTCTTACAGATGGTTCTTCCATAAAGACAATAGTAACATAAATAAGCAATTTTAGCAATAATTATCACGAACTGCCGCGTTTCATTTTCAGCCACGGCGGTAATTGTATACCGCCGCCGGTTTTACTCGCGATTGCGAGAATGCTCTGCAGAACAATAAAGACAAGTAAAAACGCCGATGTGATTATCGTCGGCCATGACGCTTCGGTTAATCCGAAAAGCGGCACTACGCGCTGTACAAGCAGATTAATCAACACGCCGAAAAATGTTCCGATTGGAAGACCGACGCCGCCTGAAAACATTGTGCCTCCGATTATGCTCGAAGAAATCGCGTGTATTTCGTAGCCTCTGCCGTAATCGGGGCTTCCGGAGGGCATGCCCAGCGTAAAAACAAAACCGCCGACACCAGCGAGCAATCCGCACAAAACATGCGCAAAAAACTTTGTTCTGTCAGGATTGATACCCATTAACAGAGCGCTTTGCGCGTTTCCTCCGACAGCATAAAGCGATCGTCCGAATCTTGTGTATTTTAAAACTACGATCAAAATAATTAACACAGCCAAAACGATGATGCCTG
>Ga0209755_10002980_pt1 | contig 21970 bp, 16 predicted proteins | sample TergutCo191P1_FD_187301 | JGI IMG/M metagenome (GOLD analysis project Ga0209755, IMG submission 187301) | Cornitermes sp. P1 segment gut microbial communities from Petit-Saut dam, French Guiana - Co191P1 (SPAdes) (version 2) | ecosystem: Host-associated > Arthropoda: Insects > Digestive system... | reverse complement strand
AGGTCAAGTTGCGGGTGCAGTTGCAGCTACAATTGTCTCTGTTGTTGGAACACCATTTACAGGAGGCGCAAGTGTTTCAGCAGCAATTGGATCAATTGCATATATTGCGGCAATTAATACAACCAGCGATATAGTATTTAATTCACTTGATGCCGCTTATGGATACAAAACTTGGGACGAAGCAGCATTTGAAGTTGGAAAATCCTACACTACAAATTTTGCAAGCGGTCTGCTTACAGCCGGATTTAGCGGTTTTGGAAATGTTGTTGACGGCACAAGAGCAATTAATGGGATTGCAAACACAGCGATAAGCACCGTAAAAACCGCAGGAACCGCAAGCACTATCTTTACCCAAACCGCAATGGCAGGAATGCAGTCACTTGCAACAGGTATTTCAACTAGTATTATAAGCGGAATTACCTACAACAGCAGCGACGGTTTTGGATATTCCGCTAAAATATTATCTGCAAGCTTGGAAGGAACGCTGACAAACACGCTTGTTTCCATGACAAGCACCTTAACAAGTTCAAGCCTTACTGCCATTAACAGCGGGATTAACCTGGAAAAAGTGAAAGGTTTTAGCGAGCTTAATCAAACCGACCTTGCAAAATTGAATGGTTTAGCCGGCTCCCTTGCAGGACAGGGAGTAAACTACGCTTTAGGAAATGACTTTACCCTAAACTTATTAAATTTCAGCTTGCTTTCCAGAAACAGCGATTATAACACTGGTTTATTGGAACTTCATCTTGGCAGAGACGGCATGTCCATGAACCTTGGTACAGGAGGCGCAAATGTCAGTATTGACAATTTAGCTTCAGCCTTTAGAGGACTCCAGGTCTGGGATACAAATAATCGCATCAGCAAATATACTGAAAATAATGATTTTAAAGAAAAAGTTACGTTACGAGCACAATACGGTTATGGGAACGCTGTGCAAAAAGATCAATTATTTGATATACTCAATGGAAACGTGTTAATAAAAACTGATGCAGACGGCGACTTTACAGCAGAAACAACACGTGATGGGAATGATAAAAGGGTGATTAACTTAACAGGTTATGAAAGCGGCATGAGTGATGAAGAGCAATTTCGTCTTGCAGCAATTTTTGGACACGAAGCATACAGAGATGGGTATGGAATTGGCGATGTTGATGCCTCTGGTAATATCGTTACAAAAGAATCTCAATTTAATGAACTAAAAACTGCTTCTATAGCAAGATTGGCAATGGGAGATCGTATTGCTGATGAACATAAGTGGTTCTATGATTATAATATGGATTTTGCAATAGAAAAAGCGTATTTAACAGAATCCTTATTACGAGAAGACGCCTCTGTTTATGATAATTTTCTTAATTATTTTTATAGCAATGAAGAAGATTTTTTCTTTCCAAAAACAAGTACAAGAAATGATTATCAAAATGATAATAAATATTTAAGTGAACCTCTCTTAGCAGCAAAAACAAAAAAGGAAGTAGATACAGAAAATCTTGAAAAGAAAAAAGAGGCATATGAAAAATATATAAATGATCCAAAAAACAAGGAAAATATAACTAGCTGGGAAAATTTCGAAAATGATATTAAACTTCTAAAAGAAAATGGGTACATTGCTACACCAATAGATTCTATTGCAAGATATGGCTGCAGGCTTAAAACTGTTGAGTATATTATTGAAGGCGTATTAAATAGGAATATCGATACAATTGCCTTAAATAAATTTGCAAGAGATAATGGGTATTATGATGAACCTACCACTTTACACGTTGATAATATGGTCAGTATCATGAATGGAAACACAGATGCCTCAATAACATTTAGTTTAGCAGCTGCAGATAAACTAAGTGTAGAGAAGTTATACGAGTATGCACTATCAAAGGATATTTATTATGCGTGTCTTAAAGCTCCAAATCCATATGGTGGTAGCCATTTTGTAGCTCTTGATGAAATTAAATTTATTTATGATAAAAATAACAAAGTAATAGGAATAAGCGAAATATTAGTATCAAACCCACACGATAGTTCAAAAAATCCAAATGATACCAGAAATGTTAGTCTTGGAAGGCAAAGTTATTCATATGAAGAAATAAACCGGTTTGACATTTTTAAATTAACTTATAATGAAAATGAATTTTATAGAAAGAACCCTAATCTAAGTAATAATTATACTGTTACCATTGTTAATGGAAAAGTGCAGTTAATAAACTTAAAGTAAATTATCATTAAGGAGGAAATTATGAAGGTATTACTAAAAAAATTATTATTTCTTTTAGCTATTTTACTGCTATTTTCATGTATTAAAAATGCGGATAAAGATAATGGTGAAGAAAAAACATCAACGATTGAAAAAGACAGTAATATACATGAATTGTGTACAGATTATTATTGGAATATTTCAGATGGACGATATATAGAAAATAAGGATATATACCCTGTTGACTGGTTTATTGAAGATTATCCGCAAGTTATTTTTTATAAACTTGAATTACCTTCTGATGCTGTAATTTATCAAGAACGGCTTAGAAATGAAATGTTTACACTAGTATATCAAACATATGAAAAAGAAAAACTCCATATAGTAAAAAACGAATTCTACAACAATATTTTAAATATGAAATTTGAAGATGATTTTAATTATTTTTCTTTAAAAGGAAACAATTATTCTAGCGGTAAGACACGAGTTGGTATACAAGAAAATTTTGACTTTCCGCTTGTGGGTATCTGGGGAAGTTATCCTTCTTTGTTAGAATATCGTCTTGTTGATGCTTCAGATTGTCTGTACTACATGGAAATCCTAAATAATATTCCAAATTGGGCTGTACGTGAAGGAACTTATCTCCTGAGACAAGTAGATGAAAATGTGTTGGAAACTGTTTCCTCATTTCCTGACGGACGGTTAAGGCTGGAAATACAAAATGAAAACAGAATATTTTTAAGACCTTTATTTACGGCACCAGAGGAAGAAGGATTTGTAGACCTTCTAGAATTAGATAAAAATCCCTTCAAAAAAATAGGGAAAGAAAATTGATATGATTTATTTTAATTAAACCTACCCCCCAACAGCAATTCACCTGCGTAATGCAGGTGTTTTGCCTTGGGAAACATTACAGGAGAAAAAAATGAAAAAGATTGTTTTAGTTGTTTTTATATTTTGTATACCATTATTTTTTATTCTGGCACAGCCAAGAGAACCTGTCATTAAAACATCATGTGAAGCATTGGTTGTTTGTGCTTTTCAGCAATTATTAACAGGAACAAATGCTACAAATACTCAATTACAGAACGTTTTATCTCAAGCAATAAAAGACGGAGTTCTTTTAGAAAATGGAAAAGTTATTGACCGTGAAGCATTAGCATCGCTTGTTTTAAAAACGCTCGGACAAACAGAAATTGTTGTTACTTTTGGCTCCGAACCTTCTGGGAAGGGAAAACATATTGGGTATATATTAGAAGTAACCAATAATACAGGAAACTGTTTTATTCTTGCAGGAACAAATAAGGAGCCTTTATACAATCCATGTAATTTTAAAGGCTCTGTTGTTTCTGCTCTTGAAGTATATGTATATGCTCTTTAAACATTTCTAATTAACAGCCTCGCCCTTCGGGGCGAGGTTTGTTTTACAATGTTTGTCATGTAAATAAATATCTGTCTTGACAATATTTTTCTAAAATATTAACTTATGATAATGAAATATTTTGTTCTCCTTCTTGTATCAATTTCACTTCTATCTTCGTGTAATAAAAAGAATCAAGTTACAGATGACCAATGGATAGATCAATATTTTGCTGATAAAAATGAATCAATATTAAACTCGACTGCAACTTCTCCGTTGTCAACTGGAGAGGAATATGATTTTCTTTTTAATTATTATTGGTTTCTTTCAGATGGAAGGTATATAACAAATCCTTCAGCTAAAATAATTGATTGGGTCGGACCAATGACACCAAAGGTTATTTTCTATAAACTTGAATTACCTTCTGATGCTGTAATTTATCAAGAACGACTTAGAAATGAGATGTTTACACTGGTATATCAAACAAATGAAAAAGAAAAGCTCCATATAGTGAAAAACAAATTCTACAACAATATTTGAAATTTGAAGATAATTTCAATTATTTTTCTTTAAAAGCAAATGCTTATTCTGACGGTAAGACACGGGTTGGTATACAGGAAAATTCTGACTATCCGCTTGTGGGTGTCTGGGGAAATTATCCTTCTTTGTTAGAATATCGTCTTGTTGATGCTTCAGATTGTCTGTACTACATGGAAATTGATAAAGAAATTCCATATTGGGCTGTACGTAAAGGTACTTATTTACTGAGGCAGACTGGTCAAAATACATTCGAAACAATATCTTCATTTCTAGATGGTCGTTTAAAACTTGAAATAAGAGGCGGTAATTAAATACTGTTAACACCACTATTCTCACTGCCCGATGGAGAAGAAGGATTAGTTGATCTTTTAGTAATGCACAGAAGTCTTGCAACAATGAGTGAAGATGATGAGGAAAATTATTATTAATTAAGTTTACCAAGGCAAAGCAGGGGTTTAAACCCTTGTTTTGCTTATTTTCTGAGTAAATTTTGACCCCAACAGCAATTCACCTGCGTAATGCAGGTGTTTTTCCTTGGATTACCTTTCACTCACTATGCGAACAACATGACAAACATCATAATATTTGTATTTTCCTTGATTAATAGTTTTATTTTATTCACACTACCCAAAGTTATTACAAAAATATTTAATTTGGAGGACTGTCATGAAGCGTTTTATTTATTTTTTCTTTCTAGTATTTTGTTTTTTATTTATCAATGGTTGTCTTGTGTTCCGTGTCGGCGAAATAATGCACGTCAATAATAAAATTGAAAAATCTAGCTTATCAGAAGAAAATAAAATATTTGAGAAAGAATCAGGAATTGAGCTTATTGTTGTAAAAAGAGGTTTATGGTCGATGCATAATTACTCAAAAAATAAAGTAATTTATTCATATTATGAGTCTCTATTAAATAATACATTAATTTATTTACTGAATATTGATCAAAAAGAATTTGTGCAACAATCCTTTATTAATGAAACAATTAGAATTCAATTTAATAATCAATTTCAAGAATACACAGAGTATGAAAATGCTATACTTCTTATTACAGCAACCTCTGCTTTAGCTTTATTAAAAGATTCTTCATTTAATAAAAATGAAATATCAAATAAGTTTTTTGATTTTATAAAAAGTTATAATGAAAATGAATTAAAAAACATCATCGAAGCACAATGGTATAAAAACAAAAATATAACCATAACTGATAATGGAATAATCATCGGTCAAAATATTTCATAAAAAAAAGGCGTTTGTATGATAATGAGATTCTTAATACATATTTTATTACCTTTTATTCTAATTTCCTGCGCTACTACTCAACATGAACCGCTTAACAGAGGGATTATTAATCCTGATAATGTTCCAGAAGAGGAACTGGCAACGTTATATATTTCAGAACTATTGGGGGTATATAAAATAAATGACGAAGACGTGGTATGGAAAAGAAAAAGGTCTGGTAACCAATATCAAGTTGTTAAAATACCGCAAGGAGTAAATGTATTACATGTTCAATTTGAAGCCGATCAATATTACACAACATCGTCAACTCCTGTAGCAGCGCAATTTGAAGGCGGAAAAACATATATATTAACAGGTAAAACAAATCTTGCTAATACTCTGGTAAATTTCCATATCCATTCATACGATGAAAAAACTGTAGGAGATGAAGTTACATTAGGCAAAGATAGACCAAAAATTACTTATTTTATTATTTCCATGGAATTTACTAAATATTTTTTAACTCCGGCAGAAAAGAAAAAAATTAAATTAGAGAGTTACGAATTTAATCTGGAATTAAAACCCGGTGAGGTTTATAAACTAACAAACAGAAAAACAAAAGTAAAAACTGAAGGAAAATTTGAAATTATCAGTGATCCTAAAAACGGCATGAATAGACTGTATCTAATGGAAACAAACAATACTGCTTTATCCAAAGAACAGTTTTTATCAAGTTCGTATTATGATAATGCACAAATGATTCTATTACTATTAGACTGTTACAAAGAGAATGTACTATTTCGTATCGAAAAACCATCTCCTTTAACTTGGAAAGAAATTTTATTCAGAATTAAATGATCGAAAAATTATAAAAAACATTAAATTTTTAATAAATATTACCCTTTCTCCCTATCATCAGTAAATGATTGTAATGTAGAGTTATCACAATTTTCTTCCTTAAACCGTGTGTATACTTTTTTATACACATAAACGTGATCTTTTCCAAATTCTCACAGCGACAGTATTTCCGCTGGCAGTTATTTGCCTTAAATCGGTAAATATATGAATATCTAAAAATGGAAAATGTAATAGATGAGAATTATGTAAATAAATTGATAAGTATCAATGTAAAACGACTTAGAACATTGCAAAGTATTTCGCAGTTAACTCTGGCAAATGCCACAGGACTTACACATAATTTTATTCATGATATCGAAAATTGTAAAAAAGGCGTATCGGCAAAAACGCTGGCTAAACTTTCGGTCGCATTAAAAGTGCAGCCTTATCAGTTTTTTCTGCCGGAAGGAACAGGCAATAACGAAGCAGAGCTTTATGTTAAAGATTTTAACGACTCATTGCAAAAGTTTGTAAATGAATTATCGCAGCAATATCTCGCCGGAAACAAAAAAACGCAATAAGCGAAAAGCTTTTATTTGCTTAACTTACCTTTGGTTTTCTTCCCCTTTTATTAATTTTTTCCGGATTTTTTTCGCTCTCCTGAATAATCTTATCGCGCATTTCGTTCCACATTCCAAAATCATCAAGACGAATAAGACCGTAGACAAGCGAAAAAACAACAATGCCGATACGGCTTTTCATTTTTGTCTTACGCCTGATTGCGGTGATAATATTTCGTATCGAGCCTTTGCTTAAATGCAAATCTTCGGCAATGTCATCATCAGAAAATCCTTTTGCTAAATCGGTAATAATACAGCGTTCAGCCGGCGTAAAAACAGGATAATCTAATTCCATGAATTGCCCGGGAAACCGGTTAATGATCGATACCGTGCTGAACACCTTTTCAATAATAGGAGCGCTGATATATTTACCGCCCAGCAGAATGAGTTTAATAATTGATTCAAGTTTATACATGTCTTCGTCTTTAACTAAAAACCCGGAAACTCCGGCATTTACAGCAGAACATGCAAATTCATCATCATTAGTACCCAGAACAATTATTGCCGTAGAAGGAGACCTCCTCTGAAGAATACGCAGAACATTTAAACCATAATCGCTGGATAACTGCAAATCAAGAATAACGATATTCGGCTTTAACCGATCTGCTTTTATAATTGTATCAGTCTCATCGTAAACAGCTTCAGAAATAATAAAATCGTTCATATTCGCCAAAGAGCCTGTGATAATACTGCGAGATTCCTCGCTCCGTGCTGCAATAAGAATACTGATTGCTTTTTCCATAAATTTCCTCACTTGACATATCCGAATTCCGGATTTATCCTATAATTATTAATATAGGAATAAAAGGGCTTGAAGACCATATTTATTGTTGATGACAGCGACACAAATCTTGCCACGGCTGAGGAAGCTCTGGAAAACGATTTTCGCGTTATGACTCTTCCTTCCGCATATAAAATGTTCGCTTTACTTGAAAAAATTGTCCCGGATATAATTTTACTTGATATAGAAATGCCAGAAATGAACGGTTTTGAGGCTTTAGAACGTTTAAAAATTAATGAATTATGGTCAAAAATCCCGGTAATCTTCCTGACAGGAACAATTAACGCAGAAATACAGAAAAAAAGCTCAAAACTGGGAGCCATCGGCATTATTACAAAGCCCTTTTCGTCAGCAACGCTCATAAATCAGATAAATTCTCACATTTAATTTCCATTTTCTTCCATTATGGCTTATAATTTAAGAATAAATGCCTAATATTGGCTCATATGACCTTTTTGGAGGAAATTTGTGCTCGCTGGTTCAGAAAAAAGTAAAGCATCAAACTCAGTATACGCACAAATGTTCATTATTGTAATTGCCTTCGTCATTATGGGGATATCAAGCTTCCTTTTTGCAAGCCGCATGGAACACAGACACCTTGTTAAGGATGCGGAAAATTCTCTCTCATTTACAGAAACCGAAATAATTGGAAATCTCCTGGAACCGGAAACTTTTTTAAACGGATACACAGAAACGATACGCAGTATGCTTTTAAAAGATGCCGATGAACATGCGATGACTACATATATGGTCTCCATTACAAATTTTATGATTAAAGACAGAGATCGAATGTCCGGGCTAAACACCACTCACGGTTATTTTTTTAATTTTAACGGAAAATATATCTCCGGAAGAAACTGGATTCCGCCGGATGACTTTGTTGCACAGGAACGTCCGTGGTATCAAATAGCAATTGACGCAGAAGGAAGAGTTGCTCTTTCCGAGCCTTATAAAGATGTGCTTACAGGAAACAGTATAATGACATTTTCCCGTTATATAACAGATGATGATGAAAATCCTTTAGCAATAATATGTCTTGATATCGAATTACATAGGGTTTACAGATATACCGCCGACATTAATCTAACAAACGGAAGTTACGGCATTTTATTAAATAATAAAATGGAAATTATCTCTCATCCTGAACATTATTTAATCGGAGAGAAATTATATAATATTGACAGCGGACTATCTGTACTTGCAAATGAGCTGGAACAAGGAATGCATATAAACGAACGCAGAGTAAAAAATTATATGTACGAAGATTCTATCGTTTACTTTAGAAAAATTAAATATGACTGGTATCTTGGCATTGTAATTCCTGTTAATGAATATTACAAAAGCGTAAATAATATGGCGGCTTTCCTTATCGTTCTCGGTTCTCTTCTTGCATGGGGACTGTGTACAATGCTCTACTATATAACTCAGGCGAAAATGAAGTCTGATATGAGAACTCAGCAAAAAAGCAACTTCCTTGCAACTATGAGCCATGAAATACGAACGCCGTTAAACGCCATTCTTGGAATGACGGAAATTCAAATGCAAACAAATGTTCATCCTCCTTCTACAAGCGAAGCGTTTATAAAAATTAATAGTTCCGGAAACTTGCTTTTAAATATCATCAACGATATTTTAGACTTGTCAAAAATCGAAGCCGGTAAACTCGAGCTGGTACCGGTAAAATATGATGTTGCAAGTCTTATAAATGACATTATTCAATTAAATTATATCCGCTACGAAAGCAAACCTATTGAGTTTAAACTTGAAATAGACGAAAACATTCCTTCTGCATTGGTAGGCGACGAACTTCGCATTAAACAAATTTTAAATAATCTTCTTTCCAATGCTTTTAAATACACAAGCAGCGGACAGGTTACGCTTTCTGTAAATGCTGAATGCGTTGGACGCGGAGGCGGAGCCGTTATTGTAACGCTTATTTTCCAGGTTAGAGACACGGGACAAGGAATGACTGCCGAACAGGTAAGCAAATTATTTGACGAATATACGCGTTTTAATCTTGAAGCAAACCGCACAACAGAAGGCGCAGGTCTCGGCATGACCATTACGCGGAATCTTGTCGATTTAATGTACGGTAAAATAAATGTTAAGAGCGTAGTTAACGAAGGAACCGCCGTAACTGTCCGTCTTCCGCAAAAAACAGACGGTATCGGCATTCGCGGAATTATCGGCAGCGAAGTTGCGGAAAGTCTGCGTCAATTCAGGCTTGGAAACGCCATTCAATTAAAGAGAGCGCAAATATCACACGAATATATGCCGTACGGTCACATTCTTATTGTTGACGATGTTGAAACAAACCTATATGTCGCAAAAGGACTTATGGCTCCTTACGGATTAAAAATCGATCTTGCAACCAGCGGTTTTGAAGCATTGGATAAAATTAAAGAAGGTATTATCTATGACATTGTATTTATGGATCACATGATGCCGAAAATGGACGGTATAGAAACAACAAAACAAATGCGGAAAATGGGTTATAATTATCCTGTTGTAGCATTGACAGCTAACGCACTCGCCGGACAGGCGGAAATGTTCCTTAAAAACGGGTTTGACGATTTTATTTCCAAACCAATTGATATCCGTCAGTTAAACAGCTCTCTTAACAGACTTATTCGCGATAAACAGCCTCATGATGTACTGGAAGCTGCGCTTAAAGAAAAAGAAGCAATGGATAAGAAAAACAACGAGGGACAAGGGCATCATCAGGTTGATATTCAGCTTGCTCAAGTTTTTGCACGCGATGCGGAAAAAGCCGTAAGCACAATAAAATCCAGCATGAAAAATAATCTTAAAGATAAAGAAGATATCAGCTTGTATGTCATTAACGTTCATGCGATGAAAAGCGCTCTTGCAAACATCGGAGAAAATCCGCTTTCTGCCGCCGCTTTCAGGCTTGAACAGGCAGGCAGAGAAAATAATATTAATGTAATGCTGACAGAAACAGGCGATTTCCTTGAAAATCTGGAAAAAGTAATAAATGAAATAAAAGAAAAAAGAGCCGATGTAAACCTGGAAGATTCAGATGATGCTATTATTTTATTAAAAGAAAAATTAAAAATAATCAAAGAAGCATGTATGGCAATGGACAAAAAGACTGCAAAGAAAGCTTTAAACGATCTGCGCGAAAAAACATGGTCCCATGAGACTAATGAATTAATAAATTTAATAGCGGAACATTTACTACACAGCGAATTTGATGAGACTTCTGCACTAGTAGATGAATACCAAAGTTAGGCAACTATGGTCCCTTTGTTTGTCATCATCGTAATAATTTTAATTACTGCTTTGTGTATTGTTTTCTCGGTAATGATGGTAAGGTTAACCAAAGAAAGAAGAGAATTTCAATCTACAGCTTACTGGTATAAATCGATACTTGATGCTGTACCCTTACCGATTACAGTAACAGATGCGGATACAAACTGGACATTTGTTAACACCCGCGTAGAGGAATTTTTAGGCGTAAAATTTAAAGAAATACAGGGAAAACCTTGCAGTAATTGGGGCGCAACTATATGCAATACGCCGAATTGCGGAATAGAATGCGCAAAACGCGGAGTAAAACAAACATTTTTTACTTATAACGATGCGTCTTATAAAGTTGACGTAGAAATATTAAAAGATATATACGGAAAAACAGCAGGTTATATTGAGGTAGTTCAGGATATAACGCAGCTGGAAGAAGTATCCAAAAAGCAAATGAATGCCGAGGCAATAAGCAAAGCCAAATCTTCATTTATTGCGACAGTAAGCCATGAAATCCGCACGCCGATGAACGCTATACTCGGCATTACAGAAATTCAAATACAGGATCCCGATTTATCGCAGAAATCAAAAGAAGCTTTTATTCAAATATATAACTCAGGCGACCTATTGCTGCATATAATAAATGACATTCTGGATTTATCAAAAATAGAAGCCAGTAAACTTGAAATTATTCCTGATAATTATTATGTTCCAAGTTTAATAAATGATACAGTTCATCTTAACATATTAAGAATTAACAACAAGCCGATTGAATTTGAACTTATTTTAAACGAAAACCTTCCTACAATGTTAATAGGCGATGATATCCGAATTAAACAGATATTAAACAATCTCCTGTCAAATGCGTTTAAATATACGGAAAAGGGAAAAGTAACATTATCCATAGATATAGAAAGCAACAACGGTCAGAGTAACACTGACATTGATTTGGTTATTATCATAAGTGATACCGGTATGGGCATGACTAACGAAGATATTGATAATTTATTCAATGAATATACCCGATTTCAGCTTGAAACAAACCGGTCAACAGAGGGAACCGGTCTTGGCATGAGCATTACAAAGCACCTTGTCCGTTTAATGAACGGAGAGATATATGTAGAAAGTACGCCTGGAAAAGGATCAACTTTTACGGTTAAACTTCCGCAGAAAATATTCAATTCTTTTATTCTTGGCAAAGAGCTGACAGATAACCTTAAAAATTTCCAATACGACAGCTCTCCTCTGCTTAAGAAAACAAACATTACACGCGAACCCATGCCCTACGGAAAAGTTTTAATCGTAGATGATGTAGAAACAAATTTATATGTTGCAAAAGGACTTATGGTTCCTTATGGTTTAAATATCGATATAGCAACAAGCGGGTTTGAAGCATTGGAAAAAATAGCAAACGGCAATACATACGATATAATTTTTATGGATCACATGATGCCAAAAATGGACGGCATTGAAACTGTTAAAAAATTACGCGAAAAAGGATACAAGAGAACAATTGTTGCATTAACGGCTAACGCTGTTGTAGGACAGGCTGAAAATTTCTTAAAAAACGGTTTTAACGATTTTCTTTCCAAACCGATTGATATGCTCCAATTAAACATTATTCTTAATAAATATATCCGCGATATGCAGCCTCCAGAAGTAATTAATAAATTGCATCACAATTATATTCCTGCTGCTGAAAATGAACAAACTCAGACCGTACCTGAGGAAATAGCAAAGTTTTTTGTTAAAGATGCAAAAAAAGCCATTGTTGTTATTGATAAATTAATCAGAAATGACTTTCAAAATGACGAAGATATTCATAATTATATAATAAATGTTCATGCCATGAAAAGCGCTCTTGCAAATATCGGCGAGAACGGACTTTCTGCTATTGCAATGAACCTGGAACAAGCTGCAAGAGAAGGAAAAATTGAAGAGGTAATATCCAAAACAGCGGCATTTATAGAATTGCTTTTATCTGTTATAATGAAATTAAGTAACAATGAAGGCGAAAATCCGCAGGAGAACACAGAAGAAGAGATTTCGTTTTTCAGAATTAAGCTTATGGACATTCAGGAAGCTTGTTCCACTTTTGATAAAATAACAGCAAAAAAAGTTTTTAAAGAAATAAAAGAAAAGCAATGGGCTCCGAACGAAAGCATTATTTTAGAAAATATTTCAGAATATTTACTGCACAGCTCGTTCGATAAAATAAATGCTCTTATAAAAGACTATTTATTCAGCGTAGAATTAGAATAACCAATTTTTATTCTGTAACCGATATTCCTTTTAAAAGAGAAGAAAATCGTTTTGTTAAATCTTCTTCATCTTTTGGATTTTCAATTTCAAAATAAATAGAATAAAGCGTTTCTAATCCGGGTTTTCTTGCAGTTAAGATTCCGCCGATAGAACCGTTATTATCTCTTGCAGAAATTGTAGGTTTTTCATCAAAAGGAAATTTTCCAAGAACTATATCGTTCCAATTTTCCATTGTTTTTGAACCAAGTCTTGTATCAGGAATAATGTTGCGGTAAATAACAAAAAAATCATTGCCGCGAAGATCTTTATTTAATATTATTTTTCTAACGCCGAATTCAATCTTGTTATTGTTTTTATACCATGACGGAGCCAGGAACAACTCAGAGTCTCCGCTTAATTCAAAAACATTATTTTCCATATTAATTCTTACGCCGTCGCAATTGTATGAAAATGTTTTTAAAGAGTTATTCCATTTAAAATTAATATTCTTTAAAAAAGAAGGAATATACTCATTCATGGCAAGATAATCATTCCAGCTGTTAAAAACAGCCAAATAAGCAGCAACAAGATGATCGCATAATTTATTTAAATCCCATTCAAAATCCAAAAGAAACTGACTGTTTTGCATGGTGCTTATAACAATAGGTCCGTCCGGCATCGGCAGAATGTACATCATCTGCACTTTATCATCAAAACCTATAACCCAATAAGCTTTTATCCATGTTCTGCCCAGGGAATCTTTATACTGTCCTGCGGAAAAAGGTTCTCCAAAAGACAATATTCTGTATTTATCGCTGCCCCATAAAGTTCTTTCAAGGCGAATATTTTTAAGGATAAGATCCATAATATATTTTGCTTCTGTATTTGCCTTCTTTAACGATACATCTTTGGATTTTTTAATCTTATAAAAATTAAAACCGGAAATATTTACATGCATAAGACTGCCGTCATTTTCCAAAGGATATGTTCTTGCTTTAAGATCCGAAAGTTTCCAATTATTATCGTTTTGATCTATAAAACTAACTTCCGGAAATGAAGACGAAGGAGAATCCTGCAAAAGAAATGCATTATTGGGACCTGTTAAAAAATCCGGCGCTTCCTTAAAAAGACTTTTCATTGAATTATCGTAATATTCCAAATAACCATCTGTTATTTTTTTTCTAACAGCAATATATGAATTAGGAAGAGGTATGCTTGTTTCGTAAGTACTGTCATATTTGTTTGGAATTAGGAAATGTCCGAAACGTCCTTTCTTCCTGTATGCAAGAGCGGAACGATCGCTTTCAAGTATAACTGATGCAGGTATTGAATATAAAATATTATCTCTAAGAGCTACAACAAGCGCTACAACTTTTCCGTTCGGCGTTACAAGCGGACCTCCGGAATTACCGGGATTGCCGTCAGCAGAACTTTTTAACAAATCCCATCTGCCAGAATCTTCTTCAGGTACTGTTCCTAAAACAAGACCGTTACGCACAACAATACCTTCGCCGAGCGCATTTCCTATGCTAAGAACTGCATCACCTACTTTATAATTTTTCTCAAATTGAAAAACCTGATTAAAGGTTCGTCCTTTTACGGTAAAAATAAGAAAATCTTTTTCATACGAACCGCCGGTTACTTGGTCTATCTCAAATACTTCGCCTTTAGAATCTCTTATAAAATATTTTTCAAAAACAATGCTTTCATAGCCAAGTTTAATTACATGAAAAGCTGAAATAAGCTCTGTCTTAGAAATAGCAAAGGCAGTGCCAATAGAATAATATTTATCATTCCTGATTGAAAAAGGAACATTATCCCATTTTAATTCTCTTTCATATATAATGGGGTCATCAACGGGCTTCTCCACAACCACTTCAAAAACAGCATCCTGCACCAGCTGCAGTGTTTTTGCCGCAGTCTTCCCGGAAACGGAATTGGAAGAGTTTGTTAAACAGGAAGCAAAAAGTCCCATAAAAACAAAAATTGAAACCAACTGTCTTATATTTGCCATAATTTCATAATATTATCTTTTTGCGATTTACACAAGTAAAAATTTAAATTAAATGGTTAATTTATCTGATAGTTTATGGCTTTAAAGTACTTTTTTACATAAAATATCGCAAGCTTCCAGCTTATGCGGACAATCAATGGGTATAATTGATTCGGGCACATTTGCTGTTTCTCCGGTGAATATAAATCTTTTACCGCTGCTCTCAGATGGAGATAAAATTTCCAATTCATCTCCTGTTTTTATCTTATTTTTTATTCTGATTTGCTTATTCTCAATTACAACAGCGGCAATTTGATAATCCGATATAGTATCCGCTGTCTTGTTAAATTCCTTATTTTTATCGCCGAAAGTAAAACCTGTTGTATAAGGACGGTGAGGCAGTTTTTCAAGTTCCTGCATGCAGTCAAATTTTTCTCCGCTCATTGCGCGTTTATATGCGCTTACTGTCCCGCCGACATAATATTCATTTTTCATTCGTCCTTCAATTTTAAAACTTGCAACGCCTGCTTCCGCCAATTCTTGTAAATTATTAATTAAACACAAATCGCGGCTGTTCATAATATAAGTGCCGTTACTATCCTCTTCGATAGAAAAATATTCTCCCGGTCTTTTTTCCTCCTGCAGAGCATAAAATACATCATATCTATACCTGCACGGATGAGCGCAGTCACCGCGGTTAGCTTCTCTTCCTGTCATATAGTTTGACATCAAGCAGCGTCCTGAGTAAGAAATACACATTGCGCCATGAACAAAGACTTCTATATCTGCCTTGCCTTTTAAACATTCGCAAATCACGCTTATATCATTAACAGGCAATTCGCGCGCAAGAATTATTCGCTTTGCACCTAACTCTGTATATTGCATTGCCGTCTCAGAATTGCAAACATTCGCCTGCGTTGATATATGTATTTCCAGATTGGTAAGCGTCCTGAATATTTTTAAAACGGCAAGGTCGGAAATAATTACGCCGTCAACTTCTGCTTTTTCCAGAAACAGGGCATATTCCCTTATTTTTTCCAAATCATCATTTTTTACGAATATATTTACTGTAACATATAATTTTTTATTAAGTGAATGAGTATATTTAACAGCTTCTATTATTTCTTCATAAGAAAAATTACCGCTTTTTGCGCGCAGGCTGTATTCCTTTCCGCCCAAATATACTGCGTCTGCGCCGAAATAGAACGCTGTCTTTAATCGGGAAAAATCCCCTGCGGGCGCCATTAATTCAATTGTCTTTCCAAATTTATTTTCAAGACGCATTTTTTCCATGAATCAACAACTCAATTCCTTTTTCGTATATTTTTTTAATATTTTCTATTATAATTTCGCTTTCATTAAATATAAGGCATATATTCATTTTTTCATTAATTGTAATAACATCAAGCGTTAATAAGTGCGAAGGAAACGATGGACCTATAAATTGAATATCGTTAACTTTAAAGTTATTATAACCATTAAAATCATGTCTTCCAAGATTTGAAATACCTAAGCTTTTTCTTGCTGTCTGCACTCCGATCAATTTTGCCAGCTTTTTTGACACCGGATTGTCAAACAAACCATAGACTGCAAACATAATTGATTCTATTAAATCTTTATCAATTTCATTTAAGAAATGCACTACAAGATGCCTTTTTTTTATATTTTCCAGTTTATTTCTTAATGCAACAGCTGTTTTTTTTGCATTCGAAATAAAATCTTTTAATTTATTATAATTTGCTTCCAGTGTTATTCCCGTTACAAAATTTCCCATACAATTATTTGGTTCAGAAACCAGTTCATTGCGTATACTTGCGGCAACGCCAAGACGAATTTTATTTTGATTAAAAAATTTCATAATAGCCATGGAAAAAGCAGATACTATAAGCTCATTTACTGACAGCCCGCTTGCCTTGCTTTTTTCCATTATGTTTTTTACATCATTACCTTCTATCGAGTTCATAAAAATATTTGGAATATATTTATTTTTATACTGTTCAAAAAACACTGAATAATCTTTCTCTAAAAATTTTACCTGGCTTTTTCTCCACTTTTTATTAAAGCTTCTTGCGTATATTTTTTCAAAAATATTAAGAGGAACAGTTTTTTTAAAATATTTTTCTTTTGTTTCAAACGGCGGTATTTGAGGAATCTCTTCGATGCGGTTATCCAGCGCTAATAAAAAATCTTTAGTTAAAATTAAATACCCCATTCCATCACCGATAATATGGTGCCCAAAAACAATTATTTCAGTATTTTCACCCATAATCACGCAAAATTTTACCAAGGCTCCGTGAAAAAAATCAAACTCAACATTTTGATTTTTTTTATACCATCTTTGCCAGTCAATTTCATTTGAATTATAATACTCAATATTTATTAGATCATTCTTTTGAACAAGCCATGCGTTATTTTCATCATCTATGTCTACAGAATATTTTAATAAAGGATGCCTTATATAGAGTTTTTTTAATGATTCTTCAATATAACTTTTATTAAAAGTACCGTCAATAATCACCCTAAAACACACATTGATATTATGAGACCTTAAATATAGCCTTTCATTCGAAATCTGGTAATTATTGATTTTTTTCTCCATAAGGCTCCATTATTTTATATTTTTCGTAAATTGTCAATAGATAATGCTATCATTAATAAAATATTATAATTACTTGACAATTGTTTACTTATAGATACAATTAACTCAAGTCTTTAATATGCACTTAAAAGAAGCAAAAGGCATTTTAAGCGCCTCCAACGGAATGAATATAAGCCGGGGCTGCACTCACGGCTGCATTTATTGCGATTCACGCAGCAAGTGTTATCAGATTGATCATGATTTTGAAGATGTACAGATAAAATCCAATGCGCCGAAACTTTTGGAAGATGCACTCAAAAGAAAGCGCAATAAATGCGTTGTCGGCACAGGCGCGATGACAGACCCATACATACCGTTACCTGAAAATCTTGCTAATATACGCGCTTGCCTTGAAGTAATCGATAAGTACGACTGCGGCATCGCGATACAAACTAAATCCGATTTAATACTTCGCGATTTAGACATTTTACTCCGCATCAATAAAAAAGCAAAATGCATTGTTCAAACAACGCTCACTACTTTTGACGAAGATCTCTGTAAAATAATTGAACCTAATGTTTGCGGCACAAAACGCCGCTACGAAATGTTAAAAGTCATGCAGGAAAACGGTATTCAAACAATTGTATGGCTTTGTCCTTTTCTGCCTTTTATAAATGATACCGAAGAAAATCTACGCGGACTTTTGAATTACTGCATTGATGCCGGTGTTTACGGCACTCTTTTTTGGGGAATAGGCATGACCTTAAGAGAAGGCAGCCGCGATTATTTTTACCAGAAACTTGACGAGCATTTCCCCGGCTTAAAAGATGTCTACCATAAAAAATACGCCTATAAATACGAAATAACAAGCGACAATAATGATAAATTATATAGAATGCTTTGCGATACATTCGATAAACACAAAATTATCTACGGCACAGATAATTTATTTAAATACATGAGCACATTTGAAGAGAAGGAAAAGAAACAAATGGAATTGTTTTAAACCTTCGTATTACTTGACAAATTTTCTATATTACCAAAGACTAATAAGATAGAAGGAATAAATCATGAACACATTAGAAGCCATTAAAAACCGACACAGTTACCGCGGCACATATAAAAACACATCTGTCCCCCGCGAAGACTTGCAAAAAATACTGGAGGCAGGTCTTGCAGCGCCCAGCGCATGCAACAAGCAAACAACATCTCTCATAGCGCTCGATGATCCTGAGCTGGTCAATACAATGATAAACCTTGTTAAGAAAAATGGTTTTAGAGGCACAGGCGCAAACCCTCCTGCAGGCATATGCGTTTTAACGCAGCAAGTACCTTCTTACGAAGATAAATGTTTTTTTACTCAGGATTACGCCGCCGCGATTCAAAATATGTTACTCGCAATTACATCTCTTGGTTACGCAAGCTGTTGGATAGAAGGACAAATTACCAAAGACGCGCAAACCCAGCAGCAAATCGCAAAATTATTAAACATACCGGAAGCTTACACCGTAATTGGGTTTCTTCCAGTCGGCACAGCAGAGGAAGAAATCAAGCCCCCTGCTTACAAGGCATTTGAGGAAAGAGCATGGTTTAACAGGTTTGGCGGGTAGACAGTTATTCGGAAATTCCGAACAACCATAATAGAATAAGAAAGTAAACCCATGAATAAACTTTTACTGACCTTTTTTCTAACTTCTCTATTTCTTTCCTGCGACATTCCTGCTGAAACCAATTCTGCTACCTATATTTACGAAGGCAGGTACAACGCAACCGTTGCATACCGCTTAGAAGGAAACCTATTTTATAATGGCAGATACAGCGCCGATGTAATTTATAGAAAGGAAAACAATTTTATTTATGAAGGCAGATATGGCGCTGCAGTCGCCTATCGCATCGAGAACAATTTAATCTACATCGGCAGATACGGTCTCGAAGTGTTCGGCAGAATTGAGAATGACTTGATTTATCAAGGCAGGTATGGTGCGGAAGTATTGTACAGGGTGGGACGGTAGGTTAGATTAATCCTAAATATTTCTCAAAGAACCTTAACAACTTATCTATGATACCTTGTTTCCTTGTAATATAATTACTGCCGCCGAAACGCGATACAGGCGGTAGTATTTTATCGATATCTGTACCTGTTGTTTTTAAAGTTCCGTCACGGAAAGCATTAGTTATAAATTTGCGTGTTTCTTCTTCTTTTAAATTTTCATCTGTAATAAGTGTTGTTAAATCTTTATCTTTCTGTTTATTAACAAAATTCTGCCAATCAGCTGTTACTTTTGATGAGAGATTTACACTTTCAATAAAATGATCAATAAGTTCTTTTTTACTACGCAACTCCATACTGGAATTAACAGCTTTATCAATCGCCACAAGTATGCTTTTGTCTTTGCAGTTTGAAGCATGATATTTTTCTACAAGCATAAGGATATAATCAATATTTACTTCAATTTGTCTGATTAGCTCTAATTCAAAGACAATATCATCATTTATATTTTCTTTATCGCCTGTTTGATCTTTTCTAAAATCCTGATACAGATCGATATATATACTTTGATAATCCTGAAAATCCCTTGCCTCTAGAATTTCTTTGCCTTCAAATTCGTCAAAAGAAGCAAGGATATTCTTTATTCTTAAAATTTCACCGTATAATCGAATAAAATCTTTCTGTGCTCCCTCTCCGATTATTTCTTCACCAAGCGGAAAATGCGAGGTAAGCTCTGCAATTAATTCAGCATATCCGCGTTTATAAGCGCCGTTTCGATCATAACCATTATAGTAATCATTAAATGTTTTAAGAAGAACAATTCCGCCTGCTTCTTTATTTCCATACAATGCGATTGCATCATCTGTTGCCTGTTTTAAATCACGAAAGCAAACGATATTACCAAAAGTTTTAACACTGTTGAGTATTCGATTAGTTCTGGAAAATGCCTGTAACAATCCATGTTGTCTCAAGTTCTTGTCTACCCATAATGTATTAAGAGTTGTTGCGTCAAAACCTGTTAAAAACATATTCACAACAATAAGTAAATCTACTTCACGGTTTTTCACTCGCTGCGAAAGGTCTTTATAATAATTCTGGAATTTTTCTGACGATGTATCGTAACTGGTATTAAACACAGCATTATAATCCGTAATAGCAGCGTCAAGAAAATCTCGCGATGTTTTATCAAGTCTGTCATTATCAAAATCTTCATCCGGGAGAGCATCCTCAGGATCATCTTCATTTGCGCTAAAACTGAAAATAGTTGATATTGTTAAATTTTTATTCTTTTCGGCAAGCTGCTTTTTTATCTCTTCATAATATTTCTTTGCCATGGGAATAGAAGACACAGCAAATATTGAATTGAACCCTGCTAGACGCTTGCCTTTTAATGCATAGTAAAAATTGCGATTTGTCTTTTGGTCAAAATGTTCAATAATGTATGAAGCAACTTCACGTATTCGTTCAGGCGCGCTCAATGCCTTTTCAATATCTATCGCGCGGACATTTTTATCAGAAATATTATCTTTTTGTTTGATTGTATTAATAAAATCAATGCGGAACGGAAGCACATTTCCATCAGTAATAGCGTCCACAATCGTATATGTATGAAGCTTATCGCCAAAAGCCTGCTCTGTTGTTTTTAAAAGAGGACTGCCGCTATTCCCGGCATTAACAGCGAAAATCGGTGTTCCTGTAAAACCAAATATATGATAATTTTTAAACGCCTTAACAATTTTACGATGCATTTCTCCAAACTGTGAACGGTGACACTCGTCAAATATAATAGCAATATGCTTTTTATATATCTCGTGGGTTTTATTTTTACTAATAAACACATCCAGTTTTTGAATAGTTGTTACAATAATTTTAGCAGTCTGATCATTCAGATTTTTTTCTAATTGCTTGGTTGATTTACTTCCATTAGCCGAATCTTTTTCAAAGCGATCATATTCCTTCATTGTTTGATAATCTAAATCTTTTCGATCAACAACAAAGAGAACCTTTTCAATACCCTCAAGTTTTGTTGCAAGCTGTGCTGTCTTAAAACTGGTCAGAGTTTTCCCGCTTCCTGTTGTATGCCAGATATATCCGCCTGCTTCAGTTGTTCCAGTCTTCTTATAATTGGATGAAATAACAATACGCTCAATAATTTTTTCGGTAGCCGCAATTTGATACGGACGCATTACTAGTAAAAGCTCTTCGCTTGTAAAAACACAGAAACGAGTAAGAATATTTAAAAGAATATGTTTTACAAAAAATGTTTTAGTAAAATCAACAAGATCAGAAATTACCTTGTTATTTGTATCTGCCCAATGAGATGTAAATTCAAAACTGTTACTTGTTCTTTTACTTTTTCG
>Ga0209755_10002979_pt1 | contig 21970 bp, 22 predicted proteins | sample TergutCo191P1_FD_187301 | JGI IMG/M metagenome (GOLD analysis project Ga0209755, IMG submission 187301) | Cornitermes sp. P1 segment gut microbial communities from Petit-Saut dam, French Guiana - Co191P1 (SPAdes) (version 2) | ecosystem: Host-associated > Arthropoda: Insects > Digestive system... | reverse complement strand
GATGATTAACAGGAGTTTTTTAAGAGGGTATGTAAAATGGTATGATAAAGACAAGGGCGAAACCCCTTGTCTGCAAGCAAAACAAAACCCATGTAACACAATGTGATTGTGTTACATAGTGCTTTTTTGTGTTTGGTGAGGAGGGCTAGCTATTATGAAATGGAAATGAAAAGCCCCCGATTGCTCGGGGACTGTGTGGATGTTGTTAGTTGTCGTATCCAAGACAGTAGCCAGGTGGGGTCAAATCGAGCAGGTCGCTTGCGAATCTTGGTGGCGCAGACATAGTTGTGGGCATAACAGTCTGACCAGTGCCATGCACATGATTTGGGTGACTGGAATGAGAAGGCAGTAAATCTATCCGGACAAAAGGATCAGGGTGTCCATCGCCATTGCCGTCAAAGCCAAATTCGGGCCAAACGATAGCTTGGCTAGTTGTGGCGTGCCTCGTTCTCGGATTAGCGCGTCGGAATGCTGCATATGTAGCGCTGTCATGACTTGTAAACATGCTCATGCCGAGATCTGCAACGATAAGTACAGCTACTAAGAGCATAGCGGAAAGAGCCACCAAAGGAATCTTTGAAACGGCCTTCTTAACTCTAGCTGAGCGATTCTCAATGCCTGTTGGGCATTCGCGCCTATCATAGCACTTTCTACAATCTTGCTTGGTTGCACCTACGCAGTTGCGGTTAATTCTGTTCTCGTGATTGTTTGTCATAATCATTCTCTCCTTTAGAGGTAAATTTTAGGTTTAAGGGATTTTAAGAACGCAAAATAACCTACAGTCGTGATGACCTCCAGGTTAACTAACAACTTATAAATGTGCTAGGGTTGCGGTTATGCTTTCCCTCATATCAGCCAATGTCTTATTGCTGACTGTTCCCATTATAGCACACATGGTTAAAAATGTCAATAGTTCTTATGCTTTTTCTACGAAAGAGCAACAAAAAACAGGGGTGCGAATGTCGAAAACATCACGCTCTTAATGCTCATGTTTAATAAGCACGGGGGGATTTGCATATGAGAAGAAGGTTGAAAACAAGGAACGATACAAAATCGCGCCTGACCGCGAAAGCAGAGATATCAACTATTGCATCGGCATTCATTGCGGTTCTTGCGTTGGTTATTGCCTCGATTTCAGTAGTAATTGCCATAGCAGCCTTACGAGTGCAAATATTCGAGCTTAATCGCATAGCAATGGGCATTGAGGAGATGCAACCTATACAGGTTGGCATGCAAATAAGTAAAGACGGCATTCCTGTAAACATGAATACGGTGATTGAGCGCGGAGATAGGCTACTTGTACAAATCACATTTAACAATGCGGTTAGGGGTCGAATGGAATATATTGGAGCAAGGGTGATTTTGCCAAACACATTAATATTCGAAGAAGGGTCAATGCAGATCTTTAATCAACGGCATCCAATGGGCAGGACAATTGAAGATAGCATCATGGATGCAACTGTTGTGCTTGGTGGATTTAATGATTTTAACGACAGGGGTCGTGGTTCAGGCACCATTATGTTTGCAGTATCGGTCTCGCCTTACGAAACGTTATTTAGCCCGGGAAGAAACGAAATTGAGATATCCGCCTCGGTCGGCGGAGTTGTAGATGGTGTTCTGGTTTCTGATATTGGCATAAGTCAGACGACAGTAGCCATGCAGGTTGACAGAATATTGGGCGAACAAGCGATACAGCTAAATATCGGTGTGAGCAATGAGGAAGGTATGTTTGTGCAGCGCGTCAATGCAACGCATGGGGACGAAATCCTTGTTCAATTTACGTTTAAGAATAATAGCGGATTTAGGATGAGCACTATTGGAGGGCGCATTAGTTTGCCTGATGCATTGGAGTTTGTCCCTGACTCAACAAGGCTTTTTAACCGCACAAATCCGAATGGAGCACCAATGGGTGATGGAATTGCAGAGATGGTCGTTAATTTCGGTGGTTACAATCCATTTGATGAGGATGGGCGCGGCTCAGGAAGCGTCTCGTTCCGTGTAAGGGTTTCCGATGATGAGAACTTATTTCCGTCTGGAGAAAATGCATTTCGCATCAGTGCCCAAGTCTCAGGATATAGAGATGGTAGAGTTGTAACTGATACATTTATAGCTTACGCTGTTGTGGATGTAAATTCCTCATATTAACAGATATGCTTACGCTTGCATTTTATGGTTTTTATGATTTATTAATAGAAAGTGAACCTTAAAAATCAGTTGCTTAGATTTTTCCAAGCCGAAACGCTGAATCTAGCAAGGTTTTCTGGTTCGTTCTCATTTTATCTCAGACACCAAAAACATCCAAAGGGAGGTAATAGAAATGAAAAGGGACAAAAAGAGGTCGTTTGCGGTGCTGATTATGCTTGCACTCGTGCTAGCAGCCTGTGGTAGCACAACTCAAGATGTAAGCGCATCCTCAACTACAGTCACACCAAACACATTAACCCAGATGCCCCAAATGACACCATCGTCAACCTCAGACCAGCCGTCAAGCTGGGCAGCAGAAGCGGTAGAGACTGCCATGACTCTGGAGCTAATGCCAGAAACTGTGCGCGGTAGCTATCAAGCCCCAACCACAAGAGCAGAGTTCACAGCATTTGCAGTGGCACTGTACGAGACAGCCACAGGAAGAGTAATCACCGAGAGAGCCGCCTTCTACGATACCAATGACATCAATGTCCAGAAGATGGGCGGATTAGGCGTAGTGGCTGGTGTGGGTAATGGTAACTTTGCCCCAGACCAGACATTAACCAGAGAGCAAGCAGCGGTAATGCTGGTACGTCTAGCCAATGTCTTGGGGCATCCGCTACCCATAGTGCCTGCCACATTCTCAGATAGCTACCAAGTATCAGGCTGGGCGTTAGAATCAGTAGGGCAGGTACAAGCCGCTGGAATCATGGGTGGCACGGGTAACAATATGTTCTCTCCACTAGGTTTATACACCAGAGAGCAAAGTATCATCACGATTCTCAGACTGTATGAGATATTGGAAACAGAAGAGCCACCAGCCACAACTCATCCCACCGAGCCCAGACGAGAGTTCAATATGAATGATTTGAACGTGCAAATACGACCAATATTTGCCACGGCAAGAACAATGGAAGAGTTGATGGCATCGGAAGAGCAGCGACTGACAGTCATAAATGGCGGCTGGAGGAGTGCTGCGGAAACACGAGCCACAATGCATGATGATCACCCCGATCGACTTGTAGACGGCATGACAATGTATGAATTCCAGCTTAGACCGATTTTTGAATGGGTCAATAACTACCTTGCAGCCAACGATATCGATATCTCAAGTATGACAGACTACGAAAAAACTACCGTTATTCGACGTATCATCGAAGAGGGTAGGCTAGAAGAGTTCATTGGCTTATGGCGACCAAACTTCAGATTCACGCGTGGTGATTGTGTCCCTCGTTCCCAAGCGGTGAGTTTCCTGATGCTTACAATGGATTTCGAGCTTTTCAGAACCATCGGCACTACTGTTGGCGGTGTTGCGCATGCTACAAACGCCTACTGGGACTCTACAACAAACACAGTGAGGTTTATAGATGCAGACCTCGGCTTCGGTGTTTGGAATCTGTTTGTAGATGAAATTGCAACAAGAAATTTCATTCTAGACTAGCAACTGCGACTGTCAACTCCCCCGCAAACTGCGGGGGTGCAACTTTATAATCGATTGCCCTAACTACTCCCCAACATCAAAAATACTAGGACACACCGAAATAGCAATATTAGCCGCCCGCGCATAAGTCACGCAACCGCCATCATCTTCGACATTGCCATTCACATACTCATCCACCACTCTAGCAGCGAAATAGCTTGCTGCTGATGAATCACCAAGCTGGGTATAAGCCCAGAATATTCCTGATAAAACCTCGAAATACTCCCCATCTGCAATTAGGCTGCCGTCCAAAATCATTCTATAAGACACAACCGCATTAGCAAACTCACCAGCATTAAAGAAAACTCTAGCTCTGAGCAGATATAAGCTTAGTATTTCGTTATCGTCCATCGACTCTGCAGCTTGATTGTCAATTTCATCAATAATGGCAGGGACTTCATCAGGACGTATCGGACGCTGGGTGTCGTTGGAGATTCGTTCTATGGCTTCTGCTGTTGTTTCACGCACTGGTGTTTCTGGCTCGGGTGTGAGTTGTAGCATTGGTAGCCAGAATATTGTGAAGATAGCTATAAAGAGCAAAACTAAGCTTCCGGCCCCGATAGCTCCTTGTGCGCCCTGCGGCAAAGTCCGAAACTTATTCCCCATTCGCCTAAAGCCTTGCCTAATCTTACCAAAAAACCCACCAAATGCCTGACGCAGTTTGCGCCATAACACTTGCAACTTGCTCTCAAAAATACTCATGCTTTATTATAGCACAGATTTTTCAAAGAACGCAATTAAAACACAAACTGTGACCCCAACGCTTGAATCGGCAACAAAAGCATAAAAAATTTATCGCGGATACTTGCGTTTCGCCTTTTTTCGCTATATAATATAAGTATGAGCAAGATTGCAAAGAGGTTATGTGTTGGGGTTTTAGGTTTGGTTGCTGTACTATTAGGAGTTATGTTACTTTCGGGGGAAGTTAAGGCAGCGCCCTTTTCTACATCAGGCCCATTTGCAAGTGCATCAGCCGTTCCTTCTAGATACAGACATACCAATGGCAATCTAATGACATGGCAAAACTGTATTAACAACGGCTTTGATATTGGCCCTATATTTAATTGGATATATAGTCAGTTCGGCACAAGATCAAGCACACCTATACAAGTCGATATTACTGTGAATAGCGCATCAAACTGGGCAGGGCGCGTTTTAGGTAGTTGCCAGATTATTGTCATGTATTACGAAACGATCAGGAATGCTATGGTTTACCCTCTATTAGACAGCAACGGAAATATGACTGGATATGGATTTAAGGAGAATTGTCATAATCTTGTTAGGTTTGATATTCCGAGTCAGCCATGGGAGAGCGAGGGTGAGACTAGAATACTTAGTGATGTTCCTGGCGTAGGATGGACAGATACTCACCCCCGCGGCAATGAAATGGAAGTCGATGCAGGAGCTTCGGTGCGGTGGCGACATCAAGTACACATCACAAACTTTACAGGTAATCAAACAATAAATCTATCTCTAGCAACAACACAATCGCCTGGCGTATCTGGTGGCGATGCAACTTGGAGTGGTCACGCAGTAACTGTCAATACCGCTACACAGCCAAATACGGGTTGGATGGAGCGCACTTGGAGAGTGCCAGATAATGCCAGAGCTGGTGATGTGTTCTGTCAATATTTGAGATGGTCGCCTCGGGCATCCGACAACAATGGTGAGGCGAACTCGCGCGATAATAGAGAGCAATGCGTGAGGGTGCGAGAAGTCGACGCTGACACCTGCCCACCGCTAACAGGCACAACCACATTAAACGGCAGTAGCACAGATATTACGGTAGCTCCAGGTGCTTCGGTAACGTGGACACATACTTTGTCCCAAACCCCTACCGCCCCGCCATCAGCGTTTGAGGGCGCGGTGACTTTTACTCCACAATGGACATCAGGCGGCTCAGGCACTATCCCAGGCGGTGATGCGAACCTACCACTAACAATGAACCAAGTCAGAACTTCGACCGCTACAGTAGAGGAAGGTCAGCGTGTCTGCCAAAACATGACATGGCAGGTTCCAGGACATCCTGAATGTGCTGGGCAAACTGCACCAGTATGTGCTTCTACCCTCGTATCTGGCGGAACAGATGAATATGTCAGCACACTTCGCACTTGCGCAATCAGACAACGAGCAATTACTGGCGGCACTATCCAAAACTGTGTTGATGGCGCGCTAGGCAATCCCGTACCTGCGCCATCTCCTAACCCAACCTATGCCATGACCCAAGACACTCTACGCTTCCGCCACGAACTCAACAAACTGGCACAACATCAAAGCAGACAAAGAAGAAATTACATCCCGCTACCAAACTTTAACGTGTCACGAACACGATGCGCAACAAACCCGACTCAAGCACAAGGCTGTGAAGCGCAAGGCCCGAACTTAACTTACAACCCACCAACATCCCCAGGACAGACAGCGGGAGTGGTGTTGAACCCATCATGGCTAAACCCGCCAATGGAGCCGTGGAATATAGCATCAAGAGACTGTACACTAATTGGCCCAGAGATGGCACTATCAGGACTTTCGCCAGCAACCTGTGCGGCTTCCGAAGCAGATTTGGTGGGACGCAGCCAATTTACCTTTGAAGGCACGGGCAGACGAGTGGTGAATGCCGACCTAGGTCTAACCGCAGACCAGCTAAATCAGAGAATATCTCTCAACGACGTGCGAATTAGAGTACACCGCAACAATGATACCCATACCTACATCTATCGCTACCGCTCCCGCCAACAACGAACAGTAACCCCTGCTGCTGATTGCGGTTGCTTCCTACCATTTATACCATGCACACCAACACCTTTTGGATGCATCGGAGGCTCGCCAGGTCGCCCAGCGTGTCCGCAGCCAGGAGGGGTGCAATACTGGTTTGGTAATGTCCCAGGGCGTAGCCTAGCTCCAGTAAGTGCTTGCCTAGAAACCCCAGGAGCTTTATCAAATGGCGAACTTAACGCAACTGGCACATACCAAGAAAACGAACACACTTGGATTGAAGTAATGCCAGATGGCCCATTACAAGCTGAAGCGAGCTTTGCTATTCCGTATAATTACATAATCCAGCCACAGTTAGGCTTCCTCCCAGCAAATCCTAATAGGATTCAGGTTGGTGGTACGGAACTCAGCTTCACCCCATCACTCCAAGTCATTCCGCGCTTTGACAGTCGCTTGGGCGAAACCTATGCCACAGCCACACGCCCTGATACAAGGTGGAGAGTCATTAGCTTCTATCTACCACCAGAGACACCAAACCCAAACTGGGGTAGCAACATGACACAAGACGGCGGTGTAGTAAGCTGTAATTCGTTTAGTCCGCAAGCATTCGGGTGTAACCATAATGACGGCATGGGTAGCCTAAACCAGCAAAGTGAAACAAATATCTGGAATCTAACTAATCCTTCGACCTTTAGCCTTGGGATGCAAAGCCACATTTTGGCAGATGCTCCAATCGGCACCAAGTTCTGTGTTGTGACAGCGGTATCAGATAGAGACAGCACGCACAATAACGGCTTCGGACAGGTGTCAGGCAATCTCTGGGCTATGACCACTCCAGAATGTGTAGTTATCGGCAAACAGCCAATGGTGAATGTCCTAGGCGACGGACTCTTCAGTGAGGGCGCAGTTGAAGGCACAGTCTTTGAGAAGCGACCGCAGGGTCATAATAGCACTGGAGCATTTGGCTCATGGGTAGAATACGAGATTGTCTCTGGTGGCCCAGTGCGAAATATTGCTTCAGGTGCGGCACTTGGTGTAGGTGCTATTGGTGTGGGCGGTGGATTTGGCGGGGTGAACCTACCTACTGCAATATTACTGGATCAACACATCGCTCAAAGTTCATGCCGAATTGCACCGCTTACTTTCCGCAACACAACGTGCAGTCCTCTTGGGCATGCACAGGCATTAGGTGAAATGACAGGTGCAATGGAACTGAATGCCGCTGGTCGGGCGAGGCTCATCAGACATCGCTACACCAATATGGACAATGCAAATGTGGTGCCAGCGGGTTCTGCAATATCACTATCTGGGTATTCTGAGCGGATGAATCCAATTCGGGTAAATGGTGCTGTGACTATCAATGCAAGCACAATACAACCTGGACGAACAGTGATTGTGGATGCCACAGGCCCCGTCACTATCGCTGGCAATATTACTCTACATGACGGCCCTTACACAGACATCTCCCAAATCCCACAAGTGTTAATCTTTGCACCAAGCATTAATATAGCTCCAAGTGTCGGGCGTGTTGACGCATGGCTACTAGCTGGACTCAATGGCGGCACCGGCACAATAAACACTTGCAGGGACACAGCCCATGCCGCGGGCACAGCCGCTGGTGGCGTTCTCTCTGTATCAGACCTTCACGGCAACATATGCACAAACCAACTAAGAGTAAATGGGCCTACAATGGCAAGCAGAGTGCTACTACACCGCACCTATGGCGCAGGAATCGGTATGCCAGCATCAGCCCGACCAGCAGAAGCATTCTTCCTATCGCCTGCTACTTATCTCTGGTCATGGAATCAGTCTGAACTATTACGACAAGCGTTTCTAACATATGCGCGAGAAGTTGCGCCGAGGTTTTAGGGTACGGCAACTTGCCAAAGCAACAACGGAGAAGTGATACACAACGTATCAGGTCATAAGAGGCCTCAGTAGTCAAAGATGTTCGCGACTCTTCCAATCAATACCAAATCGCCTACACGCCACATAAACAGACCCCTCATAACAATCAAAAGCCTCAGCAATCATTTTCTGTGTAGCGTTAGGATTGGCTTTAACATAAGCTACGAGCTTGTCACGATCTAGCAGTTTCCTCTTTTTGCGCTCGATTCCAAGTTTCTTGCACAGCCTAAAAACTGCACAATCAGAAACACCGAAATAATCACCAAGCTCATCATAAGTAGCATCAGGGTTTGCTGCTGTGTATGCACGAAACTCATCATGGTCAATAACCATCGGCTTGCGGCGGTAAATACCGTGTTGCCTTAATGCGTATATCACAGTAGCTGTTGTGCAATTAAACTTCTTTGCTATTTCTGGATATGTGATATTTGGATTTGCCGTCACATACTCAACAATTTTTGCGTGGTCAAACCTGTTTTTTGTTGAATGCTTGATGCCATATCTTGATAACGCCTTTATAACAGTAATCACCGCACAGTCAAAGTGTTGGGCTATTTCCCCGCGGGTCGCTGTTGGGTTGTCTGCAATGTATGCTTCGAGTTTATCTCGTTCTATTTTAATGCGCCCCATCGGATTATTTTGCGACAGCGAGCTTTGGTCTCTAGGCGTGTTTACCGAAGCCCTTTTGCTCACGTGCCTCTTCCGAACAATGCCACCCCGAACAATCCCAAGCTGCGCACAAATGCTTGCTGCAGATACATCAGAGCAGCCAAAAACTCTGCCTATCTCTCGGAATGAAGCGTCAGGGTTAGCTTCCACATACTCCCTAAACTTATCAAGGCCTATGTCTAGCCAGCCCCTCCGCACAATCTCGTAACCCCGTAAAATACGGTTCACGGTTTGGCGCGAACAGTTAAATACCGTTGCAATGTCGCTATATTTCGCAGTAGGATTCTTATCTGCATAGGACTTGACCTCGTCACGATCCACATTAGGTCTTATCGCGGGCGGGAATCCATATTTATTCCGAAGCATTGATACTGTGGCTATCGAACACCCAAAAACCTCAGCAAGCTCTTTATTTTTAGCAAATGGATTCATTTTCAAATAGGCTTTGAATTCCTCTGGCACTACCTTTTGCCTTCTTATCTGTGTAAACCCAAATCTATTACATAATCTTAACGCTGTAGATACTGAACACCCAAACACTTCAGCAATATCTTTAAGGCGGGCATCTGGGTTTGCTTTCATATATTTGCGAAATTTTTCAGGGCATACCATGGTATTATTGTACTATATTCCTTGCCATATGTCGTAACCGTCAAAACGCTTACCATGTGTGCCTGTGTGCTATACTATTAGCAACAACAAATGTAAATTACACACATCACCAAAGGAGATAAATGAGCAGACAAATAAATAATAACTCAAACACAGCCTATGATTTAACTCCCCCATACTTGGATACCTTGGCAAGCGTAATTCCTGCGACTGGTGTCGCAGTACCAACATCGACTGCCAAATCAGCACCAGTTGCCTCAGCCCCAAATCCCGCTGACACGCCTCCATCAACAACAGATGATAACACACTGTCAAGTCCAGCGGCTCCCCGCCACACCTTTCAAGTTGAAGACTGGGAGCTAACAGATGCTGAAATCAATGCTTTTTTGGCGAATGAAGATTGACAGAGCAATCGAAGATAGGCGTGAGATAGTGCTTTTCATGCACGATGGTGTGTGCTATATTAATAAGTAACAACAAGTTCATATTTCAGCGGCAAGGAGGTGAATGAGCGAACGATTAAATAATAATCCAAACACAACTGGCGATCCCGCCCCAACAGGCTGGGACAAGTTAGCAGAAATGGCACCTTCAGCATCTCATGATGTCTTGCCCCCAATGCCAACAAACGAACCAGAATCAGCATTGCCAGATCATATCACCCAAGCTGATGCAGTAAAGAATAATATTCACCAACACACCGGCAGTCCTGATAATGCTGAAAAAATCAAAGCTACACCAACACCAACACAAAAATTCTATCAAGATATTTTTGGACGCTTGCCAAATCAGGACATAAATGCGGAAGATATACCTGAACTGATTGATGCCATAAACTCATACTTTCCTGAGCGTGAAGTGCACATGGTGCAAATGCGTTATGGTATTGGCTACGATAAAAGGATTCTTAGAGAGATTGGGGAAGAATTTGAGCTAGGCAGGGAGCGTCCGCGCCAAATTGTGTCTAAGGTCATACGTCAGCTCAAATCACCCGAAAGATCACAGAAAATCGAACTCTTGTTTATGACACGGGCAGAGCTTCGTGAGAGAATCGGTGAATTGGAGACGCAGATAGCGGCTGCTGGTGTTGAACCAGAAATTGCAGAGAATACGGCAGTTGAAGTGGGCGAAGTGCCGTCATCGCCATTTATCGAGGAGCTACAAGCAGGGCAGCCAAATGATATTTCTGTTGACCATTTAGGCTTATCTTTGCGCGGCACAAACTGCCTGAAACGAGCAGGTATTGAAACTTTTGGTGTCTTGCGAACTAAAACGATAGATGACCTTATAAAAGTACGCAATCTCGGCAGAAAAGCCGCCGAAGAAGTTTTAGCTAGGGTTGCTGAAATCAACCTTCTTCTTGAGAATAGTAAGCATGGGGATTGACAAAACAGCATTCTAAATTCTATTTCTAAGCGTGGAACTGTGTTATACTATAAGTGTTATTCACATTTTAGCAGATGTCAAAAACAAGGAAATGAATGAGTGAAAAATTAGGCAATAACCAAAACGGCGTCAATGATTCCGCACCATCAGATTGGGACATTCTAGCAGATATGGCGGTTATGCCTACTGAAGCGCCTAAGCCAGCACCTACCTTTGATGCACCACCTCATACTGTTGACACACCACCGCCAGATCCGACACTGCCTGATTACGCCGCTCAAGCCGAAGCTGTCCGAAACGAAACCGCTGTCGAAAATGCACCAGATATGCCGAAGAAAACTTCACCTACACAAGAACTTTATAAAAAGATTTTCGGCGAGCTACCCAAGCGCGACATGACCGAAGCTGACTTACCTGGGTTTGATAGAGTCCTTGAAACACTTAACGATATAAGATTAGCTGAAATAATCAAGATGCGCTTTGGTCTTGGCGACGAATCTATGTCAAGGGCAGATGTTGCCAAAGAGCTTGGAGTTACTCCAGGTCGTATTGGACAGCTTGAAGCAAAAGCTATACGTCAACTGCAACACGAAGGTCGCAACAGGAAGATAAGACCGCTATTCGCCACATATGAAGAAATGAGGGAGGAAATCAACGAGCGTGATTGGCAGATTGACAACCTGAAAAGCGAATTGCAGCTGGCAAGAGAAGAAATCGCTAATCTACGCAATGGCGGCAAAGAATCGGTTGAAGACCTTGACCCGCCGACATCACCATCTTATCTTTCGATGGAAGAATATATAAAACTGGGGATTGAAGAGTTGGGCTTGCAAGTTGGGGCATATAATTGCCTGAAGCGTGGCGGCATCAACACAATTGCCGAACTAATGAACCGAAGCCAAGACGACCTTTACAAATTCCGCAACATGGGGAAAAGGTATGTCGATGAAATTGTTGCTAAAACAGGAGAGCTTGGACTTCATTTTAAAGATAGCGACAACCAGTAACTGTCATCCATTAAGCTAGTGCGATGATACTGTTCAATATATATGCTATACTAATATAAATTGCAGCGACAAGGAGGTAAATGAACGAACAATTAAATAGTAGCCCTAACACCACTGGCAATTCAACCCCATCAGGCTGGGATAAGTTGGCAGAAATGGCTCCAGCCACAACTCACGACACACTGCCTCCGATGCCAATAAGCGAACCAGGGCCAGTATTGCCAGATTATGCCGCCCAAGCTGAAGCTGACCGAAACGACAAAACTCTTGGAGCGACAACATCCGCCGAAAAGAATATCGACGCACCCAAGACCCTTACTTAGAGTTTCGATAACCGCCTTCACATTGAAAATGTAACTTATCCAGTCAGAATATCCCTTGCCACAGGACAGGACTGGACTCCATTGAGATCGTACCAGCCATTCAGCACTCCTTTGCCTGATACGATTTTGTGCTATACTATAAGTAGCAAATATAAATTGCAGCGACAAGGAGGTAAATGAGCGAGCAATTAAACAATAATCCAAACACCACTGTCGATTCAGCCCCATCAGGGTGGGATAAACTAGCAGAAATGGCACCAGATGCAGTTCGTGAAGTGCCGATCAGTAGGTCTGAGCAGGCTTTGCCAGATCACGCTGCTCAAGCAGAAGCTGACCAAGGCGAAGTTGCTATTGAAAATAAATCATGGAAGCCGACATCTGCTGAAATAAGAGCGTTTTGGGCAGATGAAAACATCGCATTGCCAAGCGAGGAGTTGTTAGCCGAGCATAAGAGGTTGCGGGATGAAGCCATAAACAAAGTCGCTCGCTTTTCAGTCGAAACAGTGATTCATAGGGAGATGGAGATGGATGTACTGAATGACTTGGATAATTATGTTGTCTCTCTAGACGATGCCAGCAAAAATGCTCTTAAAAAAGAGTGCTTCGAAAAAGAAAGGCGATTTGACTCTCTTGACGAGATAGATGACCAGATGCTATCTGGGTGGATGGAAAGCAACTATTGGGACTCTTTCCATGAAAGCGGCAAAATGGATGCTTTGGTCGACAGGGCACTTGGCAGTTTAAGCGAAGATAGACGCAAACAATTATGGCAGCAAGCAGAGCAGGAGTTTGACAAGCTAGGGCCGATAGATTAGTACAATTGCGTCTCTAGTGCAGATAACTAGCCCTTTTCGACACTAAAAACATACCGTATATGACCAGCGTACTCTAGGCCACCGGGTAATACACCGTTTACTCGTGCCAACCAATCAATATCTCTTCATCTAAGTATGTAATTATGCTATACTATAAGTGTTATTCATATTTTAGCAGATGTCAAAAACAAGGAGGCAAATGAGCGAGCGATTAAACAATAACCCAAACACCACTGGCGATTCAACCCCATCAGGCTGGGACAAACTAGCAGAAATGGCTCCAGTCGCTAGTCATGATACACCACCATCAATACCAACAGTTGAGGGGAAAAAGGTGGTGCTAGATGAAGATGATGAAGAAGGTGAAATGACGGACTATGACATCCAAATGGAGAACGTCCGCAACGAAACTGACCTTGTTATGCAGGCACAATCAGAAAAGATCGGCGTAAAAGCTTTTTTAGCTAACGAGGGTATCTTGCCAGCAAGCGAGGAACTTTTTTCTAAAGAAAAGCGACTACAAGATGAAGCTATAAACAAAGTTACACGCGAAATGGCTGAAAAAATGATAAGGCGCGAAATGGCTCCTGCCGTAAACAGCGACCTTAAAAAACATATTGAAGAACTTGACGAAAACGGCAGGAATGAGCTAATAATTTCACTGCACAAAATGCGTGACCCCGAAGGCGACACAGTCCCAGATATGAAGGTTAACGATGAGATACTGTTTAGCTTTGCGCTAGATGAATACTGGCGTAAAATGCGCAACAGCGGCAAGTTAAATGCTTTAACCGACAAGCTAATGAATGGGTTGAGTGATGAGGAGCGGGGACAGCTTCGAGAAGAGGCTCGAAGAATCACGGCATTAAAAGAGCAAGCAGAGCAGGAGATGGATTAAGGCGAGAAGCGTCTTCACGAAATATTAAGGAGTACCTGAGAAACGGAAGGCTTACACGCGTTCAGTTTTATGCGCGCTAAAAATATACCGTATAAACCCTGAATATTCATGTCCGCCTGGCAACTCCCCATTAAGGTCATGCCAGCCAATTACTGTCCCTTTTTCTGCAAAGAGTTTCGGTAAAGCCCGACCGCTTCCCGCTGGGTGGCTCATCCTGTTAGAATCATTATAAAGTTTTGCACCTTCCGCGGAGAGTTCTAATTCGACACCCTCGCTTGCAGTAATCTTTGCCTCAGCCCAAACACCTGCCGCATTATCGGCTGACAACTCTACTAGGATTATTCCTGTCTGCTGGTTATTGAGTCGCTTCGGAAAAAATGAGCGAGCCATAGCGCGGAACATAATGGCATTTTTTGGGTTGATTCTATTTTGTTCAGGTGCAGCGTTGTTGTGGTAAAACACCATGACTTCATATTGTTTTCCGCTCTCAATAGTAAGCTGGGTTTGAAATTCTCCACTGTCATATTCGCGCACCCAAACAAAATTGCGCTCGTCACCATTTGAAACAGTGGGGAGACCAGACTGATTTATGATTGAGTTCCACCTTGCAGTGGGCGGAGGGTCGTCAGCTGTGTACATTTTTCGTGTGTGGTCGAGGAAGACATCAATTTCGCCAAGTACCAGTTTGTGCTTCAACTCAATATGTTCTTTTTTGCCTAAAGCAAGTAGGTTCGGAACATAAAAGATAAGCCATTTCACTTTCAAGATGCCAGAAATTAGCGTAAACTCATCTTCAGCAGTTTTGCTTGCTTTAGCCGAGCGATATTCAAATGATTCTGTGATTCTAAGTCGCTCACTTTCTGTTTTTATTGTTTCGGGGTCTTTGTTAGCTATCTTGTCAAAAATATCCAACTGTTCTTCTGTAAGGTATTCCTCGATGCTTTGATTTAATCTCAGTTCAAATTCACCATTAAGCCATTGTAGCAAGTTTTCCTTCTCATCGTCAAAAAACGAATAATATTTAGTCCCCTCAAGAGCATCCATTGTAAATTCTAAATCACCTATGTCGCCATAGAGTGAATAATTCACTGACGTGCGTCTTACTTCATCATTAATCAATTCCAAAGCCAGTCTTGCCTCATCATGCTGGGATTCGACAGCTTTTTGGAGGTGAGTCTGCGCTTTATATAAGTCCTTGGTGCAGCCTTTACCGTCTTTTAGCAGTAAGCCTAGCTGATAATGAGAACTCGGTCTGTTAGCCATAGCTCCTTTTTTACTGAAGCATATGGTCATAAAGCATTCTATTGCTTTTTCGTACATCTCCTTATCTATGTAAATCATGCCGAGATCATACATAACGAAGTGATGACCATTTTCCGCGGCGCGTTCAATCATTGCGAAGCCTAAATCCTTATCTACTTCCACATCATGCTTTCCATAATAGTGTGCAAGGCCGAGATGACCTGCGGCGAGATGGTTTCCGTTTTTAGCCGAGAGCATAAGCCAAAATCTATACAGAAATGGATTGTTTTCGCCATAAAACAAGGCAAGTTTTAACTGACCTTCGCTATCTCTGCTAAACGCAGACATTTTATACCAGTATAATGCGTAATCTTGATTTCGTGGAATACCTGAACCTTGCTCATAACGAAGGGCGTGATTCGCTTGGGTAACTGCATCGGCATTATGATAATCGCGCTGCATGATTTTTTTAACACGTGGGTGAGTTAATTTATCTGCAACTTCATCCCTTGATTGGCTTAGGATATCTCTTGCCAACATCATGGGCGTGAAATAGAGATATGTTGCGGTATCGCCAACACTTAAATCGACAAACTTCCCTGCATAGCCTGATTCGATTTTGAACCCAAATAGCTCGCCTATCATGTTAATAGGGAAGTCCTCTACTTTTCTCGTTTCGCCGTTTTCGCCTTTAATGTGCACCCAAAAGTAACCGCTGCCACAAAATAGCACACCCCCGCCGTCATCTACATAGCGTGATAAAGCACTTACTTCGGCATATCTAAAAGGTTTTTGTGGGCATCCAACAATTATAACATCATAGGAGTCAAATTCATCAGTAGAGCAGTTTTCAATATGCACCCCTTCAAGGTTGAGCAGCTTCTTTAACTCTACGCTTAGCTTTTCAGCAGTAGCAATTTCATTATGTCCGCTTGTGAATCCGATTCTTTTCTTGATAAATCCCTTGCCAAGATTAGATATGACTGCGTGAACCATTGTTACTAGAGACCTAGGCACATCATATCTTGAGCCATGTGAATATAAAGACAAAACATAGTCGTTAGAGATAACGGCAAAGCTACCGCCATCTTTGGCATCGCCCCAAAGTACGACGGAGGAGTGTTCGCCATATCCGCTTTGGTAGATTGCTCTAGTTTTATATTCGCTGTTGGTAGCTGTTATTGGCGATAGAAAGCAAGGTGCTGCCACGAACTCTGGGAATTTGCTAGACTGGAATGGACGCTTGTCTTGACCAGATTCAGATAGACCTTCGACGAAATCGTCAGGGGTCTCTTTTTTGTGTACGCCAAAATCAGACAAATCACACTCAGGTTTTGGCGGAAGGATTTTTTCTAACTTACCGCTTTCCTTAAGCCTTACTGCTTTTGCGACCAGTCTCCCAATAATATCATCTTCGTGATATGTCAGTGTGTCGATTGATAAATCTGAATCCAGATAGTCTTTTTCATATGCTTTGCGGCGTTTATTTGCGCTTTTAAGATTCTTGTACTCTGCATGAAGATTTAGTGCCGCCAATAAACGATCTGCCTGACCATCTCTAAAAGAATAATTGATCAGCGCAAGCAAACAGATGGTCTTGTGTTCGTCCGATTCGTCTTCTCGTCCCAAAAAGTCAGCGAGCTCTTCAGCATGATAAATGTTATCCAAGCATCCTCCGCGGTGTCTGAGCTTTTTGATTTCATTTATTAAATTATCTTCTAAGCTGCCTATCTTTGGCTTTGCCATAAAACACCCCCCAGCACCGAGCGGATTATCCCAGTGTTTGTTATCATAACACATTTTAGCTATTTCCGCAACCATTTATGTTAAAGGGCTTAGCTCAAATTTTCTAGTTGAGACCACAAAAGCCAGTAGTTATCGAATCATCCCGTAGTGAGCACACAAAAAAGTTTTCAGTATTTTTCCGTATTTCTCTTATTTTTTTAGGATTCGGGACGGAGGGGGTTTGCATGGTATTCTTTATTTATCGCAAAGGCACAACCGTTCTTTGACAATCAAATAGCCGCAAAACGCAGGCTCGGCGAAGTGACGCATTCAGCGCACCAAGAGCTTGCGAACTGCACAAACCCAGTTTGAAATAACAGGCGGCAAAAGTAAATGAAAAATCAAATCAAAATCAAAAATCAAATTTCAGGAGGAGATTCTTATGACCAATCAAATCACTTTTAGCAGTAAGGACACTTTCAAAGCGTGGCAGAAAAAAGCCCAGCAGCTTCTTAACGAGGCGAAGGCAGAGGAAATGCGCAAGCTGGATGAGGAGTTTGCAGATGTTTTGGCGGACTACGAAGCCAGCAAGAAGGCTAACGAGCGTGTCATCGCAGATATGACTGCTCTGATGGATCGTCATCCGAGGAATACATTTAACTGGGACACGGATGCAGACATTATGGAAGCCCATACAGCAGCTATGGGTGAGATTGAGCGTATTAACACTCGTTTCCATACGAAGTGGGGCGATAGTTATGAAGAGTATCTTCAGTTGGTCGCTGCTCTAGACAAAATCCACGCCGATGCCATCAAACAAACCCGTAATCGCGCTGATTATCAGTATGCAATGGCTGAATTGGCAAAAAGAGAAGCTGAAGGGAGTGAAGTTCATGCGTGAAATTCGTAATAGCGACGGCAAGCTAGTTTGCCGTATAGATGAAATTACAGGTACAGTTGAAATTGTTGTCAAGGGTTGCGTGACCTTGATTGAGCGTGCAGAGGACGGCGAAATCAAAGTCGTCAATCACAAGAAGTCAGCGTAAGCACTACATTCAATATAAAGCAATCTTAATAAAGCAATCTCATTTTAACAGAAATCCGCGAAGACTGCTGGACAGCTGCGGAACACCTAAAATCAAGTAAAAGGTGTTCCCCGCTGTCCTTTTATGTCTTGCGGACATTCTTAGGCGGCTCTCGCGGTTTTCAAAAATCTGAAAATCAAAGGAGTTGTCTAAAAATGGAAAACAACAAACAATGGTACATCACTGTCAAGGGAGAGCAAGTTAGTGTAACAGAAGAAGAATACCGTGGCTATGCCCGATTTGTCTGGTCTGAGAAAAAACGTAAAGAGCGCGAAGCTCGTTGCCGTAATGCAAACGGCACCCGCTGCATGGATGATTGCAATAGATGCAAGAAGAGCGGTCTGGATAAAGGAAATCGAACAGGTCGCCCCCTATCTTTGGAGCAATTTATGGCAGATGGATTTGAGATTATTGATTGTACAGGATATGGCGACCCGCTGGATCTGGTTATACGCAAGGAGCGCAGTGAAGAGCTAACGATAGCCCTTAGTGGACTGGAGCCCAGGAACCAGCTGATTATACACCTTATTTTTGTTGACTGCTTAACTGAACGGCAGGTTGCTGAAATCATAGGGCTTTCACAAAAAGGCGTTAACAAGCGAAAAACCAAGATTTTGAGGCAGTTATTTTATCATTTGAAAAGTTTTTAGGAGCTTTTGAAAAGTTTTTAGAATCTTTGGTACTCAAACCACTGATAAGTGTCCTTTGAGTAGTGAGAGGGTAGTGATGTTAAACACACTACAATTAAAAAATCTCGAAAAAAATCAGGAGGGATTCATTATGGGTAAAAAACACAAAAACAGCCTAGACGAAGGCTGGATGACGCATCTGCGGGAGCGTCCCGAGTTGGCAGCGGAGTTAATTGAAGAGGTGCAGGGTAATCGCATAGCTGAAATCGAGGAGATTTACAGCGATGTTATAACTGCTTTCAAAGAAACTAAAGCCAAGCTAAACGCGCTTGCGACCGAGATGGTCGCATCAAGAAATCGTTTAGAAGAGGAGAATGAGGAACTGCCAGAAGGCTGGAGTGATGAGCTTGAAAAAGCCTATGATGATGGCGAAAAGGAATGGTATCGCCTTTGTCATGAGTTTCATGTTAATCATGGCAGCCGCTACGATGAGTACGAACGGGAGCTTGCATCCTGTGAAGATACATTTGGTAAGTTGCGGTTTTTGTTGTCTGTGTAGTTGATAGATAAATGTTAGGTCTGATTCTTGAGAGGGGTGATTGCATTTTGAAATAGCTAGAATAGCAAAAAATATCAACTTAAAGGTGGTGATGCAATTAGCAGCGGGCAGTATACGTACTGTCCGCTGCAAGCAATTCAAGTCCAGTCAAGCGATTCAAGCAATCCAATCAAACAACGCAGACAACTGCGAAAATTATTTTTAGGAGGACTTTATTATGAATCAAAACGAACATTATTATGACGATGGCGGTGGAGAATTAGCCCCAGTCAGTCACAGCAAGCGAGCAAGCGTTGCCCTGCCTGAAACCTTTGCTCTTGGCAACCCAGACAGCAAGATGCATCGAAAGATAGCCCGCCGCGCCGAAGTTACCGCTACACATGAGTATTATCGCTCAGGACTGGTAAAAAGAGCGATTGTGCATACTGGAGAGCTAAGTCAAGCCGCAGATGCTGTTTGCGAAATTGTTCCCAGCAGCACTCAGGCAGTGCGCGGGCTTGTTACCACATATGCGATTAGTGTGGCTGAAAAGCTTGCGAGGTGGTAGCTATGGGGGCGATGTTTGCAACAGAAGCAGGTATGATTATATTTTTCATTGTTTTGCTGATGTTTATTCTAGCTGTTGTTATCATTACAGCCACTCTTCATTTAACCAGCAAAAACACTGTCATCAAAAGACTTGAACGCCGCGCCCGCAAGGATTATTCAAGAATGCACAGCGGCTTCATAGACACACAAAATGCTATTTACAAAGAAGCGAATCGTTACTATCGGAGGTGATAATTCTACATGGAAAATGTCATCAGGCGCGGGATTTTACCCCTCCCGCGCCCTTGACTAACCTACTTTTTTATGTCGGTATATGTCGCCGCTAAAAGCGTTTTGACCCCTATAAGCCAGCCAGCGGTCGCTATGAAACTAAAACACGATTGCCCTTGAAAGTCAAGGGTGAGCCTGCTAAAGATGTTTAGGTAATACCATATTTCAATGAAAGGAGCAAATGGGTACAAAATCACAACAAAAACGCTATAAGTGCATCCTAGCTGACCCTCCGTGGCAGAAGGATCAGCTCGGGAACTACGGCGCGGTCAAGCACTATGATGTTCTGAAAATTGAGGACATAAAGGCCATGCCTGTGGAGGATTTAGCAGATGATGATTCGCACTGCTACATCTGGTTGACAAATTCTGTAATTCGTGAAGGCTACGAAATCATGGAGAAATGGGGCTTTACACCTCGTTCCCTCATAGTGTGGCTGAAGCCAAAGCTTGGATTGGGAAATTATTACAGATTTTGCACAGAATACCTGTTGTTTGGCACAAAAGGTAAGGCACCTGTGAAGTTTAAGGGTCAACCAAACTGGCTGTTTGCTGCAAGACAAAGGCATTCACAAAAGCCCGAGGAGCAATACCCTATGATAGAGCGGATGTCGCATGGGCCTTATTTGGAGCTTTTTGCCAGGCATCGCCAACATGGATGGGATATTTGGGGCTTGGAAGCACCAGGGGGAAGTGACATAAAAATTCCTGGTTATCCTGTGCCTACAGCAGAGGATGCAAGTAATTCTGAACCAAAACTTGAACCAAAATCCAAAACAAAATCAAATCTTATTAAAAAAGGAGCTGTTAATTAATGGACGATTTAATGAAAATGTTGCTGGATGCCCAGCGTAGACAACAAGTTACGGCACATCAATGGATTGCTTCAATATTCATAGCACTGGCGTTGAGTGTCGTTGTGCTGCTTATCAGTATCTCAATGGGGATAGGGCTCTTTGTAGCACTTGGCGTTATAGGAGTAATCTTTTTCGGCATAACCCTCATCGTTTCAGTCATAATGCACTTTCGCAGATATGACGGTGATGGCGGGGATTGGTAAGGCAGTTGATAAGGAGTGAAATTATTTTATGAATGGAGCTGATATGAATGAAACCAATGGAAACCATTATGGCAGTGTGCCAGCAGATGCGCCGCCAAAAACCGACCATGTTCAGGTGGATTATCGATCTGACTATCCTGACCCTGATTGCAATAGGACTCGTCATCTTCACAGCGGTAACAGGAAACATTCTCTTCCTGTTAATCAGCGCGATGTGCGCAATCATATGGGGAACAGCCGCCGTAGTTCTCGCTATTATTCACCATCGAAGAAAGCGGTCAAGATGGTAGAGCGTAGACACGGGTATAAGCACGGGCATAAACATGGACTTAGACAACTTAGGCACAACAATCACAGGCTGGCGGCTCGTCCCATAGTTCGCCAGCCTAAGCACCGAGGGAGGCGATGCCAATGAAACGTACACCCTTTAACGAGATGGCTTGGGTGCAGTTAGATTGGCAACGTCCGTTTGAATTCGAGGCTGTAACCGACCTTCTCACCCATCTCGCCTCACACGCGCCCCAGACACCTATGGTGTTTGAGGCGCGGGGCAGCCGTGGGCGGATAAAGTATCTCTTTGGGACGGATAGGCGGTATATGCGGATGTTGACTGATGCAATGATGGCGCATGGTGATATTCGATTTGGCAAAGTGTCGCTATCCGATAGAGTGACTATCGTTGTCGCTAGTCAGTTGAGGGTGTCCAATTCCATGTACGCTCTAAAAAGTGACACGGCAGAAGCGGTAATACGAGCAGGACTTGCAGCTTTGTTGCAACCTAAAGGCGACGAAACCGCAGTTGTTCAGGTGGTGCTGGGGCGACCCTACCCTCCATCTACTGCTCCAGCAGAGCGCAGG
>Ga0209755_10002978_pt1 | contig 21971 bp, 19 predicted proteins | sample TergutCo191P1_FD_187301 | JGI IMG/M metagenome (GOLD analysis project Ga0209755, IMG submission 187301) | Cornitermes sp. P1 segment gut microbial communities from Petit-Saut dam, French Guiana - Co191P1 (SPAdes) (version 2) | ecosystem: Host-associated > Arthropoda: Insects > Digestive system... | reverse complement strand
GATCATCAGAATAACGGTGATTATAATAAGCCCGGCTTAACGCTGTACCACCTGTCAGATAAAAACGGACGCCACATTTGCTTATAATATTCATCACCCCATCTTGCAGGGGGTAGAGGTTCTCCTCGTAATAATGTGATGGCATAATCATAACGGTTTCTTAAATCCTTTGGCCAAATTCGATTTGCTATTTGAGGTGAATATAATTTCTTTATTGCCTCAATTCCCCATAAACCTGTAAAATAAAACCAGGAAAGTCTTTCCATAGATCTGATAAAAAGTTTATCCTGAGTAAACGCTCCCGACGATTCAAGCCTGCCTTCGATTACTGCAAGCATATCTTCATATTTGTCAAGATAATCCCAGTTAAGCGTGCTCATCAGATTAATTTTTTCTTCGTATGTTAATTTTAACATTATATAAAATTATGTAACAATAACGGCGTGCTTTTCCATATCAGTAAAAGTAAAACCGGTTTGAGGATCTTTTCCTTCAACTGTTACGCTGACTACGTAAAGACCGGGCTCTTTTACGTCGTTTATTATCAGATTATATGTTCCGTCTTTTGATATTTCCGGAAATTCTACAGACGCTTTCCGTTCAAGAATATCAAAATGGGGCAGTTTTTGTTTTCTTAGAATTTCCAGTTTTAAAAGGTTTTCATCAACATCTTCATTTATAACATTGCCGGGCTGAATCATGTCCAGTTCCGGTTTGTATTTTTCAAGAGCTTTTTCTACCGAGATGACAGGGCGTTCGATATGCGCTGTTACTTTTGCGTTTTCAATGATATTATTTCCATCAAGTACATTAACGGCAAGTTTTACAGGTTCTCCAGTTTTTGATATTGCGGGCGCGTCAATTACGGCTCTGACAGCAGCGGAAAAATTTACGCCTCCGAACGTGCAATAATCCGCCGCGTTAATGGAATATTCCGTAAGCACTTTCCATTCTCCCGGATTAAGTTTAAGCCTGTATACGCAATATCCGTCTTTAATAATAACCGGTTCAAATGCTACGCGTTTATCCGCCGGATCCATTATTGTAATCTTAAAATTGTCTTTTTTTAAATCTCCGTTTGTATACTTGTATTTTTTGCCGTTCCAAACCAGTTGGATAATAACATCGCTTCCTTCGCGCGAAACATTAAATTTTTCAACTGTGTAAAACGCTCCCTGTCTCATTGTGTCAAGCTTGTTTATAACCAGCGCCGAATCTGTTGATTCGGATACTATATCATTAAACATCAGCGTCATCTCATACGCATTGAGTTTATTATGGAATTTGCTGCGGGGATTTTTTTTAATCAGCCTGAGAAAATATGATTCCTGACAAGAACCCAGTCCCGCGACATATAACGGCGGAGTATTGCCGAGAACTAATTCAGGATCAGTTCCTTTGTTATGAATACCGTCGCTTAATAAAACAAAAGCTTTTAAATTATCAGCTTTCGCGCCTTGAATCATATTATTCCCTAATCTTATCGCATCGCCGATATTTGTCATATCTCTCAATCTTATGCCTTCAATTGCGTCGTATGAATCATCAACTTCTTTATACTTGTCCAATATTGTGATAATGTTGGGGTTTGTCCCTGTAGGATATATCCATTTCGCATCGTCAGAAAACGCGTTTATACCAAACTGATCTCCTATTCTTGACCAGCCGGCAAAAGAATGGGCGTTAATTTTAACCTGTTCAATAGCGTTCATCATAGAGCCGGAAACATCAAGCATTAGTATGTACGATAATGATTTACTCATCCCTTGCCTCCTTAAAATCGACTGTAGGATCTCCTAACTGCAAATATATCTTAACATTATGTACAACTACGGCGGATCTGGAGCCGTTCTTAAGCAGAGTCAAAGTCGCCCATTTAAATATATCTCCCGCGATTGATATATTATGCGAATTAATAGCTTCCCACAAATGCCTGTTAAAATCGTTATTTACACTTCTGTAAGACGGTATCGAAGCCCCTAAAAAAGAAACCGCTTTATAATTCTGCATCCATGTATTGCCAAGACAATCGCCTGTATGAATTGCGGCTGTATTACAGGCTATGCTGAACACAATCGGCGTATTATTTCCTACATCAAGTTTTTTTACATCATCCTGATCATAATTAAATGTACTGCACCAGTACGTATTTGCTCCATGTCCGCGGAAATTCAGAAATCCAAGTCCGCTGTTAATAGCGTTCGTAAGATCTTCTTTGCTGCATTCTTCATCATAACGTTTTATCACATTAAATGACGTGCTTATCATTCCGGCAATTCTTTCCACGCATCCTCTGAATGAATTTTTTGCGAACGGATCAGAAGCGTCAGTAGTCAAACATACATTACTCCTGATTTTTCCGATATGCCTGAAATAATATGCTGCAATATTCAACTGTCTGAATAATTCATCTTTGCCAATTGCCGGTATTCGGGACAGTGAATAAAGCGGAGCATAGCTGCCTTCAGTATCTTCGCCGCTGCAGTCGTTACTGAAATAATTCTGATATGCCGTGATGCCGTAATCGGAATTATTATATATAGGAGTAGGAATAATATTTGTATCTCCCGCAAGCAGCACATAATCTACAGGACTTTTGCCGTGTTCCGTTTTAAGAAACATTTTTATAGCGTTCACACCGCTAAGACCCGGATGCGCGGCGTAAATATCCTCTATCAGCGCAATCTCCGCGGCATATTTATGAAGTTTTACCCCTTCGTACACTTTTACGCCGTATTCCAAATCTTTGGTTGTAATGATAATAAGCCGCGGTTTGCCTGCTTTCATGTCTGCTGAGTTATAACCGAGCATCATTGACGAATACAAAGGATTATTAATAACCGCGTTATTTGACTGTTCCCCGTCCGTAAAATCATATGTTACTTCAATTTCTATTTCTGTAAGTACGCTGACTTTTTCTGTAAGCGGTCTGTATTTTACCGGATTGATATATAAATGAGCGCATTTAACGCACATTACATTTTCAGTGCCGGTATATTCTATGCTGTTGTCGGGATATATATCATTAGAATTGTAAACAGCCATGTCTTTGATAAATTCTTCTTTTTCATTTTCAAAAACAGGTTTTGGAGCAGGTAATATTTTATATCCGCCTTCTAATTCCTTTTCTTTGGAATTCAATATCTTAAAGCCGGAATAATTCGCGTTAGAAGGAAGGGCGACATATATTCCCTCCCTGATAAGCATGGGGGAGCCGACACGGTCATTAAAACCCGCTTCAGGCAGTTCCAGCAATTCAAACCCTTGCTCGCCGAAAGGATTTTTATCAAGCCACGCTCCGTTTAGACGATAAAGAATTCGTGTTATACCGGATTTTTTATTTTGACTATCATAATCAGACGATAAGGTTTGTTTAATCGCAGATGAAGGTTTTTGATCCCAATCAGCGTCTGAATTAAAATTAAGCCACTTTCGTTCAGCCATATTTTAACTCCTGTGTATGAATACTATCATAGACACAAAATAATCACAAGAAAAAAATAAAAATTTAATCTGATGGTATATTTTAAACCAACTGCCAGTATTACTTTTTATCACAGACAGCATTAATTTTTGAAATGAGTAAAATTTTTTTCGAAAAAACCAAAATCCTCATGATAATCTAAAGTAAAACAAACTTCGGAATTCAAATAAATTTAATCATCATCAACTTTAACTGCTGTATCATACATTAATAATCAGGCTACCATTCCATTTTCCGTTTTATTTTAATAATCCGCATTTGCCCCTAACAGCCAGTCAAGAACATTTAATTGAATAATACCGTTTTCTTTTGTGCCAGTGCCGATTTCGTCTAACGTAAGAAGAATTTTCGGGTAATGATCTTTAATTTTCTCAAGTGAAGAGAATTCGCGCCGCAGGGTGTTAGAATCCAGAACAGTCGCTGCTGCCTGATAATATGTAATACCGTCTGCGTTTTGAGCGATAAAATCAACTTCTCCTCCAGGTAAATGTCCGACATAAACATTATTGCCGCGGCGCAATAGTTCAAGATATACAATATTTTCCAGTATGTACCCAAAATCCGCGCTGCCTTTTCCAAGTAAAAACTGCCTTAGACCAATGTCCGAAAGATAATATTTTTCAAGTGTTGCAAGTAACTGCTTTCCTTTAATGTTATACCTGTTAACCTGATACATCATTAGGCTGTCAGTAAGGCCTTTTATATATTTTTCTACTGTTTTTTGATCAATTTTACGGCCTTCAGATGTCATCGTATTGGCTATTTTACTTGTTGAAAGCAGATTCCCAATGTTATGAAATAAAAACCGCACAACGCTTTCAAGCATCATGACATCTGATATTTTATATCTTGCCACAATATCTTTTAATATTATCGAATTGTACAAACCTTCTAAATAGCTGCGAATATCCTTCTGATCCTGTTTTAGCTGCAGCACATACGGAAAAGAGCTGTCAAGATACGAAACATACTTTTCCATTTTTGATAATTTTTTTTCAGGCACGAAAAGATTTAATCCTTCGCAGTACTCAGAAAATGAAAGAGGCAGCATTTTTATTTCTATGTAGCGCCCGGTTAACAGAGTTGACAACTCACCGGACATAAAATATGCGTTTGAACCTGTTATATATAAATCAACATTTTTCTTTATGAAAAGGCTGTAAACTGCTTTTTCAAACTGCGATACATGCTGAATTTCATCTAAAAAGATGTAATTCATTCCATCCTGATGCAATAGAGGCGTTATATATTCATATAAAAGCCTATAGTTATTAAGATGCTCAAAATGTATTTCTTCAAAATTAATGGATATAATTCGCTGCGCATCAACACCGTTTGCAAGAAGCCAGTTGCAGTATATTTCCATTAAAGTCGACTTACCGCATCTGCGTATTCCGGATACTATTTTTACAATCTGCGTGTCTTTTGATTTTATCAGTGAATTTAAGTACTCACTCCGGTTTATTATACCCATACTTTTAGTATTATAATCTATAAACCAGTTTAAATCAATAAGTTTAAGGATTACAATCCTTAAACTTAAATATAATGGCAAATTTTAGGAATATAATCCTTAAAATTTGGTAATTTTTACCGTTACACTAACGCTTCATATCCCTCTGCGTAATTTCCCTGTTCATTCAATCCCAGAATAAAAACCGCGCCGGGGATTACTCAAAATTAAATCACATCAATAAAATTCTTTTCGTTCTGGTTAAAAAGAATCAGTCCGCCGAAGACAAGAATCACTGTTATTCCAATACTTGATAGAATCATTGTTAAATTTACAGATGATGCCCCGAAAAACCAGTTTCTGAAAACTTCTATAGGGGCGCAGACCGGATTTGCGTATGCAAGCCAGCTAAAACCGCTAGGGATTTCTGAAAGAGGGTAGACTACAGGAGTTGCGTACATTGCAAGACTTAATGCAAATGAGACAAGCTGCTGTAAATCGCGGTACTTAGTTGTAAGCGAAGAAATGATAATCCCCATTCCTGTGCCGATTGCTGCAAGCCAAAGTACAATTACAGGGAATAAAAGCATCTGCCATGAAAATAATAAAGGAGTGCCTGTTAATATAAAGTAAATAAAAATTGCAATAAGCATGACAAATTGGATAAGATATTTTACAGAATTAATAAATACCTTACTGATTGGAACAACCAGACGCGGAAAATATACCTTGCCGAAAATATTTGCGTTAGCTGAAAACACGGTAGAAGCGTCTGTGAAACACCCGGAAAAATATGTCCACAACATGGTTCCGGAATAATAAAAAAGAACATGAGGGATGCCGTCTGTTCCGATCTTTGCCAGATTTCCGAACACAAAAGTATACATTATTGTGGATATTATAGCGTTTACAACGTACCAGATAGGACCAAGAATTGTCTGTTTGTATTGTGTGACAAAGTCTCTTTTTGTAAATAAGAAAACAAGGTCTCTGTAGCGGATAAGCTCCCTTATTTGTAAATCAAAGAGTTTTCGTTTAGGGGTAATTATCATTGACCAGTTTTCTTTATCGTTCACTTTCTTTTTTCTTTATTTTCTACAACTTTTCCACGTAAATAGTTCGCAAACCCGGCCAAATCTTCAAAAATAAGAACACCAGGTGCGCTAATATCCTCTGTCATGCCTTCGCCTGTAGATACAAAAACAGGTTTGCATCCTGCGTTAAGCGCACATTGAACATCGCGGTTGTGATCGCCTGCCATATACGAAGCGGATAAATCGATATTGTATTTTTGCGCCGCAGTTATGATCATTCCGGGTTTTGGTTTTCTGCAGTCGCAGTCAATCTTATATTCGATTCTTTCACCTTCAAAACCTTTATCAGGGTGGTGAGGGCAGTAAAATAAATCGTCAATGTAAGCGCCGTATTTTCCAAGGTCTGTTTCCATTTTCATGTGAATACAGTCCAGTGTCTCAAAATCAACTTCACCGCGGGCGATTACAGGCTGATTTGTGATTATAATCACAAGATAGCCAAGGCTGTTAAACGCTTTTATTGCTTCGCTGACGCCTTCTAACAAAGAAAAATCTTCCGGTTGTATAATAAAACCGTTGATGCTGTTAATAGTGCCGTCTCTGTCAAGAAATACGGCTCTTTGCTTTTCGCTTAAATTTCTTTTATGAACAATTCCGTTTTCCATGTCCGAAGTTACTTGCGCATAACGTTCGAGAGTGCCCATGTCTTTTATGTACTCAGGAGTAGAGTAGGCGTAAATCTTTCCGCCAGATATAGAAGGCTTTAAAATATCTCTGTCAAGATTTATTTTTTCTTTGGATTGCGTCGAATTTTTTAATAATTCTGGCGATAAAATATGAACTCCGGCGTTTACTTGATTCTTATACCATTTCCGTTCATCTTCTTTATTTATCCAGCTTGTTATTTGATTATCTTTGTTACTGACAATCAGTGCGCTGTCAAAAGGATGGCTGTTCGGGTGAACCGCAAGTGTGGCCCATGATTTCTTTTTATTATGGAAAGATATCATGCGGGAAAAATCCATATCAAAAATAACATCGCCGTTTAAAAGAAGGAAATCATCATTTAAATCATCAAGCTTATAGAGAGCTCCCGCTGTTCCTAAAGGCAAAGTTTCTTTAAAATATTTTATATCACAGCCGAATCTGCTGCCGTCGCCGAAGTAGTCTGTTATGTGATTACCCAAATGCCCTGTGATAATAATTATTTCTTTTAAATTATTTCTTTTTAAACATTCAATCTGGTATTCAAGAACCGGCTTTCCAAGAATTGGAATCATCGGCTTAGGAATATCGCCTGCGATTTCGCTGACGCGCGTTCCCTTTCCGCCTGCCATTATAACTGTTTTCATAATTTATATGTCAGAAAAAGAAATCTTCTATCATCATACAGATAATATGATAAACAGGAAGATGAAGTTCTTGTATTTTATATGTCTGGGTTTCCGGTACGCATACGCAAATATCTGAAAATTGTTTTAACCTGCCGCCTTCCTGGCCTGTTAGTCCGATTATTTTAATATTTTTAGCTTTTGCAACAGCGCAGGCATATAAAATATTTTTTGAATTCCCCGATGTGGAAATGCCAAGTAAAACATCGTCTTCTTTCCCATAACAGTAAACCTGCTGCGCGAATGTAATATTACCGTCAATATCGTTAATACAGGCTGTGTTTAATGATGTGTGACCTGAAAGAGCTATTGCAGGAAGCCCCGGCTGAAGGCGGGTTTTTAAATATTCATAAATATCTGAATCTGCGTTTTTTATTTTTTTTTCAAAAGCCTGGGGCAAATCTCTTTTTTTAACAAATGTTTTCATTAATTCACCTGCAATGTGCTCCGCGTCTGACGCGCTGCCGCCGTTACCTGCAATTAATAATTTTCCGCCTTTTATATAAGAATCCTTTATGGCTTTATAAGCATTATTTACTTCGTTTTTAACGCATGTAAGCTGAGGGTATCGCTGTATTAACTGTTGTAAATAGTCCATGCCTGTGTTCCTGTTTCTGTAAAACTCGGAGTTAAAACAATTCCGTCTTTCCTTTTTAGTGCTTTTATTAATCCGATTCTTTTACACGGATTGCAATAAATCATCATAAAACCGCCGCCTCCAGCCCCTGATATTTTTGCCGATTGCGCGCCGTTTTCAATAACGTAACTGTATAAATCATCAAGAAATGAATTCGATATTGACTGGGCTGCGTTTTTTTTTGCAAGCCATCCGTGCAATAAACAGTCAGAAAAACCTTTAAAATCACCTTTTAACAAAGCCTCTTTCATAATTACTGACTGCTTTTTCATTTCGTGCATGCTCTCAATATTTTTATCGCCTTTCTTTGTATGTTGAATCTGTTCTGTTATAATATTCGCGCTTTCTCTTGAAACTCCTGTGTAAAATAATACAAGAGACGCTTCTATTTCATTTCTTATCCAGCGTTTTAACCTTAATGGGTTTACAATTACTCGCTCGTTTTCATAGAACTCCATGAAATTAAAACCGCCGAATGTCGCAGCGTATTGATCCTGCTTTCCTCCGGCTAAACCGATATCTTCGCGTTCAATTTTGTAGGCTAACGCGGCGATATCATATTCACCTAACGGGAGATTCAGCCACTCAACAAACGCCTTTATAACAGCGACAACCATAGTGGATGAAGAGCCAAGCCCCGATCCAGCCGGAGCGTCAGAATAAGTTGTCATTTTAAAAGATAAAGGTTTATTAATAAAATCACTTACAATTCGATTATAAATTCCTGTATGAAGAGGAAGACTCCCGGAAACAGGCAGTACATTTTCAGATCTAAATTCTTCGTTTTTGTTAAGGTCTGCGGCTAAAAACTCGATTTTTCCGTACTCATTCGGTTCTATTGTGCAGAAGGCGTACATGTCAACTGTGGCGTTTAACACATAGCCGCCAAAGCGGTTGTAATAATCAGCGATATCCGTACCGCCGCCTGCTAGTCCAAGACGAAGAGGAGCTTTAGAGCGGATTATCATACTTCATCTCATTATAAGCCATATTGCGGTGCCGCTAATCAGAGCCGCTGCTGGAGCCGCTATCAGAGTAAAAGTCTTCCAGAACCTTGAGCTTTTTTCGTATTTCGCCGATAAGGCTGACTGCATCCTGTAAGTTTCTGACATTTCGTTCAGTTGAATGCGCAAGTTCTGCAGTAAGTTCTCCTGCTCTTGAATTATAGTCCCGTAGCTTTCTATTAAGACTTCGCTCTCGCTCAAGTTCTCCTTCAAGTCTGCCAATAGTTTCTGCTGCTCTTCCATACTGTTGATTGTATCTGTTATCAAGCTCTCCAATTGAAGCAGATCCTGATCTATAGATGAAAAATCCTGCGCATAAACAACCTGCGATAAAACCAAGAAAAATAAAAATGATATAAGATATTTTAACTTTGATATTTTGAAGTTCCTATTTTGCGCGGACAATCGTATGGATGAATTTATCTCTTTCATAATCAATAATCCATTTTGTAAAATATTTTAAGCCTTCATTAATTGAAGTCTGCGGCGACCAGCCTAGATTACGCCTTGTTATTTCTATATCAGCCATTGTCTGCGCAAGATCGCCCTGCTGCATTCCAAGGAATTTCTTTTTCGCCTCACAGCCAAGATATTTTTCCAGCGTTTCGATGAAATCCATCAATTTTTCCTGCTTTGCGTTTCCAAGATTGTAAATTGCATAAGGAGCGTTTGATTTTTTATCGCCCTGAGGAACATGTTCTATTGCAGAGTATATTCCTTCAATAACATCATCAATATATGTAAAATCGCGTAACATATTTCCGTTATTAAAAATTTCTATTTGTTTATTGTTCATTATCGCGCTTGCGAATTTATAGTACGCCATATCAGGCCTTCCCCACGGACCATAAACAGAAAACAGCCTAAGACCGGTGCAGGGAATATTATAGTTATGTGAATACGCGTGCGCCATTAGTTCGTTGGATCTTTTTACAGCCGCGTAAATGCTTGCGGGGTGATCGGCTTTATCAAGAACGGAAAAAGGCGTGCTTTCATTCGTTCCGTAAACAGACGATGTTGACGCGTAAACAAGATGTTTAATTCTTAATTTTTTAGAAATTTCAAGTATATTTAGAAACCCTGAAATATTATTATCTATATAAGAAAAAGGGTTTTCAAGGCTGAAACGATCGCTTACCTGTGCCGCAAGGTGGCAGATATAATCGAATTTATATGCGGTAGAATCAGAAAAAAGAGAAAATATTTTTTCCCTGTCTGTGATATCAATTTTTATATATGAAAACCCTTCCAGCGCCGCGCTGTTTATTTTTGCGCCGTAAGTTATTTTTTCTTTATCAATTCCAAGCTGTGCAAGGCGCGCGTATTTAAGATTTACATCGTAATAATCATTTATATTATCAATACCTGTTACAATGTGCCCGAAAGAAGTTAATTTTTTTACAAGATGAAAACCGATAAAACCTGCAGCTCCTGTTACAAGTATATGCATATTTTTCCTCCTGTTATGTGATTTTTAATAACAAAGCTCCATTCCTATAAAAAGCTCTTTTGTGATTCCTGCCGCCGGATTTGTCAGCTGCATACCAATACCCAAAGACACGCGGAGGAAAAGACTCCGCCATTTATGCGGAAAAATAATAAGCTCCATTCCGCCTGCCATGTAAATAGTATAAGGATAAAACGCCATGTCAAGAATCGGGACCATGTGAAGATCAAAATCGAAAAGACTTAAAAATTTATTATTTTCTGACCATTGTGAAGGACGTATCCGCAGTATTCTTATCGGGACATCAATATTTAATGAAAGAATAAAATCATCAGCGCTTACAGAACTATCCAGAACTCCGCGAAGGACATTTCCTGCGTTGCCTACTGAACCGCCAAGGAACGATTGTCTGTACATAAAACGAAGCGAAAGCCCTGTAAAATCACTTATAATATAATGGTTAACCGTTGTAAACGAAACGCTTATTCCCAGCGGTTCTAAATTTTCCCATAAATTATAAAAATTATAACTAATAGAGTTATCAAGGTTTAAGGACATTCCCTTTCTGAAATTTCCAATCCAGTCTATCCGGCCAAAACTAAAACTATGCGTAAAATACAGAAAAGGTCCTTTGCGAAATTCGGCAAGAGACCACGACGGCAGTTCATGATTAAAGACTGCGGATATTTGAGGAGTGTAAACAAGTTCACCTAAATTAAATACGTTTAAGCCGGTCGGGACATTAAATCTGACATACGGTTTTGAAGATAAATAAAGGCCTTCTTGAAATTGTCCGTATTGTGTATGCCATTCTGAGGAGTTTTCTTCGTTTAAAATTATAGATTCAACGAATCCTATTTTTACAGTTGTTCTGTCTACAGGAAGCTCAATCGAAATGCCTGTTGTGTTTTTATAATACCACGGTAGGGTAAAATCGGCGCGGTATAATAAATCATGATCAAAATCGATGTCCCAATAAATACCTAGCGCCTTAAAAGGAATACCGGTGTCAAGCATAAAGGAGAAAACTGTGTTATCGTTTTTATCGTATTGATAGCCCAGGTCAAGTCTTAAAACGCTCATTGTGCCAAGAAAATTATAATTGCGGGCTTTTAATGTGACGCTGAGTCCTGAGTTATCGTCATACTTCGGATACGGAAGCGCAATAAAATTCCATGTGTCTTTTAAATAAATTACTAGGTCTACAGGATATCTTCCGTCAGGCAGAATATCCCTGATTGTATATTCAATGCTAACACTTTCAAAAACTCTTTCGTTTATTAATATCTGTGTTTTATCTTGAATAAAAAGTTCAAGAGCGCTTAGATCGCTTATAATCTCGCCTTCGTATAACCCTGTTACATAATTTAACGCGTACTCCTTTGTTATTCCGTCTATTTCGTAAGTAAATGAATTAATAAAATATTGCTGTGCAGCTAACGGAAAAACCATTAGAATGAAAAATACAAAACCAAGTAAAAGATTCTTAAGGCGCAAATTCATTCTAATGCTTCTCCCAATAAATCAAGATCATTTTCACTTTCCAGTACAACTGCCTCCGCGCTCTTTGCGTCAGGGATGATAAAGGTCAGTTTTCCGTTCCTTTTCTTTTTATCATTTCTCATTGCGTCAATAATCGCGTTTTTGTCATACTTAAAAACATCTTTATAGCCAAAAGATTTTAACAAGCCTGTGATTTTTTCCGCTCTGGATGCAGGTGTTATTCCAAGTAATATGCCTAGTTTACATGCACGAATCATTCCCCACGCGACAGCTTCGCCGTGTGAAACATTTCCAAACCCAAGCACGCTTTCCAGCGCATGGCCGAATGTGTGTCCAAGGTTTAAAAGTTTTCTGATTCCTGTTTCTTTAAGGTCTTCGCTTACAATACCTGCTTTATAGTTTACAGATTTCTCTATACAGCTAAGAAGCGCGCTGTTTTTATAATCAAAGTTTTGTGATTTCTTTATTTGCTTTAAAAAATCATCGTATTCATTTTCAGAAAAACTTTCTGCAAGCACCGCGGTTTTTATAATTTCTGCGAAGCCGTTTTTCCATTCCGTCTGCGCAAGCGAAGCAAGGCAGTCAAGCGGGATTAAAATATTTTCCGCAGGATAAAATGTGCCGGCAAGATTTTTTACACCGATAAAATCAAGACCTGTTTTGCCGCCCACAGAAGCGTCAACCATTGCAAGCAGAGTAGTCGGCACTAAAGCCAGAGAACACCCGCGCATATAAACAGATGCGGCGAAAGCTGTTAAATCGCAGATTACCCCGCCGCCTGCGCCGATAAAAGTGCAATCTCTGCCAAGTTTATTTTTTACAGCGGATAAAAGGATTAATTCTACCTGCTGCCAGTTTTTATTTTCTTCGCCGCTTTTTAAAATACAAACCGGGACATCACTTCCGCCGCGGATTTTACGCGCGATACTTTCGGTGTTTTCATCAGCTATGATAAGAGCGTTATCATGATTTTTAACAAAAGATTCTATTGCCGGAATTGCGTAACCGATTGTTATATTTGTTTTATATTCACCAAAGGAAAATTGCATTTTTATTGACAAATTTTTTTCTTACGGCGATTTACCGTAAAAAAAACGAGGAAAATAACTCTTATCAAGCCTGAATAATCAGGATTGAGGACGTATGACTTACAGGCGGCCGAAACACGCTCAATAAATCAAGCGATTAACTTTTATTATGATAATATATCCCTTTTTTACATCTTGTTCAAGCCGAGAGGTTATATACATTTTCCTGTATGCAATTAATCAATGTATTTTTTGTAATTTCGCGTTCTTCCTGCTTTGAATTTAAGAAATCTTTCCAATTTTCAATAAAATCATCCGCTGTTTTTCTGCTTAAAGGCAGTAATTTGCCGTTTAGGATGTCTTCGCATATCTTATTTCTTACAATTGAGCGGGTTTTATAGACAACCCGTATCTCTGAAAGTATGTTTTTATGTGTTCTGGCAAGAAAAACCACAGCTGCGTTGTTCAAATATCCTTCAATTTGGAATTTTTTATAGACAGCGTAATCCCATTGATGAAGAGGAAGCCTTATCCGCGTTAAAAGTTCTTGTTTTTCCATTGTTGTGTCTTCAGAAGGCGAATGAAACCGGGACGCGGAGACCCATCTTGAACTGCCTGCGTTTTTTAATTCATATTGAGCGTCTAAAGCGATCAGAGGGGCAGGTATATCGGTTGAATAAACGTTTGCGCCGCAGATATTTCCGCCGATTGTCGCGATGTTTCTAAGCTGAACGCCTCCAATTTTTTTTATACAGCCGCTTAAAACTTCCGGTACAGCTTTTCCAAGATTGATAAGTCTGTTTAATCTGGCCATCGATCCAATTTCAAGATAGTGTTCTGTTCTGGTAATATTTTTAAGCTCGTCTATTTTATCAAGGCAGATGAAAGCCGGAGGAAGGCTTATTATATTATTTTCCTGTCTTCCGTTTAATATAGTGCCGCCTGCATAGCATACTGCTTCAGGAAAGCGGCTCCACGCAGAGAACAATTCTTGAAAATTTTCAGGAATTATTACCTGATTAAGAGGCGCGTCCATACAGCCTCCTTTGACGCGCGGCGGCGATAATGTTTACTGCTTTGACAAGGCGTTCGGCGTTTGTGCAGCGGCACATGATTCCTGAAAAGCCGGAAAGAATTTCATTCTTTGACGGCGTCGGGTTTTTATCTAAGATTGCGTCAGTGCAGAGTATCTTTCCCGCTTCACAGTATCCGCAGTTTCCAACATGCTCTTCCGCGAAAGCCGCGATTATCTCCTGATATTCATTTGTTTGTGAAAAGCCTTCGATTGTGATTATTTCGCTGCCTTTTATTTTAAACGCAGGTATCAGGCAGGAAGGACTGACTTTTCCGTTAAATAAAACTGTGCACGCTCCGCATTGCCCCGCAAGGCATCCCGGTTTAGATCCGAACAGGCCAAAGCTTTCCCTTAATATATCTATCAGCCTTATGCCTGCGTCGCCCCGGAAAATAACATCTTCACCGTTTAAAATAAAGTTGATTGTCATTTTAATGTCTCCGCAGCTTTTTCAACTCTTACCTTAAACATTTCCCAGATGTCATTTCTTTTCAGCGGGATTGATTTATAACTATGATCCATTGCCTGAGAAACTGCCTGCGTAAAAGCCGCCGGTATGCATGTAAAAGGAAGATCGCCGATTCCTTTTGCCGCGCCTGCTTCGCTTTTTAAAAATTCAATGTGAATCGGAGGAATTTCTATCGGCGAGAATATTGAAAAATTATTATACTGCGTTCTTGGAATCGCTCCGTTTATGTACTCAAGATACTCTGTAAAAGCCCATCCTAGCGCCTGTGTCGCGCTTCTTTTTATGCTTCTTCTTGCCCTGTTAACAGAAATTATTTTACCTCCGTCAATCGCAAGCCAGATTCCGCGTATTACAGGCACACATTCTGTAAGATTGATCGCAACTTCAACTACAGCGGCGGCAAACCCCGGTTTTGAAAAACTGTTGATATCCGTTACATCCAGCGCTCCGCCGCAAAGAGAACCTGCCTGCGGTTTAACAGTGCGGCAGACTGTAATCGGCAGCGGTTCATGAAAACGCTGCTTGGCGATTGCAAGACAGCATCTTTCAACAAGCCTTGTAACAACGGTAATATTTCGTGACGAACATGAAGGGCCGCTGTCATGAGAAGCATCTGTTGTATCGATTCTTATCATTTCCGGGTTTATTGACATTGTTTCAAGAACAACTTTTTCCCATATTTTTTTATAGTCTTCCGACGTTGTAATACTTGTTTTAATTTCAAGAATACTTTCTTTTGTTAAGGTTACCTCTACGCTATAAATGCCTTTATCTTCCTGGCAGGGGAATAAAAAACTGTTATTCTGAAAACCAACCGCGATTCCGATACCCCTTGGATTATCGCTTTTTTCAAAATGGCTTACGCGTCCGCTCTCATGTAAATTGCCGGTCTTACCTTTTCTGTTCTGCCGTAAAAGTTCATTCGATGTCCATTTCCTGTAGTAATCGCTCATTTTTACGGCAGTGTTTATAATTTCTTCCGCTGTCACAGGAAGCTTGGCTGACGGGTTAATAATTTTACAATCTGCGTTTTTTATCCTCCAAATAGCAGGGTCGATACCTGACATATCCGCAATCTGTGAAATATGCTGTTCAATTGCAAAAACTCCCTGCGCTATTCCAAACCCGCAGAACGCTCCCTGAGGAGGCAGATTTGTTTTATACGCGTTTGCTGTGAGCTTTAGGTTCTCGAATTTGTATAAACCAAGGCATCCTAAGCACACTTGATTAATAATTTCCTTTGCGTTAACTTCATAAGCGCCAAGGTTAACAGAAATATTGATATTCGCGGCTATTATATTGCCGTTTTTATCAGCGCTGCTGACTATGTCAATTTCGCAAGCAAACCGTTTTGGTGTATAAATAAAATCTTCTTCCCTTTTTAGGATTAAACGCACAGGTTTCTTGGAAATATATGTGCCAAGAGCCGCATGACACGCAGTAAGCGACGGATACCATAATTTTCCGTCCATGTGCAGGTTAAGCGCTGTTGATTCAACGTTAACAAAATCGCTGTTAGTTCCTAAAACGCGAGTGACAGATCTCTTAACATGATATGGCCATTGCGTTGCTGTTTTAACAATTAGCGCTTCCGGTGAGTCCTGAGGGAAGTTTTGCTGGCAGTACCATGTTACAGCTCCAATCGGCTCTGCGTAAAAATGTTCCTGTATTCCTGTACTAAAGCTGCCAGTAAAAATTGTTCCTTTGTACTCATGTACTTCCTGAGCGCTGCCAATATTAATCTCTTTCGTTTCTGTTATTTCCGCTTTTTCATTGCAGGAAAAAACAGCTTCTTCTTCAACAAAAACAACATTGCATTTTGACGCAAATTCTTCCAGCTTTGATTTATCATCGCCAAGCAGAATTGCCACAGGCTCTCCGATGTAGGAAAGATTCTGATACGCAAGAATAGGAATCTCTGTGCCGTCCAGTTTGTTTTCTCCCGGTATATCTTTTGCAGTAATTAAAAAGTAATTGTTAGGCAGCTTGGGAGACTGGACAGAAATCAATTTCCCTTTTGCTATGGGCGATCTGATTGTCACTGCGAATAACAAATTTTGAGGGTATATGTCTTCAAGGAAAGGGATCGATTCCATTACATGATATTTTATTAGTTAATCATAAGAATTACAATTGTTTAAGTAAATTTAAAAGCAGTTTTGAATTTCTGTACGCATCTTGTTTACCGGGAATGAAAGTGCAGATTGGACGAAGTTCTTCGAGCAGTTTATATATATCAAGATTACAAGGTGTTTTTCTGATAATTTGCAGTATCCTTGAGTAATCTGTTAAAGTGGGCATTTCGTCTTTAGAAAGAAGCGATTCATCCATTCGCTCGCCCGGACGCAGGCCGATGTACTCGATTTTTATTTCTGTTTCAGGTTCATATCCGTGAAAGCGGATTAACTGCTCGGCAAGTTCGCGGATACGCACAGGCTCGCCCATATCAAGCAAATACAAGCCGCCGTTTTCCCCGACGCCGCCTGTCTTTAATACAAGGGAGCAAGCTTCGCTGATTGTCATAAAATAGCGGCGTATATCTGGGTGAGTGATTGTAATAGGCCCCCCTTTTTCTATCTGCTGCTGGAAAAGCGGAACAATCGATCCCCTGGATCCAAGCACATTGCCAAAGCGCACAATTACAAAATTGGTATCCTTGGAAATCGCAGGATCGCTGCCTGCAGCAAGTACAAGGTGTTCGCATAGATATTTTGAAATGCCGTATACCGATACGGGCTCAACCGCTTTGTCTGTTGATATATGTACAAAGCGCTTTGTTTGGTATTTCTTTGCCGCCTTTATCAGATTTTCAGTTCCAAAAACATTGTTTTCTATTGCCGCTACCGGGTTTTCTTCCATCATCGGGACATGTTTGTATGCTGCCGTGTGAAAAATCGCGTCGGCCTTTAACTTGCTTAAAAGGTAGTCAACATAATTGCTGTCTTTTAACTCCCCGATAATCGGAATCAACGTAGCTTTTTCGCCTACACCTTCTTCCTGTAAAAGCCGCAGTTCCCTGTCAATCTGATAGATAGAGTTCTCCCCGTGACCGAGCATATAAAGTCTTGCAGCGCCTCCGGAAAGAAGCTGCCTGCATAACTCGCTTCCTATTGAGCCGCCGGCTCCTGTTACAAGGACTCTCTTTCCGCGGACATAAGAAAGGCTTTCTTTTAAATTAATTGTTATCGGGTTTCGTCCAAGCAAATCCTGAAGATCAATTGAACGTGTCTGAATAAAATGAGCGTCGTTTTCGACAATCTGTGAAATACCGGGAAGGATTCGGATTTTATTAAAATTGGCTTTCTTTAAAATTGAATGAAGTTCAATAAGATATTCACGGCTTGCGCTGGGAATCGCGATAATCGCTTCATCTGCGGGATTAGTCCTAAGTAAGAGCGCAACGTCTTTTATCGGTCCAAGAACCGGAATATTATCTATTCTGCTGCCGATTTTTTCATTGTCATCATCAAGGAAGGCGACGACTTCGCCAAAAACCGCTTTCTTTTTAATTTCCGCGGCAAGGGTACGCCCTGCAAAACCAGCTCCGATAATATAAAGGCGTTTTGAATTTTCCATTACTTCCTCTTTAATTCACCGCGTTTAAGGGCGTAAGCGTGTCTATTACATCAAAAGCAAGATCAATGGCAAAGGAATCATTGTAAAGATCAAGCTTGATTTTTGCCCTTCTTTTTCTTCTATCGACCTTTATTATCCTTCCCTCAAGACCTGAAAGCGGTCCGTCCAGAACAACAATTCTTGCATTTTCGTTAAAATAAACTCTTGAACGGCCGGCTACAGGGCCTGCGTTCTTAATAAAATGCAGAACAAGTTCAAGGTCTCTGCCCGAGAGCGGGGTAATCTCTTTATTTGACTTTAAAAACCGGAAAAATCCCACTGTGCGCCTGAATTCCCATTGGCATGAGTATATTTCTTCGTTTGACTGCGCTTCCAAGAAAATATAACCGGGAAAAACCGCAAGTGTGGAAGGTATTACTTTTCCTGACTTTCTTATATCAAGGCGTCTTTTTGGAAAGTACACAGGAATGGTAACTTCGGGATGCAATGCTTTAAAAAGCCTTAAAAATTTCTCTTCGCAGCGTGTTTTTACTTGAATCGCGTAGTAGTTCATAGCCCTATTATATTATCCAGTCAGTTATTTTGAAAAGAGTATTAGAAACTTCATTTTAAATGCCGATATTGATACAGAGGACTAATAATGAAAAAACGCTTTCAAAGCCGATGTTTCCCGCGTATATTGCCGGTTCTGGCTTTCGGCTTGTTTCTTAATATAAACGCGGCGGCATCAATGGTTTCGTTTTATGTGATTGAAACAGGTCTTCCGGAAAACAGGCTTAATAACGAACATTCAATTCAATGGGAAAACGCGTTTATGGACGTATTCTTTGACGCGGGACATATTGTAAGCAACTCGCCGATAATACGCTTTGAGGAAAAACCGCAGGGCGATATTTTTCATTCAGCGGATATAAGTATTATGGAAGCGAGAAATTGGGGAATCGATTATATTATTGTAGCGCAGCTTGATTATACATCTGTGCTTCATTCGCCTGAGTTCATCACAATTTTTATCTATAAAGTGAATACAAACGAAAAAGTCTTTGAAGGACAAATGGACGGAAGAACTTACAGGTCAACAAGAGAAGAATATGATGGTATCAGAAACATTATCAGATCACTTACAAGATATATAACAGGTTAGGAAATTAGTAATGAAGACGAACATGTCTAATGAGGTTGAAATATGAGAATGCGTTTTTTATGTTTGATTATCGCGGCTTTCCTGCTGTTTCCGGCTTCCTCTCCGTGGGAAGGCGCGGCGGCAGTAGCTCCGGCCGGAGTTATTCCCGAGACAGGCCGTTATGTGGCGACAAATTCATTTCCGCTTCACACAATAGTTGAGATTAGAAACATCGAAAACAATAGAAGCACCCATGCGATTGTTGTTAAAGGACTTGACAGCCCGGGGCTGCTTGCGCTTGTATCACTTGAAGTAGCGCAAATAATCGGAATGCGATCAGGATCAATTAGCAGGGTTAGAATGCTTCAGCCCTCTGATCCAATGGCGTATCTTCGTTTTACAGAAGGGCTTTCTCCTTTTAATCTACCGGAAAATTATATCTCCGAAGAAGAGCTTTTAGCTCAGCTTTACGGCGATGATACATATATACCGCCATCCGCAGCTGAAACTGCACAGCTTCCAAGTCAATCACACTCTGTTCCTTTAGTTCCTCCTTCAGTTCCCGGCGCTGTAATAGAACGCGGCTATATTGTCGATGAACCCGAATGGGGAGGAAGCGGCAGGCTTAGCATCGTTGATATTCCTGAGTATAATATTACGCCTCTTACCCCGTTTCCTGAATATGAATTAGCAGGAAGCGAAACTTTCACCTTACCTGAAACATCTTTAACAGATGTTCCTGTTATTGCTGAGGCGAAAGAACCTGTGGTAGAAGAACCTGTAATTCCCGAATCTCCCGCAGAAATTGAACTGGCGCATGAGCCTGAGGCAGAACCTGAAACAGAATTAGTTTATGAACCTGAATTAGAGCCGGAAACTGAACTGGCTTATGAACCTGAAATACAGATTATTGAAGAGCCTGTTTTCATCGCAAACAATGACAGGGATGAAATTATTAAAGATGTCCCTCAAAGATATGAAGAAACTTCATTATCAGAAATTGTAAAAGATGTTCCGCTTTATAATCCTGAAGAACAACATGAAGGCATCGATAAAGAAGCTCCTATTTATATGACTGAGCTTCCGCGTGATGAAGTTATAAAAGATGTTTCAGAAAGGGTTGAGCATCAGTCTGTAGAATATGTTGCGCAAGAAAAACCTGTTGAGGAAACCACTCCTACAGACAGTGAGTATATCGCTTCAGAAGAGCCTCCAGTTGAAGGTGAATATGTCGCTGAGCAGCCTCCGGTTGAAGATCAGGGTGAAAGGCAGACTGAGACTACATACAGACTTGTTCAAACAGATGAACAACCGCCGCCAAGTACGCTTTACGGAATTGATATGAATGAAATTATTCCCGGAATTACTGAAACAGCAGGCAGTGCGCCTTCAATACCTATGTCTGTCATTGTTACTGCGCCGGTAACGCCTGCTGTTACTCAGGCGGCAGCCGATCAGTCATTCTCTGTTCAAACAATAACCCGTCTTGATTACGGTCAGTATTATGTTCAATTAGCCGCTCTTCCAAGGGATCAAGTGGAGAATACCATAAAATCTATTGATCGAAGATATAATCCTGTTGTTTTAAGAGAAGCGGATAATTTATACAGGGTTTTGATCGGTCCTTTAAATCAAGGTGAAAGCGCTGCGATTTTACAGAGATTTAGAACAATAGGTTTTAGTGATGCGTTTGTAAGACGCGCTAATTAAAGCGCGTTTACAACCAAAAAAAGTCAAATACCGCAGGTCTTGACACAGCGAGCCTATTAAATCATATTATTTACACGCATGGTGGATGTAGCTCAGGGGTAGAGTACAAGATTGTGGATCTTGTTGTCGCGGGTTCGAGACCCGTCATCCACCTTAAATGTTTGAATATGAGCAAATTATTATTTATTCAAAAACCTGTCATCAATGCAATATAGCGCCTGTAGCTCATCCGGATAGAGTAACGGACTTCGAATCCGTAGGTGGTGGGTTCGAGTCCCGCCGGGCGCAAATAAATTCTTGATATTTACAGATTAAAATACAATGAGCTGATTAAATCTATTTATCGCCAAGATAAATACTCGCGTCAAAGGGACGCAGAAGTTTACTCATAGATTCATTATTTATAATTGCCTTGATAATATTTGAAGCAAGCTCGGCGGATGATACAACTTCCAGATTGGGAATGACATTTTTAAAATTATTACAACAGACTGTGTCCGTTACAATTGTGCGGTTTAAAAGCCCCTCCTGTGAAAGTGTTTGTAATTTCTCAACAGCCGGCGGCGAAAAAAGCGCGTGAACAGAAATTATGTTAATTTCTTTTGGTTTTAATAAGGAAAGCGCCCGTATCAGCTTTTCCACAGAACCGGCGGTATCGATCATATCATCTACTATCCAAAGAATTTTCCCTTCTATAGGTTCAGCGGAAAGAATGTTTATTGATTCCACGGTGTTTGGTTTTGAATAATCGCGCTGTTTGTGCGCGACAACCAGCGGCGCGCCGAATGAGTTTGCGAAAACACGCGCGAGTTTCTCGCCGCCTGCGTCCACAGAACAAAACGCCCAGTTGCTCCTCACTTCGCCTTCAAGCATGGAAAGAGTTTTAATATATGTATCGCAAAGATATTTTTTTAAAAGGGTGAGGGCGGGTATATCGTCAATCGCGCAGACAGACGGGTCAAGCATTGTTTTAGATTTATCCGAATGAAGCTGAAAGGTAACAATATGGCGTGCGCCAAGAGCGGAAAGAGTTTTTA
>Ga0209755_10002977_pt1 | contig 21971 bp, 21 predicted proteins | sample TergutCo191P1_FD_187301 | JGI IMG/M metagenome (GOLD analysis project Ga0209755, IMG submission 187301) | Cornitermes sp. P1 segment gut microbial communities from Petit-Saut dam, French Guiana - Co191P1 (SPAdes) (version 2) | ecosystem: Host-associated > Arthropoda: Insects > Digestive system... | reverse complement strand
TTCCAAAATAGAGCCTACCGCTGCTTCTGCAACGCTCGGAACCTTTATGGTTTTTCCGATTTCGGCACGGTATTGGAAACCGCCTGTTTCAACTATTGAATACATTTTGGGTATCCTTTTGGGTTAATGAGCCTATAAATATAGTAAAAAACAACCAATTTGTCAAGGCGTTTTCTACATTACAGCCATGTTCACCCACCTGATAGACGAACTTTACATGACTGCTGTTGCGGGCGGGCCTGTTATGGTGCCTATTTTGGCAGTCGGAGCGTTGGGCTATTATTACATTTTTTGCGGATTTACCGGTACAATGCCTGTACACAAAGCCTCACGCATGGCTGGAGTTATGGCAAAAGCTGCACCGCTTTTAGGGCTTTTGGGTACCGTAACCGGCATGGTTCGCACTTTTGATGTTATAACCCTTTATGGCAATCAAAACCCTGTACTCATGGCAGACGGCATCTCCGAGGCTCTTATAACAACTCAAAGCGGCCTAATCATCGCATTTCCCCTGCTTTTGCTGAATAACAGAATGGTGGAAAAATATGGCAGTTGATGTTGATTTTTTGGAATTCAAGCCTAAAAACAGAAGAGAAGCTACCATAGACATAGCTCCCCTGCTGGATATGGTGTTTATTTTGCTCATATTCTTTATAGTCACAAGTACATTCACAAGAGAAACCGGCGTTGAAGTTAGCAAGCCGCAAGCCCAAACCGCAAGCCAGCTTGAAAAGGAAAATATTTTAATAGCCATAACCAGAGACGGAACAATCCATATAGACGAACGTCAAGTGGACTTGGCCGGATTAAGCGATGTGCTAAAGGGAATTCTGGCTAAAAACCCTGATCGTGAAGCTGTGCTTATCACGGATAAAAATGCCATAACGGAAAGGCTGGTTGCCGTAATAGATGCCTGTACTCTGGCCGGAGTTAAGAAAGTCTCTATTGCTGCCCTGAATAAGTAGCAGGAACAGGCGCAAGCTCATTATCCTGCTTGCCCAGCAATTCTTCTTCAATATTGAAAACCATGTCTTTTTCAATGAGAATACGCTTTATAAGGTCTTCTGCCTTATCCAAAACATCATTTGAAAAAGGGCCAACTCTAAGCATTGTCTCATCTGTGTAGCTTGAATTTCTGGTTCCCAGCGAAAAGCAGAAAAGAAGGTCAAAACGGGCATAATACCTGTCTTTGCATAAAGACACCACCAAAACCTCGTTAAGGTTTATAAAGTCTTTGAAAATCACTCCATTCATTGAAAAGCGATTAGCAGAAGTCGTTATTGCTATTGACATGTTTACCCCTAAGATTAACCCATATACCTATAATATATATATTTTTTTTCAATAGGGGGAGAAAAATCGGAGTAGCCGGATTCGAACCGACGACATGCAGCTCCCAAAGCTGCCGCTCTACCAGACTGAGCTACACTCCGTTTATGGGGTGTAGGGGCGGGCACAAGGCCCGCCTCTACACTCGGCCCAAAATAAATACGCTGTTGTGGCCGCCGAATCCGAATGAATTTGACATTGCATATTCAAATTTGTGTTCAACTGTGCCTTTTGCGCAGCAATCAAATGGAATTTCGGGGTCCTGGTTTTCCAAATTCAGAGTTTGATGCAGTTTTTGGTCTATCAGGGATTTTATGGTCACAATGGCTTCCATTCCGCTTGCAGCACCTAACATGTGGCCTGTCATGGACTTTGAGCTGTTGATCTTCACATTGTCTATTTTACCGCCAAAAGCTTTGAGAATAGCTTTGCACTCTGCAACATCACCTCTCGGCGTGCTTGTGCCGTGCGTATTCACATAGCCTATTTGCGAAATATCAAGGCCGGCATCTTTGAGAGCCAAAGAAACAGCCAGGCACACGCCTTCGCCGTCTTCTCTGGGAGCGCTCATGTGATAAGCATCGCAGCTCGCTCCATACCCTGCAACTCGGGCTAAAATTTTTGCGCCGCGTTTTTTTGCGTGGCTAAGAGACTCCAAAACCAAAACGCCGGAACCTTCGGCAAGTACAAATCCGTTGCGGCCAACATCAAACGGACGGCTGGCCTTTTCAGGAGCATCATTGTTTGTGGAAAGAGCTTTCATTGCAGCAAAGCCTGCTAACCCTATGGGGCAAACCGCTTCTTCCGTGCCACCGGCAACAACTATATCTGCCCTGCCCAAACGAATCTGATCTGCGGCAGTTATAAATGAATGATTGGATGTTGCGCAAGCAGAGACGGGGCTCCAATTCGGGCCCATCCAGCCCAAGCGAATGCCAATTTCTCCTGCCACCATATTGCCTATGGCTTGAGGCACAAAGAAAGGAGACACGCCGCGAGGCCCTTTTGTCTCTAAATTCACAGAGCTTTCGGAATAGATTTCCATGCCGCCCATGCCGGTTCCTACAATAACGCAAGCTCTGGTGATATCCACAGAGGTTTTAGAGTCTTCTATGCCGGCCATTTTGAGAGCGGTTTCCGCTGAATGAACAGCATACTGAATATTCCTTGAAATGCGTTTGCGATCACGCTCGCTGTAATAGGGAGAGGCATCAAATTCTTTTATTTGCCCACCAAACTTAACAGAGTAAGCCTCTGTGCTAAAGCGGTCAATAGGCCCAATGCCAGACTTGCCGGCAAGGAGATTATTCCACAATTCATCGGGTGTGTTACCCAAATTCGTAACACAACCCATTCCGGTAATAACAACTTCTTCCATGGAAAAGGAATATAGAAAATTACAACTTAACTCTTTCTTCAAATGCTCTCAGCATTGTCACATCGTCTATGAACTCCAAGTCGCTGCCCACGGGTATGCCACGGGCGAGCCTTGTGCGGCGAATTGCGGAATTTGCGAGAATGCGATCTATGTACAGGGCCGTGCTCTCTGCCTCAGGGCTAGACCCCAAGGCTAAAATCAATTCTTTTATGCCTTCGTGCTCTATGCGCTCCATAAGCTCCGGTATGTGCAGGGTTTCGGGTTTTATGCCGTCAAGGGGTGAAAGAACGCCACCCAGAACAAAGTAAAGGCCCTTGTGTATTCCGCTGTTTTCAAAGGGTAAAATGTCGCTTGCTCTTTCTACAACGCAAAGTACTTCCCTGTCTCTGCCGGGGCTTGCGCATATTTGGCAAATATCTTCTTCTGAAAATCCATAGCAACGCGTGCAGCGAATTAGTTTGGTTTTTGCCTCCATAAGGGCGGTTGCCAGGTGTTCCATTTTTTCCCTGTCGCCGGATATTAAATGGAAAGCAAGCCTTCGGGCGGTTTTGCGCCCTATGCTTGGAAGTTTTGAAAATTCCTGCACCAATTTTTCCAGTGCAGGCGGATTGCTAAGCGTCACCTTTCCGAGCCTTATCCATAAGCTCATTGAACTTGCTCATGGTTAAGCTGTATGTGTCATTGAACAGCTTGGCCGAAGGTCCGGGTAAACCGCCCAAATCTTTTTTGGCAAGTTTATAACCAAGTTCCACAGCATCACGAACCTGTTTGATGTACTCTTCATCGGAAAGCTCCGGGGCCAGGCCACGGAAGCTCATAGCAAAATCAACTATGCGTTGAGATGTGTTTTCTGCATTCCAATATTCGGGAACATCTGCGGCCTTGGTTTCGTTGCCGTCTTTTAGACCGGAGAGGTCGTAAAGAATTGAATCCGAATTGTATTTGGCAAATTCAACGCCTGCATTCATTAGAGCCTTTTTAGACTCGTTTATGGATTGCATCAACTGGGAGCGTATTGATCCCTGGAAAGCATCCATGTCAAAGTCTGCGAAACCGTTACCGACCACGCCGTCTGCAACGCCTTCATTCTCTCTTTTATCTTGAGCCGCGTCACTGATTTCCAGCTTGTCTGTTGGCTGGTTGTGTTTGGCTATTGCCTCGGAAGCAGTTTCCTTATGACCGGTTTTGCTTTCGGTCTTAACAGGCTCGTAACTCTTTACAGCCGAGGTTGCGGGTTTGTTGGTGTTAACTTCCATGATACACTCCTTTTTTTAGCTATATCGGCATATTTTAAAGGAACCTTTAGTGTTTTTACCTCACCGGCACCCTTAAAATGCGATTTTCACTGCCAAACGACGCTTTTATTATATACATGCCCTTTGTCTGGACCTGAATTCTCAGAATTTGAGAATTTTCAGAATTGGCAAAATATATTCGCTTTCCTTGCAGATTGTAGATCTCTATTTTCGCATTATGCGGCACGTTTTGCAGTACTATTGTATTTGGCACTGCATAAGCGGATAAAGTACCTGTAATCTTGGGACGCATTACCATGGTGGTTCCGCCATTCATATACAGTGTGCATGTAGCTGACATGCCCTGGCAATCTTGAGCGGTAGCTGGCCTGTTAACAGTAATGGTAAAGGGGTCTGTAGATTGAGGAGTAAGGTTAGTTACCGGCCATGTGACATTAGAAGTCGAACGACCATTGCAATATGTTGTAAAAATATTCGCCGGAACTATTGCCGTACCAACATTACCTTTTGTGTCAGGATTTGACAAAGCGCAAACAAATCCAACATTGCTAATGCTGCTACTGCTGGGAGTGCTACTGCTGCTGGGAGCAGTTGCAACAACGGGAACTGTGCACGTAGCTGTTTGCCCGGGGCAAGTGTTGGCATTCCCAGGTCTGGCAACGGTAATGTTAAAGTTTCCTACAGATGTAGGAGTGAGACCTGTTGTTGGCCATGTAATATCACTGACGGTGGAAACTCCGCAAAGTACACTAAAAATATTTTGCGGAACTATTGGCGTGTTTACTACTGCTGTGGTTGCCTGATTTATCAAATTGCAACTAAGCTGAGCCTGATATCCACCGCTGCTGCTACTGCTGGACTGAGTGGGTGCGCTGCTGCTTGAGCTTGGATTTGAGCCTGTATTGCAAGTAAGCTTGTTAACCTCTGTCTCAAAGAATGACGTACGATTAGTCCACCAGGTTTTCAGCTTTCCGGTTTCTGTTTTATACTCAGCTTCCGTTTTTGGAACTACAGGAACCATCATGCCCCAGTTACCTGTAGGATAACCTACGGAGCTTGTTGTAAAGTTTGCCTGCACATGAGAGCCAAGCACATTGGCTATGGAATCTATAAAAGCCGGTACGGTAGCGAATTTGCTTTTGTGATCGGCCCACGCACTTTTAAATGCGCACATAAATTGAGAATTGTCCCAGAGATTCTGATAGAAAGCGTGCTTTGGTCTTATAGGTTCGTTGTAGTTTTGAAAATGCTTTGGAAAATCGTTCATAGTCACACCTGCGGCTAAATCAAAATCCCAAATCGGGCCTGCAAATATTTTCTTGCCTGCATCTTTATATGCATAATTTGAGCCGGGCAAAGCTCCGTCTTGCGTTTTACTGTTGAAATCAAAATTATCCATAAACTGCTGAATCAGCACATATTTTGCCCAGCTATCTATATCCATCAAGTTCAAATAAGTACTGCTATTACCAGCCTTCACTGCATCAAGCATTGCATTAATTTCAGTTTGAACAAATTTTACCGTGTCATTGTCAATGTTGCAGTTTTTTAGAGGATTGGTATCGCAGCCTCCCAGTTCCGGCTCTCTTACGCGTGTTTGCATAGTATAAACAAGAGTAGTAGTACCACCACCACCCCACATATTATTATTAGTAGTAGTAACAGTATAAGATGTTGGCTTGAACCCAACTTGATCGGATTCCAAGTCGTGATAATCAAATTCAACAAGCCAGCCTTTATTTTTCCCGGCATCAATATTAACCCTGCCTTCACCAGCTTGTATCTGTTCCGTTAACTGATAAATTCCCTTATATTGATTATTTATATACACATCCACGAATTGAGAACTGGGTGTAAAACCGGGCATAATTTGACGGCCTAGCCTGAAAGCAATAGCATTCAATGCAAAAGTCTGGTCGTAATAGTTGGCAAGCAATAACCAGCTTTTCGCAGGCGTTCTGCCAAAAAGCCCCTGCTTTTTATCAAATTTAATCCTGTAAGGTTTTTTGTCAATGCCGGCAGTGGAGTTTCCACGCACACGAATGGAATCGCTTTCGCCTTGCTGAGGCACAGTTAATGTAAGGTTATTTCTCGTATTGCTCTGGTCATTCAACTCGAAATTCGTTATGGAAACGTAAGGCTTGGGCCCCGTTTGCGTACCAGTCGGATTCTGGTTGTTTTTAGTGGTTATCCTAATAGTAGGAATTTGCGCAACCGCAATCACGCTCAGGCAAGCTACGGCTGCAAGGATGAGTTTTACTGTGCTGTATCTCATAAGATACCTCCGCTGTTAAAAAACCTAAAAAATAACCACAACCTCGCTATCAAAACGACGGTGAGTTTGCTCGCTATTTCCATCAATTACTTTCAAACGCGTTCCGTAAGTGTTTCTCCACTGAAACGCAGAATTCTTTGCAAAACCAAGCGTTAATCCTGCCCTTAACTGAGCTTCAAAATCCTGGCTTGCCAAATCTTCCATATAAACAGCAGCTTCTGCAATGGGAATTATTTGTCGCAAAGTTTTAGCTCCGGTCTCTATCGGAAAATATTCCTGCATCCTAGCTCCCAAAATAAAAACATCTCTACCAGATACATATTTTATAATAGGATTATTGCCAAAAGTAAACTCTGTTTCGCTCACAAAAAGCTTTGCAGTATATTTGAAAGAAATCGAAGTTACCCATGCGATTAAATCGTAATTCTCATGAGTAAAATGCCCTATTATGCCGGCTAAAATCAAATTGGCATTCTGTCCTTCGTACTCAACGCTGTAATTCTGATGATAAAGCTCGCGCACAGTATCTGCCGGCCACGAGAATCCACCGATCAAACGCCAATTCTCGCTGAGTTTATGACGATATTGTATAGTTAAGTCATGGCCTAAATGGTGAAAATTTTCCAATCTATCGTTTATCACCGAGCGTTTATGAAAATAACGCTCATCAATTCCGGCCTTCTCCTCCAATCCAAAAGCCTTTTTCATATAACCAATGCGCACACCGCCAAAATCGGCAAAGTTATATTGGCCAAAAAGCTTGTCTATAATAAGTGCACTATCTCTGTCTTTGTATTCAAAACCGAACTCCGCTCTAACCTTTTTCACCGGGCGAGCAGAAATATCAATCTTTCCATAACCTATTTTATTGTATTCGGTTTCATCTTTATGCACTTTGTTGTTTATATCAAAACCAACTTCAAGAACGCCAGACACTCTAAGCTCATCTTCATTTTTTCCTTTTTTACCCTTCTTTTCATCTTCCTGCGCAAAAGCAGAAACAAGGAATAATGATAAGATTAAAGTACCAAACCGCATAGCTATGCTCTCCTGTAAACCAATTTAACTTCTGCGCTATCAGTTAAAAAATTCATCTTTATCAGAGCAACCTTAACAACATCATAGCCAAAGCGATTTTTTATGTCATCGTAGAGTTCCTGCCTTTTTCCCTTTCCCAGCAATTTGGTGTTATCGTATAGCAAAACCACGGTGTCCACATTGCCCATAAACGCTCTTTCGCAAACAAACATGCTGCTAACCAGCAGAACATCTGCCAAAAGAACCGCAAGCAATGGAAGCTCATCGGTGGCTAATGAATTCATAACGCCAAGAATTATAGACGCAAAAAGGAAGGTCATTTCGCGAATCTGTATTTGCTCCGTTCTGTAGCGAAGTATTGATAGAATGGCAAACAAACCAAAGGCAAAACCCGTTTTCACCTTCACCGAGGCGAGAAGCGAAGTCACCAAGAAAATCAAAACATTGGACATTATAAAGCTAAAGGAATATTCCCTTATACGATGCTCCTTTGCATAAATGCCGCAAATTAAGATGTATGCAAATATTATATTCATCACAAAGCGTGCGCCAAGCGATGTTATAAAATTCCAATCATCCGGACCTATAAATATGTTCATACCGAACTCCTTTCATAAACTAATTTTCTTATCCTAGGTAAAAACCTGTTTTTCTTCGCCTCTTTGTGCGTCAATGCAATTCCAATCGCATATTTGGAAAAACCGGCGGGATTTTTGTGTATTTTGCGAAAGAATTCCTGAGAAACGGTTCTGTCAGGGCTTCTCTCTCTCTTTAATTCAACTATTGAAGTGTTTGTCAACATCAATTCTTCATTGTTATAGCTGTATTTCAAACCGAAATCAAGCGTCATTCTTTCCGGGAAATGCTTGTTCAAAAGCGTTATGCGGTTAAAGTAAACAAACAAAGACGGAGCCAGATTTTCAACCTTGTATCCGTTTTTTTGCACCAAAGACAAAAAACCATTGTCAAAATTGGCAAGATCTTCGAGTATGGGTATATTCGGAGCTTCTTCTCTGACTTTATCTCTGCGCTGGCGGAATTTAATTGTTTTTCCGGTGTTTATTTTTTGTTTTATTTCGTTGAAAATTTTTCCGTTACTCAAATATTTCCTAGTGCGGAATTTAAATCTGTTCGCACGCTTGTTGTGATGCAGATTAAAGCAGAGCAATTCCGGTGTATCAAAATAAACCGTTCTGTAGCTTTGAATAACACTATTGTTAATTTCAAGCAGAGAATAATCGTTTTGAATATTTTGCAAAAAGTCAATAGCATTATCCACTTTCAAAACAAACTTCGTGTCAAACCTGTTCAAGAAAGACATCGCCTTGGATTCTTCAAGGGACGACCGTGAAAAGGTTTGCAGATTATTTTGAAAAAGATCAAACATTAAAAACTCCCCGCATCTTTAATAGTCAAATTTCCCGAATTACACGAACCACGGCAATCTATAGCCTTTTTCTTAATTGATTTCACAGTGCCGCTACCACCGGTAACAGTTAAATTGCGATCAACTTTTATGCCGTCATCGTCAGCTTCAATATTTATACTACCGGCTTTCATCTCAATGCTTCCATCCACGCTTATTCCTTTGGCCTTATCCCCAGTGCTCTTTATGGTTAAGCTTCCGCCTTCAATAAATAAATCCTGATCCACCTTCATACCTGAAGCATTGCTTGTGTCCGGGGGAATTTTGTTATTATCTACGTATCTGCTGCCACTTATCTGTATGTTTACGGTTCCGCCCAAAATTTCAGTCCATCCGGTTGATTTTATTCCTTTTGAGCCATTGCCGAAAGAAGTTATATCAAGTTTTGCAGTACCTGAGGTATCGCTTATGGATATATTATTAAAACTTTCTATTCCATGAGATTTTATGCCTGTGGTTTTAGCTGTAATCTGCCCGCCGGAAATGATAACATCCGCTTTTTCACTTTGAATAGCCTCGCCTTTGCTTGTAATGTTTACGACTCCACCCTTAATGGAGATATTATCATTTGCATGAATGCCGTCATTCTCAGCACTTGGAATTGTTATATTACCGCTTTCAATTGTAAAATAATCATCTGTAACTATTGCATGGCTGTATCTTCCTTTTACCTCTAAATGGCCGCTACCCCGGAAAACAAGCTGCCCTTCGCTAAAAAACGCACCCTTAGCATCCTCTCCCGCTACCAAAGTTGTGTAGGCGAGTCCGTCTGTAAGGTAATTATAAGTTTGCCCAACCAAATTTATCGCCATTCTCTTGCCGTTTTGAATATTAATTGCCGGGCCCTTTATCTCGTTTATTATAGTCACACCGTTCAGGTGAATAGTCATTCTAAAATCCCCGTAAATCTTGAGCATGCCATCGGTTGCGGTTCCGCTGACAACCAGATTGTATTCCGTTTGCGTTAATGAGTCAACTCTTACCTCTACGACCCCATCGGTTTGAGTGATTGTAACTTCCTCATGGGGATTAATCACGTCTATGGTATTTCTGCTAAATTTAATCACAATTGCGTTTTCCAAACCTAAATCATCAAGAGAGCCTTCATTTGCGCTATTGCTGCTATTACCGCCATTGTTGCTGTCACTGCTATAGCCAGAATCCGGGTCTGACGAATCGCTGCTGCAAGAGACAAAAAAAACAAAAAGCATCAACCAAAACAGGAGTTTTAAACGCATAGCAACCTCTACAATAAACTATTCCATATTAAAACTAGATTTTTTTTTCAGAAAACGTTAAGAAAATGTTACAAAAATGATAAAAATGTGTTTATTTGCTTGATTTTAGGTGCTTTTTGGCCAAATAAGAGCCTATAAATAGCAGGGATATCCCTATTGTAACCCAGGAATCTGCCAAATTGAAGGTTGGCCAACGGTGAAAAATGAAGTCCGGGAAGTCCACATCTATAAAATCCACCACTTTGCCTATGCGCAGGCGGTCGCAAAAATTACCCAATGCACCGGCGATTATCAAAATAATGCCGAGTCTGGAAAGAATGTCTTGTTTGTGCAATTCCCTGAAAAAATAAATAGCCCCAATGCAGGCAATAGCGGTTAAAATCCCAAAAAACAGAGTTGGCGAAAGCCAAGGCGCAATACTTTGCGGATTCATGGAAAAAGCCGCTCCCTCGTTGTAAACAAGCGTAAAGCGAAGCAAATCACCAATAACAGGCACACTCCAGCCAAGTGAATGCGAATCTGCCCAAAGCTTGGTAGCTTGATCCAGAAGCAAGGCAACTGCAGCGATGGCTATATAGATGGGAATTTTCATTATGGGTTGTAATATAGAAATTTAATGCCGCCCAAAGCGTCTGGTCCTTCTCGGCGGTTGGTCATCGCCCCTGAACGGCTTTCTGCTGCCGCCATCCCTGCGCTCCACCCTGCCGCCAAAATCTCTTTTGCGACCGCCTTCGGAACGGCCCGGGCCTGCGCCTTCCCTTCTCGGTGGCGGCTCGTCCGTCATAAGCCTTATCTTAGACGGGCGATTTTTAATCGTCATTCTGCGGAGAATTCCCAGAACATCTTCGGGCATGTTTTCCGGTAAATCAACCGTGCTGAATTTGTCAAATAATTTTATGTGGCCTATGTACCTTGATTCCAAATTCGCTTCATTTGCAATTGCGCCTACAATGTCTCTCGGAGAAACATTGTCCATTCTGCCAACGCCCAAATAATAACGCTCCATTCCGGTTTCCGGTGATTCAAGATCGCTAAAACGACCGTCTCTGTTTCTGTCACCTCTATCTCCACGCTCGCCTCTTTCGCTGCGTTCTCTGCGCTCGCCTCTATCACCACGTTCTCTACGCTCTCTCTTTTCAGAATGTGCAGATTCCAACGGCTCCATTACCGGAAACAACGGTTGCTCTGCCTGACTTATATAGGCAAGGGCTGCGGCAATATCCGTAACATCCATAGCTTGTTCCATCGCCAGATTTTCTATTAAATCACGGAAACTTTTTAAATTACCTTGCTCATGAACTATTTTTGTAATCTCTTCCTTGAATTTAGTCACCCTTTTGCTGCTGATTTGCTCACCCGTCGGCAAATTCATCTTTTCAATTTTTTGGCGAGTTTCTTTTTCTATCATAGCGAGCAGGCGATTCTCTCTTGGCGTAACAAATAATATGGCGTTGCCTTCTCTGCCTGCACGTCCCGTGCGGCCTATACGGTGAACGTAAGATTCCGTGTCGTAAGGAATATCGTAGTTAAGCACGTGAGTTATTCTCTCCACATCCAAACCACGCGCTGCAACATCGGTTGCTACCACAATGTCTATTTTGCCTTCTTTTAAACGGTTCAGCGTGCGCTCTCTTAAGCTTTGCGCCAAATCTCCCGAAAGCGGGACTGCGTTGAAGCCTCTCGCCTCCAAACGTTCCGCTACCTCGGCGGTCGCTTGCTTGGTTCGCACAAAAATCAGCATTCCTTCAAATTCTTCGTTTTCCAAAACCCTTGTCAAGGCTTCCATTTTGTGTTCCTGGCGAACCGGCAAATAACGCTGACGTGTTTTTTCCACAGTTGTAGTTTTGCTCGTAATTCTTATGGTTTCGTATTCGCCAAGGTATGTAGCCACTATTTTTTGCACAGCAGTCGGCATGGTTGCGCTGAACAAAGCTCTTTGCGCGCTTTCCGGCGTGGATTCCAGAATGTATTCCACATCTTCCTGAAAACCCATGTCCAGCATTTCGTCTGCTTCGTCCAGCACCAAGGCTTGAATGCCGGAGAGGTCTATTGTTCTGCGCTCCAGATGGTCTATCAAGCGACCTGGGGTTGCAACAATAACTTGAGCCTTGCGCTTAAGGGCTCGGAGCTGAACGCCCATATCTTGACCACCATAAACCGGGACAACGCTAAAATCCTTCATAAGTGCTGAGTATTTTTTAATCGCTTCTGATACCTGGATTGCAAGTTCCCTGGTTGGCGTTAAAATAAGCATGGATGGATTTTTGCCTTCAAAATCAAGGCGAGAGAGCAGCGGTAGCGTGAAGGCTGCGGTTTTACCGGTTCCTGTTTGAGCGGTGCCGAGCAAGTTTTTACCGGACAAAAGCAATGGTATTGTTTGCATTTGTATTGGCGTTGGATTCTCGTAGCCCGCATTTTGAACGGCTTTCATTACATCTTGGGATAATCCCAAATCTTCAAAAGTGCACATAGTTTTTCCAATCTATCCGATTGGCACAAAACCCTTGTGCGCTGTGGATAGAAATTCCCAAGACAGCAAATATAGCAAAAATTTTGATTTTTGTCAAGTTTTTTTATATTCTCGCTAAATAACATACCCCACAGACCTGAACATCTCAAAATCTCGGCCTGTGTTTGTCCCAAGCGTGGTTAAAAGATCGCCCACCATAGCCGCATTCACACCTGCAAGCAAAGCTCGCTTCTGCAGATCTTCGCTCATATTTATCCTGCCACCGGCAAAGCGAATAAAAGCATCGTGCAGAACAAAGCGAAACACCGCTATCGTAGTTAAAATTTCTTCGTCGGAAAGAGGCTTTGTATTTTCCAAAGCACTGCCCTTAATTGGATTCAAAACATTCACAGGCACGGATTTAATGCCCAAATCTCGCAGTTCGCAAGCCAACTCAATACGCTGTTCCATAGTCTCGCCCATTCCGATTATCCCGCCGGAGCAAACCTCCATGCCGCATTCTTTCGCAAAAAGCAAGGTTTGCTTTTTTTCTTCTATTGTATGCGTGGTGCATAGAGTCGGAAAAAAAGACGGTGCGGTTTCCAGATTGCACTGGTAGCGCGTGACTCCGGCATCTTTTAGCATTTGCATTTCTTCTTTGCCAATTAAACCCATTGATGCGCAGAGATTTATATTTGATTTTTCACGAATGCGCTTATACATTTCGCAAAATTTTTCCATCTCCTGTTTGCTAACCTTGCGGCCGCTGGTCACTAGAGAAAACCTTTTCACGCCCTTAATATCGTTTTGCAAGGCGCAGTCAAAAACCTCATCCGAGCCTTTCATCGGGTAAGTTTCTATTCCGGTTTTATGCTTCGCGCTTTGGGCGCACCACTTGCAGTCCTCGCTGCACAGGCCGGAGCGAGCATTTATTATAGAACAAGTGTCCAACACATTGCCGCAAAACTTTTGCCTGATTTCATTTGCCGTAGCGTATAGCCACTTCTTGTCCGAAGTTTTTGAGAGCTCTACCGCTTCTGCATAAGTTATGTTACCTTCCATTTCCATTCCTCACAATAAAACATACTAGTTTACTATGTATTAGAATATAGAAAAATTTACCGAGACTCCAAAATCTCTTTAATCTCTTTTGGGCCAATGCACCTGTTTTCGCCGAGTCCACGCTCGCTTGTCAAGCCGCGATCCGCAAATCTCCGAGAAATTTTTTCTGCGGCTTCTGCGCTGTCTATTCCATAATCCTTGAGCTTTGTGTGAATGCCCACAGACTCAAAGAACTCTTCGGTTTTCTCAATTGCCAGCATAGCCGTTTCGCTTTCGCTCTTTAAAAACCCCCAAACCCTGTGGCCGTATCTTGTGAGCTTCGCTTTCTTTTTTTCAAACTGGTTGCGCCAAAGACCCGGCATAACCACAGCTAAAGTTTGCCCGTGGTCAAGGCCGTAGAATGCGGTTAGCTCATGGCCTATGCCATGCGTTGCCCAATCTTCCGGAACGCCTCTGCTGATCAAGCCGTTAAGTGCCATGGTAGCAGTCCACATAAGGGTTGCGCGAACATCGTAATTTTCCGGCTCTTCTATGCCTTTGCGCCCAATTTCTACAAGCGTTGTTAAAATGGATTCTGCCCAGCGGTCTTGCAACGGTGCATTTACAGGGTATGTAAGATATTGCTCCATTGTATGCACAAAGGTATCTACTATGCCGTTTCCGGTTTGCTTTGCGGGCAGGGTATAAGTAGTTTCGGGGTCAAGGATGCTGAACTTCGGGTAGATAAGAGGAGACCAGCCTCCGAATTTTTCTTGAGTTGAATTGCGCGAAACCACAAAATTCGCATTGCTTTCCGAGCCTGTTGCCGGCAGTGTTAGTATGCTCGCCAAAGGCAGCGCTTCGCTTGGGCTTTTAGCTTTGCCGCACATAAAATCCCAGGGATCTTCGCCATTGTATTTTGCGGCAAGCGCTATGAACTTTGTACCGTCCAAAACAGAACCGCCGCCAACCGAGAGCAAAAAATCTATGTTTTCTTTTTTTATTATCTCAAGCGTTTTCATGCAGGTTTCATAGCGAGGATTTGCCTCAATGCCGCCGAATTCAAAAACGGCTCTTCCGTTCAGTGCTTTTTTTGCGGCATCGTAAACGCCGTTCTTTTTTATGGAACCGCCGCCATAAGTGAGGAGAATTTTGGCGTTTTGCGGAATTTCATTTGCAAGCTCGCAGATGGTGTTTTTGCCAAAGATGAGCTTGGTCGGATTATGGTAAGAAAAATTTTGCATGGAAATAAAATAGAAATTATTTCGCAGCTTCCTTCTTTGCACGTTTCTTCGCTTTGCTCCTGGCAGTTTCCCCAAAAAGATTGATGTTTTTCAAAGTTATCATGCTTTTTCGCTTTCCCTTTTCGTCGTAAATTTTTATGCCATGCTTGTCAATGCTGCCTATAAAAGCCTGAAGCGCGGAACGCAAACTGTCTATGTCGTTTATTATATCTCTCCTGTCCAAAAGAGCCTCTGTAACCGGGCTGGTTTCAAACTCTGTAAGCACTTTGCCAAGACTTGCAATGGAACTGTTTACTTTTGCGATTATATCTCCCGCAGCTTCTATGCCGTCTTGAGCCTGTGTTCTCATAGTGTCCAGAGTTTTGTTTATTGTAACGCTTGCATCCGATATTTGATCCGCATAACCGCTCACTTTGTTCAAAGCTCCCATTGTCTGCTTTTCAACGGAATTCAACGCACTTTCCAGTGTTGCAAGCAAATCTTCACAGTCTGTTAAAACTTCTTCAACCTTAACCTGCAAAGAAGACGAGTTCTCATCGCCTGTGTACAAAAGCCGAACAAAATCCATAATAATTGCAATCTGCTCTTTTGCCACCTCGGTCAAAGCCAGCACTTCTGCCATGCCTGCTTCAAACTCTCCGTCAAAAATATGATCCTCAGGTGCCAACTCTCCGCTTGTCCCCGGCTCTATGGATATAAAACGGCTTCCCATGATATTTGGGCTTATATTTCTGAATTTTGTGTCTTTGCGAAAAACACGCAGCTCATCCAAATCTATTTCAACCAAAGCTTTATCGTTTTTTCTTTTGATTGAAGCTACTTTGCCAACTGCCAGGCCCCTTATCACAACAACATCTTCATTTTGCAAAGAACCCATCTCATGGAACTGCACAAATACGGTATTGCGAGCTCTCTTTTCATTTAGCCACATTGCAAAAGCTACATAAACAATGAACAACAACGCTACGGATATTGTTGCAATGCCTATTATTTTATCTGTCTTCATCTTTTCCTAAATTCTTTCTCTTTGCCAAAAGCACTGCGCTAACCATTGCAGCAAGCAGAATAAAACCGGTAAGTTCAAAAAGAATAAAATAACCGCCGCCAACACCCATAAGCGCACCGCTTCTGGAACTCGTGTCAAACAGATGCTCAGATACGGCCGCAACGCTTCCGTTCACAGAAGTCGCATTTTCCTGCAGATCCACATTGCAAACAGCCCCGACCAAAAGCAATGCACCGGCAAAAACCGCCAAAACCGAACACGCACCCAACTTGTCCATCCTCGGCAGCCTAGTGTCTTTTGCGCCGTTAAGCACCATGATCACAAACACAATCAGCATCATAACTGCGCCTGCATAGACCAGAATTTGCAGAACACCCAGAAAAGTGCTGTGAGCCAAAGCATAAATACCGGCAAGCGAAAGCATGTTGAGAACCAATGCCATAGCTCCGTTTATAGGATGCTTTGAAACGAGCAGCGAAAATGCGCTGATTACGCAAACTGCCGCGAAAAGAAAAAAGCAAATAGTCGAAAACATAATTATTTATCCAATGCTAAACGAAGTCCTACAGATGAATTACGTGCTTCCGGCACCGCGCCGTTACGTCTGGAAACTCTGCAATACAGGGCATTGTCTTGCCAACTGCAACCGCGATACACACGGTTGGTTCCAGATGAAGGGCCTTTCGGATTTGATTTTATTCCACTAGCTGTGGGATAACGGTCTCTCCAGTCCTGTACCCATTCCCAAACATTACCGGTCATATCGCATATACCCAACTCATTGGGTTGTTTGGTGCACACCGGTTGAGTTTTTTTCTGACTGTTTGCGCCATACCAAGCTATTTGATTAAGATTATTGCTTCCTGAGTATTTTTGGCTTTTGGAGATGCCTCCGCCTCGTGCGGCATATTCCCACTCGGCTTCTGTGAGCAAACGATATTTTTTGCCGGTCATGGCATTGAGCTTTTTGATAAATTCCTGAACTTCAAACCAACTTACCGATTCAACCGGGCAATTGCCGCCGCAATTCTTGAATCTGCTGGGATTGTTCCCCATTACTTTTTCCCACAGTTTTTGCGTTACCGGAGTTTTGCTTATGTAGAAATCGTTAAGCGTCACATTTTGATGAGGTCTTTCGTCATCATTGCAATCTGCGCCTTGCTCTTTTGTGCAACCAAGCGTAGTCAAGCCACTGCCTTTAACAAATATCATTTCCGGATTAAGCTCCGCAATTTTCTTTGCTTCTTCTGCCTGAACTTTTGCGATGGAATCTGCTATTGCAGCCTTTTTAACCTCTTCGGCTGCTTTTTTTGCCTCTTCAGCTATTTTCGCCGCTTCCTGTGCTTTTGCGATGGAATCTGCTATCGCTGCTTTTTTAGCTTCTTCGGCTATCTTTGCTGCTTCTTGCTTTGCGGCTTCCGTAGCAGCCTTTGCAACTTCTTCTTCTGCAGCCTTCTTTGCAAGCTCTTCTGCAGCTGCCTTTTTTGCAGTTTCCACAGCAGCGATCATCTTAGCCGCCTCTTCTGACTCGACTTTTCCTGTGCTATCGGCTTCGGGAACTTTTTTTGCCTTTTCTTCTGCCTTAGCTTTCTTTGCCGCATCGATATCTGCAGCAACTTTCTTAGCTGCAGCATCCGCATCTGCTGCTGCCTTTTCTGCTGCTGCTGCTGCCGCCTCTTTTTTTGCCACATCAGCTTCCGCATCGGCAATTTTCTTTTTTTGGCTATTGTTCCAGTTAATTTCACATGTGCTTGTGCAGGATCTCGCTTTCTTTTCTTCTTTTATGGCAGTTGCGTTTTTCTTTGCCTCCTCCACTGCGATTTTTTTTACCTGTGCATCTCTTTTTGCCAACTCAGCCTTCTTTACAGCATTCTCAGCTGCCGCATCTTTAAAATAATCCGGCCCCTGCGCAAAGCAAAAGCAAGAAAGAAAAAATAGTACTATCAAAAATTTAGCCATTTTATGGCCTCCCATGAACAACTAAGCCTTTTTCGCTCAAAATCCGCATAAAATTGAATATAGTAAATGGCAAACGCTTGATTTACTACATTACACCCCATGACAAAACCTTATTCGCTTCCTCAGTGGAAGGCCCTAGAAGCACAAGCTCGTGTTGCGCACAAAACCCATTTGCGCGAATTATTCAATTCAGACCCGGACCGTGGAACTCGCAACAGCATTGAAGCCTGTGGCATATATTTGGATTATTCCAAAAATCGCGTGAATCCAGACACTCTTGACCTGCTGGCTAATTTGCTTAGAAGTTCCGGTTTTGAGGAAATGAGGGAAAAATTCTTTACCGGCGAAAAGATAAACCATACCGAAAAGCGTGCGGTTTTGCACACTGCGCTTCGCTATCAGGGCAAAGAGCCTGTACTGGTAGATGGCCAGGATGTTATGCCCGGAATAAAAGCCGTGCTTGCGCACATGAAGGAGTTCACCACGCTGGTTCGTAGCGGCAAGTGGCTGGGCCATAGCGGCAAGCCCATTAAAACAATAGTCAATATAGGCATAGGAGGCTCTGACCTTGGCCCCGTTATGGTATGCGAAGCTCTTAAGCGCTATGCCGGCAAAGAAGCTCCCGAAGTTTATTTTGTTTCCAATGTTGACGGTACCCACATAGCAGAGACCTTGAAAAAAGTGGATTTGGAGGAAACCCTTTGGATAGTGGCTTCCAAAACATTTACAACTCAGGAAACAATGACCAATGCGAACACCGCCAAAAATGCAGTGCTCGAAAAGTTTAACGGAGACGCAGCCTCCATAGCCAGGCACTTTGTTGCTCTTTCCACAAATGAAACAGAGGTTGCAAAGTTTGGCATAGATACAGTTAATATGTTTGAGTTCTGGGATTGGGTTGGCGGCCGTTATAGCTTGTGGTCTGCAATTGGCCTTCCAATCGCCTTGCGCATAGGCTTTGACAACTATATGCTTTTGCACGCAGGCGCAGCAGACATGGATGATCATTTTCGCACTGCTCCGGTAGAAGAAAACATCCCGGCCATACTGGGACTTTTGGGTATTTGGTACAACAATTTTCTGGGAGCAGACTCTTACACAATTCTGCCCTATGACCAGTATATGCATCGCTTTGCCGCTTATTTTCAGCAGGCAGACATGGAATCTAACGGTAAAACCATAGACAGAGAAGGCGAGCGTGTGGACTACCAGACAGGCCCTATTTTATGGGGAGAACCCGGCACAAACGGCCAGCATGCTTTTTACCAGCTAATCCATCAGGGCACAAAGCTGATTCCATGCGATTTTATTGCACCGGCAAATTCATTGAACAAGGTGGGTGACCATCACCGCAAACTGCTCTCCAATTTCTTCGCTCAAACAGAGGCTTTGCTCAACGGCAAAAGCCTGGAAGAAGCGCAGGACGAGCTTACCGCAGCCGGCAAAACCGAAGAAGAAGTTGAATTCCTGGCACCTCACAAAGTATTTGAGGGCAACAAGCCTTCAAATTCAATTATGGTGAAAAAAATAGATCCCAGAACTTTGGGTTCATTGATAGCCATGTATGAGCATAAGATTTTTGTGCAGGGCATTGTGTGGAACATAAACAGCTATGATCAGTGGGGCGTTGAGCTTGGCAAGCAGTTGGCCGGCAAAATTTTGCCCGAATTGGAAAAAGGCGAAGGCAATCCAGACATTGAACTGAACCACGATTCCAGCACCAACGCTTTGATAAGGTGGTATTTAAAGAACAGGGAAACATAAATATGAAATTTGCATTTCTGTTTTTATTTCTTTTTTCGGGGATTGCTATGGCCCAAAAGGTGGATATTAAAGTTCTTAAAGCGGGCAGCGGCGAACCGGTTAAAAAAAGGCAGTTGGTGCAGGTACATTACACAGGTTGGCTTGCAGACAGCACAAAGTTTGACAGCTCTCGTGATAGAAATGAGCCGTTGGAGTTTATGCTTGGCTCAGGCCAGGTGATTGTAGGTTGGGATATTGGAATTGAAGGCATGAAGCTGGGCGAGGTTCGCAGATTGAAAATTCCGGCGGCTTTGGCTTATGGCAATAATGCAGTTGGCCCTATTCCGGCAAATGCGGATTTGCTCTTTGAGGTTGAGCTTGTGAGTGCGGAAAAAAGCTTGGAGCAGGATGTTCTGCTTAAGCCTGAGGTCCTAAAGTGGAAATCTGTGCAGTCCGGCATTGAGATTTTTGATGAAAAAACGGGAACCGGAACGGAGCTTCGCACCGGAATGGAATTGACATTTCATTATACGGGCTGGCTTGTGAACGGCCATAAATTCGGCAGTTCAAAGGATATGGGCAAGTCTGCAAAAGCGGTTTTGGGGCTTGGAAGAATGATAAAGGGTTTGGAACTTGGCCTTGAATCACTCAAGCAGGGCGGTGTTCGTTGGCTGAGAATTTCACCGAGCATGGCTTACGGTCCTGTGCCTATGACAGATATTCCGGCGAATTCAACATTAATTTTCCGCATTCAGGCAGACAATGTTCATTTTGACGAGGAGACGGCTGCTTTAATGGATTTTTTCCCGAATGTGGATGCCATAAAATGGGTAGAAGCGCATGAAGGTTTAAAGTATTTCATAGAAAAAGAGGGTCGTGGTTCTCCGGTTAAATCCGGCGAGGTTATAAAAGCGCATTACACCGGCTGGCTTTCCGATGGTTCCAAGTTTGACAGTTCAAGGGACAGGGGAGAGCCAATATCTTTGCAGTTAGGCGCAGGTCGTGTGATAAGGGGCTGGGATTTGGGTTTGGAAGGCATGAAGCCCGGCGAAAAGCGTTTGTTGTTGATTCCACCGAGCCTGGGCTATGGTTCAAGAGGCGGCGGCCCAATCCCACCAGATGCGACATTAATTTTTGCAGTGGAAATGATGTAGTGTTTGCGGTAATATTAGTTGAGCCTGAGCATCCGCATAATATTGGTTTTGTAGCTCGCAGCATGCGTAGCAATGGGTTAAGCGATTTGCGTATTGTGCGCAAGTCCAGGCCACTTCCGAAAAAGTGTTATGATACTGCACATTCAAGCGCAGATATTTTGGACAATGCCAAGCTTTTCGGTACATTAAGGGAGGCTATTGCGGATTGTTCATACACGGTTGCTTTTAGCCGTCGTTTGTTTGATTCTGTTGTTCCGCATATATCGTTGCCAAAGTTGCCTGCATTGTGTGAGAACAAAGATGGGATAGTAGCGTTGGTTTTTGGCCGTGAGTCTTGCGGGCTTGCTTTTGAGGATATTGAGTTATGCGCTGTTCAGTGTGAAATTCCGGTTGCTGGGCAAATGAGCATAAATTTGTCTCATGCTGTGAGTGTTGCGAGCTACGAGCTTTGCCGTTCAGGTTTATTGGGCGAGGGCTTAGCCTTCAGGAACAAGCTGCCTATTACGCATAGAAAGCCTGCAACTGTGGAGCAGTTTAGCAGCATTGAGAGTTTTATCATTGAAAATTTAAGTGACAGATACAGAAAACATGCATGGACAAAGGCTTCCATTCGCACTTGGCTTCAAAAGCTTAATCCGAGCCAAGCGGAGCTTTCTGCGGTTTTTGGCATGTTACGGGATTTGGCTAAGAGGCCGGCGAAACAAAAAAATTGAAGTTGGAGTCCACCTTCACATCTATTTGATAATTACCATTTTTGCGTTTTTCCCGGCCTTTTCTATATAGACTCCTGGTATGGTTGGTTTTGCAGTTCCCAGCGGCTGGCCCTTTAGGTTATAGTAGCTTGGCGCATAGGACATGGAAAATGGGATATGTGGCATGATCGGGCTCATCATGCTGCAGCTTTCTATGGGCTCGCCGCCTATGTCGTTGCAGGAAGCTAAGAGCATGTTGGAGACGCAGCGACTTTCGTCTATCTGGCAGCCTGTCCTGATTATGTTGCAGCTTGCGATTTCTGTGCCGCCAACGAAATGGCAAACTTCTTCGCTGAGCTCGGTGCAGTAGCTGCCTCGTCTGCAGAATATCAATTCTGCTTCATCGTCTGCAATTTCGATTATGGTTATTACCGGGCGGCTCAAGGCGTAATTGTCGGGTTCAATGCCATCGGTGACTATGGTGGCGGTGGCTTTTTGTGTGGTTTCTACGCGTTTGGATAAAGTTGGTGCGGCATAATATATATCTACAGCCGGATTTTTGCCTTTTAGCACGGATTCATTGTCGCTTTCTCCTTTGCTGTCGGTGGCGAAGCCGTCGTAGGCGATTATGCTTTCAAGGATTTTGGTCAGCGCATCCTTGTCTGTGAACACTTCGCTTGGAACTTCCAGGGTTTGGTTTTCCTTGCTGTATTTGAAGGCCGGCAATGTTGTGCTGAAGTAGG